>Ga0065711_1004810_pt1 | contig 25104 bp, 21 predicted proteins | sample Hoacrofraction12_FD_59098 | JGI IMG/M metagenome (GOLD analysis project Ga0065711, IMG submission 59098) | Hoatzin crop microbial communities from Cojedes, Venezuela - Epithelial fraction 12 v2 (version 2) | ecosystem: Host-associated > Birds > Digestive system > Esophagus > Crop | place...
CCCAGCCCCCCCCCCCCGCAAATTAATTCAAATTAGCTGCCGGAATTAAGAGGCTGTTGGAAACGCAGAGAAATCTCTGGTGGCCCTTGGAATGTCCTTACAAATTCTGAAGTAAGCAGATTTACTCTCGCTCGTGCGTATCAGAAAAGTTCAGAAGAGTTTGACTCTCGTGCCCCTGTGTACAGTTACAAAAATAACAGCGGGGCCTTAACCTGTAATTATTTTTTAACGCCGCTGAACACGTGCTTTTCAGATTTACGGTCGAGCTTGTACAGGTTTTCTGTAGTTGTTTCTGCTGGGCTGACTGGCGCATGGCTCAAGCCACTGAATCTGGCGGAGATAGCGATGTTCAGCATCGCTTTGAATTTTGCGTGGCATCTTTGTAAAATAAAGAGGTACCAAGGTCGATCATTAATGACTGCACATTCAGGTTTAAACTCTGAAGCCTGCTTCGATGCCTTGTTAAGCTTTTCTTTCTTTTATATATTTTTAAAAACCACTACCCAACAACAGAACTGGTTTTTGAGGCATTTAAGTCCTAAGCTGCCAGTGTCCGGCGTCCTCCTCTCTGCTGAGACTGATATTTACTGGATCGTGTTTGGATGTGCGGTGCTGCCAGTTCGTGCAGGGAGGGATGGGGGGCAGTGAGACGCCCGTTCATGTCGTGATAGCTAGCGGTGTCGTCTGCTGCATCACCTGCACCCAGCGCGGTGCATCTGAAGCAGGCTGTGCGCCTCTGAAATGGATCCTGGAATTGAATACGCCGTGCCTGGCGATTTGTCACCCCGGCTGCTCTCTGCTCGGTAGGTTTCAGTTGGAAGAGGAGGAATCCAACCAGCGAGCGTTGGTTCTCCTCGTGGCCAAGGCCCTGGCTTTCAGAGCAGGAAAACAAAGATATCTCAGGGGGTTTTCTGGGCATTTAAGTCGCCTGGAGGTTGGATTTGACGTTTTGGCGCTAACACTCGCTTGCGTGGCTGTGTAAATTAAACTAATTCGGAGGGACTGAATGGGGGTCGGTGAAAGTGGGCAGGCAACGGGGGGCTGCCTCCTGCGGCTCGAAGGCCTCAAAGACCTGTGTGATGGGTACGTGAAGAAACGGCACACGTGCTGTGTGTGAACACACATGGGTTTGCGATACTCATGGATACTTCAGGATACTCTTTCTATTAGCATCAGAAATCTATCTTCTGTTAAACAAGATATCGTGCTTACATATATTTTAGTGATATATTGTATAGTATGTGGGGAATTTAGCAGGGGTAGGTTTATCAGTTACGTTTATTGCAATTGCCGTGCCTTTTTTTTTGGATATACAACTTTTTTTGGGGAAAAGGAGAGCAATACTGTTGGTTTTAGGGTAACGTGATGTATGTGGTAGCGACTTAAGCAATCCAGTGGGTGAGTCCAGGTGTCGGCAGAGGGACATGGCTCGCGTGGAGGGCCGGGAGAGCCTTCACTCGCCCGCCCCGCAGCTGCTGCCGTGCTGAATATAGCTGCCCGGCAGCTGGCCGGCGCTTGGGGAGGGAAGGAGGGAGGGAGGGTGGCTGCGGTGCTGCCGTGGGCTGTGCCGGGGGTTCGGTCTCCCCGAGGGACCCAGCGCGTCGCCCCACCGCCCTCTGTTCGCCTGCGTGGGCTCTGTCCATGGGAAAACCCCCGTTGACGGAGGGGTGGATCATAAAACGAGATCGCGACAAACGAGATCGCGACAAACGAGCTGACGAAGGGTGTGAGTGTCCACTTGTTTCCCACTTCCAGGTATTGTTTGGGAATACTTTTTTGGGTTTTTTTTAATTTCTTTTCAAATTGAGTTTGCTGTTGGTGCTCCCTTGGCTGGCGTCTCCATCGCCAGCCCGGCGCTAGCTGGGTGAGTACCGGCAAAACCATGCCGCCGGTGTTTTCCTGGTGCCGGCACCCTGGTTTGGGCTGGAGTCACTGGAGGAGGCTTCGGCGTTGCCGTGGCTCTGAAGATGCCTGTCTGCGGCTGAGCCTGCCTGGGGGGCGTTTTGGCAGCGCCGGTTTCGGTGCTCAGCGGGGATCCGCAGGGTGTCATTCGTATTGAGTCCCGCTAGCTTGGCAAAGGCAAGCAGCAGCACTCGGCTCGGGCTGGTGGTGGCAAAACAAGATTTCCCCTGTGCTGTGTTGGGTCTCCTTGGTTTGGCTCATCGGTTGTCCTGCTGCAGCTCCTCACTGGAGTCCAGCGAGAGGGTGCTGGTGGAGCATCTGCGTGCGTCGAGCAGCCGGGGCTCTGGCTTCAAGAGTGATATCTCATGTTGGAAGGGTTTGCAGCAAGATGCAGTGGGCTTGGCTGTACAACATGCTTGAAAATGTGTCATTGATTGAGGAAGTATTTCCATTAATTAATTTCACAAAGAGTTAATTTTATGAATTGAGGTAGAAGCTGCAGGGCTAAGCTCCAGGTTTGGGTTTTACAGACTCTTACCTCCCCCTCTAATTTTTTATATACATTTCTCACTTCTGGGTGGCTCCATTTCAAGGTTTTGAGTCTGTCTCTGAAAAAGCCCTCAGCTTTCCACCCCAAGGGCCATCAGGGCTCAGCCACGCTAACAGGTGCTTTACATCCTAGTTAGGGGTGTCTCATTTGGGCCCAGTAACCTCGTGGTGCACAAACTGTTCGTGAGATTTGCCATTAATTCAGGAGACAGTTGCACCGTGGCGGCAAGGTATAAAGCACAGAATGGTTCTCAGTGCGGCCAGAGCTTTACTTAGCTTTTTCCTGTGTGTCATGTCCTCGAAACCGGGAAGCGCTGCTGAGACACGAAGGTTTGCTCTTTCCTCTGTCCCACTTGACGCATTGAAATGCGACTTTTTGGGGTCTGACCCAGAACGCGCTGGAGCTCTTCGTTATTAGGCATACCCAGCTTCTTGACTTGGCGTGGAGACGAGCGGGGACAGCGAGCTGCTGCTACCGTGTGTTGTGTATTTCAGAGGGCCTGAGGCCTGGCGGCGTCTTGCGGAAGAAGCTCTGTCCCGATGGCCGTGGATGTGGGGAAATCACTTTCTGAAGCCTCGCTGAGCAAGAAGGTTGAGGGCGATGGTCGGTGGGACTGCACAGAGGTGGAGACCGACTACCTGGAGCTAGCAGACAGCCTGCGCCAGGTCTTAGGGATGGAGGAAGCCGAGCCCTGCCGGCAAGGGACAGAGAGCGTGGCAATGAGCAGACGCAGTCGCTTGGCCGCTGGTGTTACCCAGGGAGGCTCGAGCTACCGCCAAGAAGTGCCTTCAGCATCCTCATCCAGATTTCCCAGAGCAAGAGCAAGCCTCTCGGAGACAGAGACGTCAATTTACGGAGACGCCAGCGGCAACGATGTGCCTCGTCACCTTAGCCAGCGGTTCCTCTCGTTGGAAGAGCAGCAGGTGAGAGGGTTGTACTTACAGGTGTTGCTGCATCACCGGGAGGTCCTGGGCGAGGTGGGCACTTGTTAGTCTGGGCTGTCCTAGCAAGGGCTTTCCATCTCCTCCAGCCGGAGTGTGCCCTCTGTGTGGTGAGGAAGGGCTTGGGCTCCAACACCTGAGCTGTTGCCTCTGTTCCTGTGTTGCTGCCACGGAGCTGCAAAGTCACTAGGGATGGTGCTCCTTAAATCAGTGCCTCCTGCTGCCAAAGGGCTCGTGCAGCTTCCCGAGCCCTCGGGATGCCTTTCCTAAAGAACAAGCCCCGCTCCAGGCAGCTGCATGCTGTTCCGCAGATGGAAAAGAGTTCCCCTTCCAGCCTCTCCTCACAGGACATCCAGGGCTGGGCTTTTATCTCTGTGTCCTGGCACAAAGGAGCCTTTTGTGTGGATGCGGTCCTTCATTTTATGTGTCTCTCTCTCTCCTTGTCCTTTTTCCCCCCGCCCTCGAGCAGGTGGAGGCATTGGGCTGTTGGGAGCCGGCGTCCAGCCCTCTCAGCCCCCCCAGACGGTGCAGCTCTGCGGAGGAGAGTTTCCTTGCTGGCAGCTGCCACGATGCCCGTGCCGGCCGGCGGAGCCGAAGGCGGGGAGCTCGATCCCCGTTTTCCTCCACCCCAGAGCTCCTGCAGCCCCAAACTCCCCCCAGCCCTGAGAGCGCCCTGCGGAGCCGCTCCGCATCGAGCCTCTCCACTCTGTCTTCGGAAGAAAACGGCCTCTCTGAAGAGCCATCCCGAAGCTTGCCGGCCAGCACGGACGTGCCTTCTCCTGCGGCAGGGGACCTGGGCAGTCGGTGGGCTGCGGCAGAAGGGATGGCGCCGCGGCTGCGCAAGCCCTTCAGTCTGCTGCTCCGCGACCGCGCCACCGCGGAGCGCGCCGGAGAGATGTCGCCCTACCAAGCCGATTACTGGGCGTGTGCCATACCGGATTCGTTACCCCCGTCTCCGGACCGTCTGTCGCCCCATTGGAACCCCAATAAAGAGTACGAGGACTTGCTGGATTATGCGTATCCGTTGAAGCCAAGATACAAGCTGGGAAAGATGCCGGAGCCTTTCCTTCACGACTCAGGAATAGGTTTGGACAGCTTTACTGTTTCCCCCGAGGGCACGCTGAGGTCCACCAGCATCTATGGCCGAAGTGGGCAGGCTTGGGGAAGCGGAGAAAATGGATGTTGGAGGTCCGTGGCCTCTGCAGAGAGGTTCTCCGCCCCGGGGCCTGGAAAAAGAGGCTGCTCAGGAGCTGGCTTGTGCTGTGAACCGTCACCTATTGCAAAAGCATCCTTCGCGAAGGGCGCTTCCTCTCGTCCCTCAAGACGTTTTGCTAAGGATGCAACGACGGAGTCAGCTGGGCCGGGTGCACTTGGCCGCCCTGCTGCGGACGGGAGAAGCGGGGGTGCCCGGGGGAGCCCCTTGCCAAGCTACAAGGGGCAGGTGAAGAGCACACGTAGGTTTTTACCTACAACACAAGTGCTGCCCCTGAGGAAAGAGTGGGAGGGGGATGAAGAATTTCTCTCCCTGCCTCCAAGACTGCGGGAGCTGGATAGTCTGGCACAGTTTTTGTCCGATCTTTCCTTCGTAAGGACGCCCGGGCGCGACCACCGTAACCTTCCACGTCACAGCGACGGCAGGCAGCCCCTGTCATCTGAGCTGGCTCCTTTCGGAGAAGCGGGTGGCAGGGACAAAAGAGGGAGCGTTGAGGATTGTGCTGGGCTGTGGCACTCCTGCAGCTCTCAAAAGCCCAGCTGGGAAAATGCTGAATCCTGTGGTCAGGTCCAGAGGGATCCTCTGCGGGGACTTCACCTACCGGCCGGTCTCGGGGACGCGTTGGATGTGACGTACCTACATGAACCACGGGTCAAGGGGCATCCGAAGAAGAGCCAGCAGAGAGAGTCCCTTGCCCAGTGCGTTAAGGTAGGCTGAGACCAGAAATAAAGTTTATTATGGGAAGATCTTGCATAAAATGTGCCTGTGTTTGGGGCACAATTAATTAAGGCTTCCCCTTCTGCATGGTGTTTGGTGCCTGGCAGCCGGCAGTAATTTAAGGAGGGAGGCTCATCAGAGCAGATAGTTTCTTCTGATGGAGCAGGAGCCCATCTCGCTTCTCCTGGGGCTCAGCATCACGGGGCTAGGCTCAGTGGAAATGTGGCGCTCGCCTTCCCCCAGCCCACCCATCCTGCAGCGCTGCTGCACCAAGGAACGTGCAGGAGCCGTGTCCGGGCTGAGCCAGCGTGAAATCCGGCGTTCACTGCTTTCCCCATCACTCCAGCTCTTTAACGCGGCATGGCCGCCTTGCCCTGCAGTCCGGGCTCACTCATCGTCCCCAGGCTGGGTCCTGCTTACACGTGTAATAAGGCCAGGCAGAGCTGGTGGGGCTTCTCTGAGGAGTTTCCTGATTATTTTGTGAATTTTTATTTTTCGGGCGAGCGATGCCTCGTGGCCATCCTGCCACCAGTGCTGCACTCCCCGACCAGCGAGGATGGCTCCCCACCTGCCCCTCCCCAGCCCCGGGCTGAATTCGGAAGCGATGCTGGGCTGTTTGCAAGGGACTAATTATTGTCGGGCACATAGCTGCAAACACCAGTGCAGCTCATTCCCCCTCTTGTATGGGAGTAACTCTGCCAAATTAAAAGGGTCGGCATTTGGGTGTTGACCTGTCGCCCACATCGCGGTGCCGGGGAGAAGCAGCTCAGCTTTGTAGCAAAACCTCAAGTCCCAAGGAGCAGGAGCGGGGCTGGAGCCTGGTTTCGGTGAGAGCGGAGGCCCTTGGGATTCGTTCAGCGTCTTACAAAAATAATCCCTTACCGAGACACTTTAAAAATAAGTGAAAGCACTTAATTGAACAAGGTGAACCCTTGGGGAAGAGCAACTGCAAATTAACTGCGTGGCTCCGGTGAGGAGGAGGGTGTCTCTTCGGCTGGGAGGCGGTGAACGCAAACCCCTTCCGACCCCTCTCCGTAGCAGCCGTTTCATGGTGACCCTCAGTTGGTTTTGGGGTGTGTTTAGAGGTTCTGCTTTGCCTTTTTTTTTAATTATTATTATTATTTTCTGTCGACCCTTGGTTTCCCAAGCTTGGGGGTGTTTGTGTGCTGAGGGGAGGCGGATGCCACCGAGCAGGAGGGAGCAGGTGTTGTCTTCTGAAACACTGCTGGCTCACGTGTTGCTGTCCCTGTTGCAGAAATAGATAAGTAACCCCTGTTGTTATGGTCTGTTAAGTAGATGTTTTGCTGCCAGCTGGAAGAGCTAATTCGTTGGCTGTATGACGTGGCGGACATCACCGACAGCTGGATCCCGGCCTCGCCGGACGCCGGGAACGTGAAGGCATCGCTGCGCCGCTGCTTGGTAGGTATGGCCGCCGCCTTTCCTTCCCCCTCTTCGGGGCTGCGGGCGGCCAGCGGCACGGAGCAAGACACCGCTGGCACGGTCCGAGTGGGTGGTGGGGGGTGCGTCAGGTGTGCCAAGCTGAGTCTGGGAACACTGGAAACCCGCTCAAGGGGAATCTGCTCCCCGGGCAACCCGCCGCAGGGGTGTCTCTTCCAAAAACCCCTTCTAAGCAGCGCTCCTCTTCTCCTTGCCTTCCCAGGAGTTCAGGAAGGACGTGGCCGACCACCGGAGCCTGACGGAGCGCGTGCTGGAGAGGGGAGAAGCTCTCCTCGACTGCATGGCATCAAATTCGCCAGGTGAGGAGGAGCGCTTGAGCGAGGCTGGTCGTGGACACAGCCGGTGATGCCGGCCACAGCGCCTGCCCCCCGACATCCCTGGCCCCACGTGTGTGGGACTGGGGAAGCGGTGGGCAGAGTTGGCCGTTCAGCAGCTGTATGGGAACGAAGAGGGTTTCACACCTCCGCTGCTGTCCAGAGACTTGGAGGTGACCTGGAGGTTTGAAGCGACTGCTCCCGAGCACTTTCAGCTGCACCGTGCCGTCACCCTTGCCTTGCGCTGTGCCATCTGTCGTGGGTGATGGATGTCTTGCTGCCTCTCAGGGGTCCCTTAGGTTTTTATGTTAACCGCAGCACGGCCAGCTCCTGCTGGGCTCTGGGATGCTGCTGCCCTGCAGCTGGGAGGAGATGCTTTCGTCCAGCGCGGGAGGAGGTGATTTTCATGCCCTGCTTGGACGCGGTGCGTCCCGGGGCAGGTGTTGGCAGCCCATCTGGGGGGAGCCCGGCCTGGCTGGTGGCATGGCACGCGTGGGGCAGTCGCGCCGGTGGTTTGGTGCGTCCTGCACAAGGGATTTCTGAAGGGCGGGCTGCGTTTGCAGTCACCAGAGGGGCTTTAGTGGTTGAGTGTTGCGCTGTGGATCGCTTTCTTACACAGTCCCAAAGGTTTCCCCTATTTCTGCATCTTCACTGTTAACCTGGAACCTCCTACGTCGCTTCCCCCTCCAAACTCTGCGTCACAACTTGGATGGGATGAAGATCAGCATATTGATTTCTAACACTTCATTTCCTTCAAAAGTCTGCCCGGGCGAGTGGGACTCAACAGACATTGAGCTGTCACATTGCTGCCACCTCCATCATAGGTTTTGTTTTCCAGCTCTGAGAGACACGCTGGGTTTGATTGCGAAGCAGTCAGAAGAGCTAGAAACCCACGCGGAGCACTTGTACGAGTCTGTCCTAGCTGCTGTGGGTCCCGTGCGGGGCGAGGACGGGATGGAGGACAAGGGGGTGCAGCGGACGGCTGCCCAGTGGGTAAGCAGGGGGGCAAACCAGCCTTTCTGCAGCGGGGGAAGAGGGAGGGAAGCATAGGAAGGTAAACACTTACATTAGCAAACACTATACATCGGCCTTTATTATTATTTCTTTTAATCTGTTGTTTGGAAAGCCCAAAGGGAGAAGCAAGCGTGGGTGATCTCAAAATGGATGCCCCATCGTCTTTAGATGTGCGTCAGGGCAGGAGCAGCGTGGGGGTGAACCAGCTGATGAAACCCAAGAGCGTGATGAGAGCGATGGTGGGACTCGGGGAGCCGGCAGGCAGGGCAGTCACTCAGGGGACGTCAGCGGTCCGGCACAGACAGCTGCTCTACCCCAATTGCTTGGACAGCAGAGGGGAGACAGAGGGGGAGGGGTATTTTTTAGTTGGTTGGGGTTTCCCACCCCCCCCCATAGAAAAATTCTGCTTGCCATGTCGTGGTGGGAAAGGGAAGCAAGTGAATTCAGGTGTAAAATACGGGTTAGAAAATTTGTTCGCTGATTTCTTGAACATCTTCAACTAAAACTGCAGCGACAAGTGGTTCAGGCGGCACGGCAGGCGCGCTGGCGTGCTGGGGTGGAGGGCTGCATGGTGCTCGAGGGCCAACACCACAGCGTAAATGGGGTCAGCCAGCTGCCACCACGTCCCTCAGCCACTCACGCTGCGATGGGGAATCTCTCTAAAACCGTGCCTGTACAAAACAGTGGCGGGCGTCAGCCAGGCGCTGTGGCCAGAGGCGCAGGGAGGCTCTCCACAGCAGCCTAGAACCCAGAGGCAGGCATGTGGGAGCTGCAGGATAACCCTGGCCCCTCCCACCACACCCTCCTACCCCCCTCCCCGTGCTCAGCCTGTTGAGTTCCCCCTTGGCGCTGCAAAGGGGAAAAATTATTTCCAGCGCTTTAGAGGAGAATAACTATCTCTTAAGTAGGGCTGGTTTGGGGGGTGGGGGGGTGGGTGTTTGTTAATTGCTCAATCTACAGCGGTGTAGCCCGTGCGCTACCAAGCCTGTATGGCGGCGAGTTAAGTATAGACCGGGGGAGGGGTCGGTCGGTCAGCTTGCAGCAAACCTAATCCGTTCCATTTCAGGTGCGGCCTCTGTCGGCCCTGGGCTTCGTGAGCCGCTCCCAGGACGGCTGAGAAGCGCTGCAGCGGGCACCAAGCCACCTCGTTCACCTCTCGCGGAGGCGCCAAATACGCACCAGCACCGTGTGCCAAGTTAGCCAGCCCCAGCTGGTTGCAGTTTGTGGTGGTTTTTGTTGTGTTTTTTTTTTTAACCGTGGCTTGAGCAAGGCGAGCTGTGCAGCAGTCATTCGGCTGCTGGGATGGCTAGTTAGTAGCACTGACTACGGGGGGGCAGCTTGGAGAGTGAGGAATGTACAGCTGGCCTCTTTTGGTTTGGTTTTGTTTTTTTTTAATGTAGCTTTCCTTTTTTAATTGAGGTGGCCTGTTCCGCGTGCTAGCAAAATATCAAGAACACGGTGTTTTTTAACTGAGTAATCCATAGTGTGCAACTCACTTCTAAGTAAAGCCGTGTAATTTTAATAGCCGTGTTCTCATGTTTTGTTTATGCTCTTCAAAAATAGGCACTAGAAGCCAAGAAATAGCAGCTCCTCCTGGTTCTTGGGAGCAAACTGAACTCTTGTTTATAATTACCATTCCCTGCTGAAGCAGAGCTTATTCAACGTTCAGTTTTCTTGTGCACAAAGAGCCGGCATGCTGCATGAATCGCGATAAAATAATAAGCAGGTGAGCGCAGTCCGGGAAGAGCCAGGTTGGGTCTAAGCTGCCGGCACCCGTTATTCGCAGTAGCTGCAGTAGCGCTGGGTGAGGAGTTGTGCCTTTCCCTTCTTGCAGCTCGTGCAGTCCAGCGCTGCTACCAAAACATTCATGAAGGGTTTCCAAATCCTTTCTGCAGCAGAAGAGGGCACCGCTGCAGCAGCCTGACAAGGGAAGCGGCCAAGAAGTTACAGCCACCTACGGGAGGCTGGTACTTGGCTTCTGTTAACCTTTCAGCTAAAGGGTGACCATCGTGTTTTGGGCAGAATACACCATTTTCTCCTATTCTTGCAAAGAGACCAAAGTGAAGTTTCCGTACTGCGCAAGTAAAAGGTGAAAGCAGTTCCACTGAAGCAGTTTTGAATGACAAAGAATGCCTTGGGTTTTGTGGGGTTTTCCTGATCCTCTCCCATCTTCCACCCCCTCAGCTTAAAGGGCAATTGTTTTTATTGCCAAGTTGCAGGTGGCAACTCATACATCAGCGTAAATTCAAGAAAAAGCCTCAAGCAAATGGTTACAGAAGACTGGCCTCCCTGGCTTTACCGACACCAGGTCCCATACCTACAGGGACACAGGGCCATGCTTTAAACAGAGCCTCGAGCAGGGCAGGACAGGAGTTACACACAAGGAGAGGCAACTGCTGCCTGTTTGCTACCACTTGCAAGCCTTAAGCCTGACCCATATGTCAAAGGCATTTTATAGTTCAGCTCACAGGTAAGAGACTACAGCACCCTCATCCAGGATTTTTTTGCCCTGCTCGACCCTCTTCCACACACCTCCAGCCTGACAGCCACAGGCTCTGATAATTAACAGCACCAGCATAGTCATGACTTAAGAAAAAAAAAAAAACCACCACCAAACAACTGGTGTAGCCCAAGTTGGTTTTGCAATGCTTTTATTACTGTATATATTAACATTGTTTTGGATAGTATGTAGCAGGCATCTTGACATTTAAGTTCATTTGTGCACTTCTCTGAAGGGAAGATGTTTTACCCTCAACACACCTCCTTCTGGTTCACTTCCTGATCTTAGCAACGCTCACTACTCCTACTGCTCCTGCTCTCCAGGAGGAGCAAGTCACATTTATAATGAATTATACCAACGAGCACATCTCTAATAGAAAGCACATCACTTTATTGTGAAGGTCTCAAGTGGAAGAGTTCAACTTAACCATGACAATACTTCATGTATTACAATTGCCTGTTGATTGATGCAACTATGTTGAAGAAAGCTGTTAGCCAAAGTCACCCCCCCCCAAAAAAAATCAGAGGATATTTGCACCAGTTTTAGTTTATACCTCACAACATAGCTAGGCTATATTTTTTACTAACACAGGGTGTATTTACTACTAGGGGAATGTTACATGGTCTTTCAAACATGAGACTATTTACAGAATAGGCTGAACATTTGAGTTTAGATAAAGCTGGACAATTTTACATGTATAGGAAGTGTTATAGGCTAGCTTTCCTGTGGCTTTGAGCTAGACATCAGGCACTAATGATTTGATTAGCTCTGTACAAAGAATCTCACACTGTCCAAAACCTCGTGGCTGCTGGTTAGTTCCAAACTGTTGGAGATAGCGCCTACTTTGAGCAACAGTCTGTGGTGGGGCCTTACAGTCCCCATTTCATCCTTCCAGTGCCTCTATGCGTAACAGAATAGAAGCTAAGCTGTCGCTCGCACTAAGTCAGAAGAGTATTGATTAAAAGAGGATGGAATTAACAGTATATAGAAAAGACATATAGTGGTAGAAAGTTATACCTCCTCAAGGCTACGCTGAAGTCATTCACATTAGGGAAACACTGCTCGCTCCCCTACTACACAAAGCAGACAGGAATCCCCTAAATCGAGTCCTTGAGAAATAAATTAAGTTCCAAGACCAAGTTAGGGAACTGTTGTACATTCAGAGCACATTATGCCCCCACAACCAGTGGCTGGGTGTCTCTGGTACAGCGTATGTGCCTGAAGCACCACAACAACTCGGGCTTTTGGGCCATAGTCACTAGTTTTAGTTGCAGGGAAGGTCTCTGGTCTACTAGAAGGTCCGAGAGCCATGGCTGCACACAGATATGTATTGTGCACAATGCAAGCCTGATTTCCCCCTTAGCCATACAAATTAAGACAATATTTATCACCATACAGTTTGATATTACTTCCAATAAGTACAATATTTATTAAACATTTCTTCAGTTTTGTTACATATTGTGCAACAAATTACAATATTCTGCAGCCACAAATTATATGCAGAGTATGAAGAAACTATTAATCGGATAGTGTGATCTTTCCATTTAGAAGTCTACAAGAAGGAACTAGCAAATCAGATCTTACATATATCTTACTAAATTTTATGCATGGAAAGTGACAGACACAGTTGTGCTGTTTGATACAAAATGGCTAAACTTCATCTTCAGAAGACTAAACCTGACATCTAAACATGCCAATAGAAACATCAAAACAAAAATACATCCTAACCAACCACAGGAAACAGTCTGGTATCAGGAAAAGCAACAAGGATTACACATTTATAAACCAGCACACAAAGGTTTAAAACAGTTCTGAAAATGAAGTTAGCTGTCTTGAGTCAAGGGAATAAAAAAAGTCAGTATTGACCATTTACAATCTCTGACCTTTGTGGAGACGGTAAGAATCTGTTGTAGTGCAGCTACATACAGTACAATTCAGGCAATTTATTTTTTTTTCACTTGGGTTCAGATTGCAAATTCATTGTTGTGAGACAAAAGGGGGGAGGCAAGTTTTAGCAGCAACCTCCACTAGACTGCTTGACTGGAGTGCTCTGAATTTTAACATTGGACTTCTCTGCACCACCAGCTGTCGCTCCCGGACCCATCCGTTTTTTGATCTCAGCCGCCATGGTCATGAAAGACTGTTCTACATTTGTGGCATTCTTTGCACTGGTTTCCAAAAATGGAATTCCAAGAGAATCTGCAAATTCCTGCAAATTGAGAAACAGCGAACAGTAAGCTCATCCACTGGTTTACAGCCCACCTCATTTCCTGGTGCACCACTGCGTAAGCCACGAGTTTGTAGACCACCCCCCCCACTCCCAGACTCCAGGCTGACGATGACCTGCACTGCAGGGGGTCATTAAACTGCTTGCATTTATGCCACCTTGACATCTGTGTACCAAGACACTTCCCTGCCCTAAAATTTACTCAGGTGCAGTGCAACCCAGACTAGGTGCTCAACTGAGCAAATAAACATGATATACACAAATACCAACATACCTTTGCTGTTGTATAGTCTACTACTTTCTTTGTGGTCAGATCACATTTGTTCCCCACCAACAACTTGTTGACGTTTTCACTGGCATAACGGTCTATCTCCTGCAGCCACTGTTTTACATTATTGAAAGACTCCTAGGAGACAAGAGAACTGTGAGCAAGACCCTGAACCAAAAGGAAAGCTCAGCACTACTCAGTAACAACTGGGAAAAAATATGAAGCAGTGTCCTTCACTTAATCACTGTGATTCACAGCCACAAGAGACCTCTGCACTTCAATGCTACCGCACTCCCGAGTGCCTCAGGGGAGGCCAGTCCCAGGGTCTATACAGCTCCTCAGTCCATGCTCCAAGCCCCACACAAGCAGCCCTTCTTGCTGCACAACCCCCCCTTTATTTTTCCCTGCTCAGTATCTTGAATAGTCAACAACCACTATCTGGGACTCTTCCTCCTCCTCCCACAGCAGAGATAAAGAGACACAGCATGCAGCTGCAGCCAGAAGAATCCCAGGCATTTGCAAAGCACCAGGTATTAGGTGAAAACCACACTGTAATAGAGATGCTGGAACAACCTTTGACTCCAGAAACGCAGAACTGCCATGCTGAACTGATGAACTCAAGTTAGCAATTGAATCAGATTGTTCTTTTTCTAATAATTCAGGAAACTCTACACTTCCTAAGAGCCCTTCAAACAGGACAACTGCACCAGTAATCTTCAGATTCTTTCACAGAAAACACTGGCTCAGCTGTATCCTGCACACATGCTGAGAATTTTCCATTTCAAATGCCAGTTTTTATTGTAGACCAAAGTTCAAGTACATTCAGAATCTTTCAACAGCTTCCACTGGTAACTCAAGACTTCTTGCTACCAAAGGCAGGGTCAGAAGATCGTTCTGTGTGAACACAACTATCTGCCCAGCAAGTTTTAGGTTAAGCCCAAGATAAAACTGCTGCAGAGCCACAGATCCCACTGCTCCTTTTATTTCTGTATTTAGCTCCAAACCAGAGACTAACACATTTGGCTTGATAAACCTTAACACAGCCTGAAGAACATGGTCGGTCTCCTCAAGTGCCAAGCTGCTAAATTCCCAGTTTTCTTTAAGTATCAGCCTAGTATATTCCACCTGAAGAAATTACCCAGGCATAAGTTCAACACTTACCTGATCTGTAACATCATACACAACTATGATGCCATGTGCGCCTCTATAGTAACTGGAAGTGATAGTTCGAAACCTCTCCTGCCCTGCCGTGTCCCACTGCAAGACAAATAACACGTTCAGTTACTGCAGTGTAGCTCTACCCGTGTTACATCAGCTTGCAGAAATACAGTTGAGCTGATCAGCCATCCAACTACAATCACACCCAAGTCACAGCTACAGAAGTGGCTCAAGCTGCGTGCATCAAGTAGGATTTCAGAAGATCAAGGCATTTAAACTAAGAATCACACTTCAGTAGGCACTTTTCTAGAAGCACTCATTTGTTTGGTTTCAGACAAGTGTAGTAAAGAGATCTCACTGAAGACGACATTAACTAGTTTTGACCCAAGCAGAAGCCACGGTTCAGTGGTAAGAAGAACAAACATGTGAGCCAGGACTTGAAAACCTGTGAAGAGTAAGGTCAGAGAGATGTAGGTCTCAACATGACGACTCCCTTCAGCCTCCTTGGTACAGGAACTGCAAAGGCATTTAAAGGCAACATCCCTTTCAGAGGATGAAGTGCAACAACTCAAACAAAACCTGGTTCCCTTCTCCTGCTGAGATCATTAAGAAGGGACATTAGGTGTCTGACCTCTCACCCCACCAGGACAGGAACAGCACTCACCCAAACATTTCCCTCCCAGGAGCCGTGTCAAGAACAGGGCTAGCTGCCTACCAAAAACAGTTGGACTCACAGACAGGTTTCAGTAGTGACAGCATTCCTAGCACGCTGCTCTGGACTCAGGATGGCTACATTGAAGTCTGGAGGCTCAGGCTTCTGGCCTTAAACCAGACTCCTGCTCCACAACACAGCCTGGAATCCCTGAGTCACTGCCTTCGCGTCCTGAGAGCCTCTGCTGGATCTAATGGCTGACAAGGATTGTGTGACCTTGCGCAGATATTACATTTCATTACACCAGTCACCCTTTTAGAGTGCTTCAAGATTAGAGGAAAGAACTGCCAAGTCTCTTCCCCTGGCTATTCCAAGCAAAAGGCCGAAAACACAACCAGAAACACTGCCCAGCGCTAAGGCAGACAGGCCAGTTACACACGTGTGTGTCAGTTTTTCCATTCAGGTCAACAAAAGCAGAGTTTCCAGCACAAGACAGTGCAGGCTGCTTTTAACAGCTGCTGTAGAACTCAGGCACCTTGGACAACTGTGTGACGTTCTTGCACTTACACAAAGCCTTGCTAAATACTGCAGAACTACACCAGTTTTGGTATGTGACCACTCCAGCACAGGATTCTACCCTTCTTCAGCTCACTGCCCACAGTCCCTTTTAAATACTTAAACTTTCTTTTCTTCCCAGGAAAATAAATTTGTAACAAGTCACCTCCTCTTTCAGGCAGCCAGCCTTGATAAGCATCCTTCTTTAAGGACAGGTCACGGGAAGTCTTGTAATCTTGTAAAAACTGCCTAGCCTCTTGCAACAGGAAAGATATCACTTATATTTAAATCATTAAAGTACAAAGATAACTACCAATAGTTATGAATGTAATTCTGTCTTTCAACAGATAAAAGTATCCAGGAGTTGAGAAATACTACTTACTATCTGAAGCTTGATTGTTTTCCCGTCTAGTTCTATAGTTCTGATTTTGAAGTCCACACCAATCGTGCTGATATAACTTTCCGTGTACGTGTCATCCTAGGAGAAAGAGTGAACATAAGTCAAGCCAGCTGCACCTCTTCTGCAGTCACCTACTTCATTATGCAACAGGAAGGCACCAGGCAGACAAAGGTACTTAATTCCCTAGCAAAAACAGTCTGATCATGCATGGCAAAGTCCAGTAGGTAGCTAGGGATTTTCACTGAGTATTTACTTTTCAAAAATTCTGCAAAGTTTTTTTTACAAACACCTGAAACAAGATCTATGTTCCAAAGCTAGCCCAAAAGCCTATTTTCTGGAAATCCTGTCATATTAGGTCCTTTAGAACTGTAGTTTAAAAAACAGTCTTTGCTCATGCTGGCAGGTTGAAGAGCTACTTAGAATTACAATTGCAGTTATTAAAATGTCTCTGATTTTTATTTTCCTTTGATGTTTTTTCATCTGTATTACACAGCAGTTACCTACAACAAGTCAGAGGCTGTGCCTCAGTCACTCCACATCTGAATTTCAGATCCTCTGCTGCCACAGCTGGCTGCTAAGGCAGTTTAGAGTTACAGCCTGGGCACTGTGTTACATCCTCTTGCTCTGCAGTCTGTGTAAATACAGGAAGGAAGACACAGCACTGGTTTAGCAGCTTGCACGGACCTGACTGCTGTCTCCAGCAGGCCTTAAGGCACACAGGAAGCGCTGGATCAGTCTTTGCTACCTTCTAGTAATTGTTAGTTTGCCAGCATGAAGAAGTTTCTATTCCCAATGTACCAGTAGGTCAGAACTTCATATAAAATATACCACAAAAGTTTTTATGCAGCCAATAGCTATCACAAAAGCAAGCGATTTGTGTTGTGAATGGAAGGCACCTTAGGTAATACATCTGCCACCAACACATGCAAGTAAGAATAAAGCATTAAGCCTTTTAGAATGACATCACATTTATTTCCTTAACATTTCACTCAAAAGGATATGTCTGAAAAGCCTGAAGCTGTTTGACCTACAGCAGGAAGAATGCAGGTAACTGAATGCTGCGGTAATTCCTTATGTCAGGGTAAAATAGCTTAGATAAAAAGTCAGATTTCTAAAGGAAAAAGCTACTTAGTTGAAGAAACACCAGATAGCCAGCTTAACTTTGCTCGGTTATCAAAAAAGAAAAGTTGGATTATTCACACGAAGACAAATTAATTCCAAAGTGTCTGCAAGAGAAGCAGGCTAGACTGATCTGAGAGCGCTGCTCCAGCCTTGGACATCTTCCTAGTGTTCACACTGGTTTTGGTGTCTTCCTGTCCTACCACCACAGACAGCAGCTGTAACAGCTTTAACTTAGGTTTGTATGCACTAGACCACCATTTCATATTAATACCATGAAACACAACAGGCTCTTTCCAGAGGTGCCCAGAGCAATTGTTTAGGCTGTGAAACTGCTGCCATCCTCTTGCAGTAGTATCAAACTCTAGTTTCCACACTAACATCCCAAATTCTGCCATCCTTCCTCCCTCTCTTCCCATGGCAACATAAAGTTGCACTTTTGCATAGCCATAGGTAAGGAGTTCGCTGGACTCCAGGTTTTTCTACTCGGAGCTGTCAAACCCATTTTAACTTTTCCAGTTGACAGGAAAACTAAAGTTTCTCAGCTATAGGAGCCCACCAGCAATTTTAACATTTATTATATACTCATTCAGTAAATGAAGCATAAGGCCTTCCTAGAGTATTATTTAAATTACTTCTCCCTCTGGCTAAGCAATTGGTAGGCCTTTTCAATGAAGATATCAAACTCCATCTGGCTGAAGATATTCAGACCAAGTAGTAACTGATCAAGGTCTTGCCCTGACACATTTGTACTCTTCATGCCTGAAGGCACACACCTCAGAATTCAAGTATGCTCTTCCATCTTCAGTGTTCTACCACTAGTGTAATGATGGCAAGTTAAATTAAGATATCTTGTTCTCAAGGAACAGGAGAATTGAGAATTAAACTTAGCTGGACATATTCTTCATATTTTTTTCTGTATTACTCAAATACATCAACTAGAAACAAATGCAGCAGACAGGAGGGTTCTGCAATACCTTAATCATTCTTTGGTATACCAGACCTGACACACATCAGCTCGTAGTTCTTATAGCAGAGAAGTTCTTGCTAAGTACCTGGTAGCCTATTTACATAAAGTTTAAGTATGATCACTTACTGCAAACCTAAGTAGAAGGCAAGATTTCCCAACACCAGAGTCTCCAATCAGAAGTAGCTTGAATAAATAATCACTGCAGGAAGAAAAAAAAATAGGTCACTAAATGGAAAACACTATCAGGAAACAAGTTCCTTATAGCTAGTATGTTATAATGTTTGAAAAGTGTAAATTAATTTACTACTAGGGACATGACCTGCACCTCCAAACTTCTCTATCCAGTTTAGACACTCTCACAATTTACTTGGTGAGGGAAGTACGAGGTAGATGCTCTGAACACAGTGTTTTTGTGTAGAAATGTGCCTTCCTAGGGAGTTATTCAGGGGATATTTGTATGACTTACCAAGACTAATAGTGTCCTACTTCAGCCCTTTGTGGTCTAGCAAACATTAAAACCATGCTTCACAATTAATTGCAAGCCACACTGTTTGGCTGAGTGACTCAAGTAACACAGAGATGGCAGTAATAACCTGCTGTCCACCGGTGCCATTATCTTTGCATCTTCTTTACACCAAAGGCTTGATTGCACTGCGCAGCTTCACAAATACCACGTAGCTGGCCAAAAGCAACCAATTCTTTCCTCAGTTTAAGTTACCCAAATTTAAGTTCCAACAGAATCCAACAGCACAATATGCAATGTAAACATACAAACTATGAACACCAAGCTTAGTGGCCTGCTAAAGCAAAACGAACATCCACCTTCCACAACAGAGTATTAACAGCTGACAGTGACCACACACTCCACTTGCCTTTCAGGAATTAAAATAAAACTAAAGCCCTTGCCAGATGAGGACACATTCATTCTGAAGAGGATGTCAGATGTGATATTAGTAATTCTCAAGTCACATTCAAAGAAGTGACAATTTTTTTGCTTAATGTTGAGTCCTTCCAGCATGGAGGGAACAAGCGCAGTATCATCGATGACCAACCTAGTCTTCTACTTCAAAGAGTAGTGAAGATTTCATCACTGGCAAAACATTAGATTTTGTGTTAGTCATAAGACTAATGGGGCAGTTTCATACTAGAGATCAAGTAGCAGAGAAAAAGGAACAAACCACCGCCTACGGAAGTTATGTTGCTTTGTAAGCACTAGACTATCCCATTCCAGGTTTCCAACTCTTCAGCCCTGTAGTGTCCAGGATTAAGTCCTCTTCTCATCTAACCACGAGAGTTTACAACAGACATTTTTCTATGCCCACTTAGCCAAATTGAGAAGATAAAAGTATATGCAAATGCCTGAAAGTCAATTGCCCCCTGCTTATTGTTCCCTAATAACATTGCCATTGACTCTGGCTGGCAGGAATCCAGCCAGAAAACTGTGTCCATCCCTAGCTGGTAACAGCCAAGCAGACGGTCAACTGCTCAGCTTTTCACTGCTCAAGCACCCAAATGACTGTCATCTTGGCTGGTCCCAGGCTGCAAGAACATGCTCAAACCTTTATCAGTTTCTGCAGCACTTCTCTCGAGGCTAGAGAGAAGTCAGAAATGGTATATGTAGCAACTAATAAGCTGATCCTTAAAAATGCTACCTCCCCCCACAGTGTAAAGCTAAAAGAATTCAAGGTATTTAAAAAAAAGTCAAAGGATATCTAGCAGTTTACGGTCACAGAACTCACTACTCCACCTGTCAAGTCGTGTACTAATACAAGGCAAGATGGTTTTAGTAGAATGAGCTATTAACCCAAACTGTTCAGGGGAGATAAGTCACATTACATTACAACCCACATATCTTCACAGCTTCAAGATAGCTGAAGCACTACTACTGACCAGAAGCATTATTACTGCTCGCACTCTTACACTGGTGATCAGACAAAATACATGTTTCTTGAAGCTTGGGACTGCCCGTAAGGTGACACTAAAATCCTCCCTCACAACCTGGAGTCCCAAGCACTGTCTCCCCTCTGTGCTTCAAAAGAACAGTTTCACACTTCCTATGGCTCCACTTGCTGAAACCCCACCACAGCCACACTGACGAGACAGTAGTTGAGGATGCACAGTTGCACTTTATCACAAAAAAATTGTGGTTTAAGCCCAGCGATCACCAAAGTGGGACTGTACTGACCAGTGTTAGTTATCCTCAGCTATCCAGCTCTGCTGCCTCTCAACCACCACCATCACCCCATTATCAAGGCAAGGGGCTACCCAACAGCAACTGTAGCAAGAAACATTCAAAATTTCTTACCCCCACTAATGATTTAGTTCCCTGAGAGAGAAACTCAAGAGTAACCTGGAGATTAAGATAAGATACAACAGCTCCAAGACCTGGTCCACTGTTCAACCTACACCACCTCCTCCTCCCCTCTCCCCCCCCCAATTATGCATAAACTGAAACCACAATCACTTCGGCCTTCAAACAGTTCTTTCCTACTTCAGCAGGAAGTTTTGGTTGTTCAGTTCTCTGCAAAATCAGAATTTTCAGCAACCCTGAAGTTAAATTATTACTTACAGTAAGCACTAATACACTTTAAAGTATTAGAACTTGCAGCATAATCCCCTTAAGAATGGTAACACATGAATATTACCACTATATTACCTTCACTAAAATTAGTGGAAAAAATTAATCCCTTCCTGGTGTAGGTAAGGCTTCAGCTACAAGTCTGAAAGATTCACTGAAGAGCCTCCCCTTGCTTCCAGGGGCAATTCAGGTCCCCCCAGCCCCCAAACATCAACTAACTTGTCTTCCTCTGTTACTCTCGGTGCTACAAGCAGCTCCCAAACAGACCTACCCTGCTATTAAATCTTTCACTGTTCAGAAGCAAACAAGAATGGCAACAGTTTACACACAGCACTACTGTGAAGTAGTGTAGTACTACTGGGTTTCACATCTTTACTATTAAGAGCTTCCCTCACTGTGGGCTACTTCCAGAAGCAAACAACAACCACAAGCTCATACAGTGACTGAAGCCACTGGCCTCATCCCCACCAAAACCAGAGCCAGTGCCACTACACTGCAGCACAGCTGGAAATGGCCTTTACTGAGTTAGCTCCATCTCTGACTTAGAAACAGGTGTTGTGTCACAAAAACCTCGTTTTGCCAGATAAGCAAGACTGGCGCTTCAACCTGCATTGATTCAGAGATAATTTAAGTAGAACCTTGCTATTTAGGTTTTAAAAAACTACAATCATTCCATACTCCAGTGACACAGTGTCTGTCTTTCTAGGCAGTTGCTTCAGGATGTTTTACAGCAGGGGCCTTGAGAACTGAACATGCAGTCTGTTACACACGGTGTGATGCTAGAGACAGCTCTCAGGGTAGAACAATGGTTTAAATCAAATAAAAATCAAAACAAACTACAAAAATTTGCAGAAATCTATTTCTAGACTGAACTACACTGAAGGAATATTTGTGTGAACAGGTTCAATTTTAGTGATGTGTCCAACAAGCCATGCAGGTTAATTTTGCTATTTGTTCCTGAAGAGCCATCCAATGATTTCTGAAGCCACTGAATTTTGCTTTTTAAAGCCTGAAGACTTAAATCATCAGCTCTTCCAGTTTAGGAAGCCTTCATAAAGCAGGCTGAGCTACGCAGCGCAGCCTTCTCCACGCCACTTGGAGATGGTGTGAACTGGGATTTATCATTCAGCTGTTTTGTACAGCAAGTCATACCTGGCACCCGTAAGGGAGAGCACACCGAGGAACATGTGCAGCAAGGCAGGCAGGTGCTGTCAGTATGACCAAGGCTTTAAATCCTCCCCATCAGGAAGAGGATATTGTAACTTCCTCTTGCCAAAGAATGGCAACAGTTTACACACAGGATAGATACGCTAAGTTTAATTGTGCCTTGCAAAAAAAGCAGCCCCGAAATCTCTGAGTGGAGAGTAGCATCCTCCTGTTACATGCTTTTTCCATGCAACAGCAAGATCAGCAGAAGACCAGGAAGTCCGGTTTAGGACAGACCTGGCCAAAGGTGCACGGAACACAGGACTTGAGGGCCTCTAAGATACTGTTATTTATACATGTAGACATGCTGGGATTTTTTTTTTAAATGCCAGGAAGGTTTTATACCAAAACCGACAAGACTAGGTAGTCATCTGTCTCCAACAAGGAACTGCTGGAATCGGCTTTAATCACTGATGTCAGCTGCAAGTTTGCTGTAAACAGGTACTCACAACAGCCTCAAATCCCCAGTCTCTGTTTTACCACCCAAGAAATTTTGAAGAGGAGCATGACTGTCATTATGATTACATACTGCTTGTGTAAGTAAACAGAATCCAGAAGACATAATGACACTTTGCATTGCAGATTGCTATTTAGCAAGGTTAGAACACAAATTATTTCAGATGATTCCAGCAACCCAGAAGCTGTCACACTATTGTCATCTACTGAACACCATCACACAAGACTGAAAATACCACCCCCCCAGGTATTCTCTAACACTTCTGAAGAATGCAAAACCCACATATTTACTCCCAAAAGCACTTCATTTCCTCATCTCCCCTTGAAATAGGTATCTAGAACAAGATCCAGACACTACAGAAGATTGATCAAGATTAATTCTTGATACCACTTGGCTGTTTGATAGCTCACCCACCAGCATGTTTATGCTAGTCGGCCTACTACATGCAAGTTGCAGAAGGGGTAGGAAATGCCGAACCTGATGTGATCTAGTCACAACAGAGTCAATATTGACATTCTGCTCATTTAAACACCATAAGGCAGGGAGCAACACAGAAGGAATACATCCCAGTGCTAGGTGGGCAGGTGTTTTCAGAATTTAGCTTCCAGCTGCTAGCACAAATACCTCATCCATCCCTCTTCAGCTCCTTCCCTCAAATGAAGGGCACATTAACTAGTCCACCAGGCTGTCTGAAGCTCTTAAGCACACACTCCCTGCAGACCCTAGCACCAGCAGCCTCTAGTCCTGTAACTTTAATAGGGAAATTGAAGGAGGCAGGTCTTTTTATTAAGCAATTTTAACTAGCTATCCCACTGACCTCTGACAGAGTTCTGGCATACCCAGGAGAGAGGATTTGGGGCTACAACCTGATCTGAAGCTGTGATAAGGAAGCAAGCATCTGTTACGTTATAGACAAGGTACTTCTAAAAGGACAGACAGACATCTGTATCTGTTACAGGTAACTAGAAAGAATTATGTTATAATCCCGTAAATCTTATTCCTTGTTTAACACTGATCCAAGTATACATACTACAGTGACAAATCTTTTCTGTTCATCTCACCACACCCATCCCACCTCCTATCCTCATTCTGCAGACACAACCCTGTCAGGAAGAGGCAATTTAATACTACAAATTAAACTACATCTTTTCCTCTCTGTTATGCTTTCAAGAACTCAGCCATCCTCACCACCAGGAACGAGCACACTACTGAGAATGAGCCTCCCTCAAAACATTTTCCCCATCTTTATAGCAGCATTCAGTATCTCATTGCAGGGAATTACCCTCTGCATACCAGTCTAGAAAGCTGAGAGGCTTCAGGAAAGGTAAAAAAAATCTATGAAAAAGCCCCCTTCAACCTGTTTCTGCCCGAACAGTGGTAGTGGTTTAACACTTTGCAGGCAGTTTTCACTACAAAACCCACTAGCCTGCAAAGAAAACATGAATTTGATCCCAAGAGTCATTACAACCACAGAGGCACCTACAGTTTCTTGGTCTTCCACCCACTGACTACCTCCAACTACTGTTTTGGTGTTTTCGAAAGCCACACGAGTGAGCTTGCTACGTAATCTTGCCAAGATGTAACTTGAGTTCCTGGCTGTACCTCTTAGTTTTCACCAACTCCCTCACACTAACTGATGATTACTTTGCATTTATACTCCTGTTTGCTCTTCAGGTGATTTTAATGGGCCCAGAGGGCTTGCAACCACACTGCCATAAGCAGAGAGCTCAAAAGCCATGACCATGCAAGTCAGTAGCCTCAGCTGTGTGGAGAAGCACGCTCTGAGGACAGAAGTTGTTGAAGTGTCACCCATGAGCAGAGACAATGGGTATCCAGAGCAGTCATGTCATACCACACATGCATTTCAATACCATAACCACTTCAGTTACATCAGAGTGCACAGCAGCTTTATCATTCCAAACTGGAGTGCCAGCAGAGCCAGCATTAGTGAAAGAATCTGAAAAACACTCTTCAACACTAACATGTTGAGGGTGCAGCTGCTGTTTTCTAAAGTGCTTTTTACACTAATCCCAGGTCTCTCATTCACTCAAAAAAGCCACGAGCAAAATGAGGTTTATTGTCCCAAATATCCTGGTGGGCAAGCCAGTGCTCTTACAGTTACCAGGACACAGACAACTATTGACCAGAGAGCTCAGGCATCCTTACTCCCAAGCAGGCAGATTAGAGAAAAAAGTCACACTCGCATAACTAGGCACAACGACCCTCTGGAAAAAAACCAACACACATCTGTGCCATCACCAGGTTTTCTAGGCAAGTGCTATTTCGGCTCAAGACAGCCCCAAGAGCATTTCATTATCAAGTCACAGCGTTGCAAAATCTACATAGGCAAGAAGTGTTTTGCAAGAGCCATGTGACACACACATGACTTGCAGCTAAAGTGAAGGGTGGACCTCTGACTACTAAGCTGCCAGCAGCGACCAGCCAGGAATATCGGCCTTCACAAAGAGCTGGTTTATTCCCCCCTCTCACTTGCCGGAGCCTGGGCTCCGATGCGCATTTTCGAGATCCGGAAAAATCGCCGTCAGCTGCGCCCATACTTACCCCGCTCCCGGGGTGGGAGGCGGGATGCCGAAGCCACCTGGATCACCGGGCCCACCCCACCGGTTTACAGCAGGGACACCAGGAACTTTTCACGCCCGCCCGGGCGTCCGCCTCGCCGGGCCGGTGCCCGTAACCTAACCCCGCGGCGATAGCGCCAGCAGGCCCAATGCCTGCCCCCCGCCGCCGCACGGCTCCCTCGGTGACCGGCGACGGGCCGTCGGAGGCCCGCAGGCCCGGCCCTCCCACTCCCTTCCCCCCCCGCCCACGCCAGGCCCGGCTGCGGCCTCTTCCCCCCCTCCTTCGGGCCTACCACGGCGGCCCCGGCGGCGCGGCGGGGCCCGGG
>Ga0065711_1033641_pt1 | contig 25104 bp, 12 predicted proteins | sample Hoacrofraction12_FD_59098 | JGI IMG/M metagenome (GOLD analysis project Ga0065711, IMG submission 59098) | Hoatzin crop microbial communities from Cojedes, Venezuela - Epithelial fraction 12 v2 (version 2) | ecosystem: Host-associated > Birds > Digestive system > Esophagus > Crop | place...
GAAGCAATCTCTGGCTGCGCAGCCTCCGCGGCGCCCCACAGATCACTGAGTTTACAGTGATGGGCTATCCCCCCTTACTTTTGTCTGATAAGATAAGCACCAGTTATTTACTTCGTTTGTTAGCTCTTCGTCTCTTGATGCCTCAGTCCGTTTGTCTTTTGTCTTGCATTCGACAAGTCCAGCAAGGCCATCGATTACACTCCCCAGTTCAAGAAAGATGAAGAGCTACTGGAGAGAGTCCAGAGGACGGCTATGATGATGGTGAGGGGACTGGAACATCTCTCCTATGAGGAGAGGCTGAGGGAGCTGGACTCGTTTAGCCTGAAGAAGAGAAGGCTGCGAGGGGACCTGATATATAGTTACAAATATCTGAAGGGTGGGTGTCAGGAGGATGGGGCCAAGCTCTTTTCAGTGGTGCCCAGCAACAGGACAAGGGGCAATGGGCACAAACTGAGGCACAGGAAGTTCCATCTGAACAGGAGGAATAACTTCCCTCTGAGGGTGACGGAGCACTGGAACAGGCTGCCCAGGGAGGTTGTGGAATCTCCTTCTCTGGAGATATTCAAGACCTGCCTGGACAAGGTGCTGTGCAGCCTGCTGTAGGAGACCCTGCTTCGGCAGGGGGATTGGACTAGATGACCCACAGAGGTCCCTCCCAACCCCTAACATTCTATGATTCTGTGTTGTTCTGTGTTTTTTTCATTTGAAGTGTGACCTAGTGTATGTCATGGATTAAAATGGAAGTGAACTTCTGTTAACTCTTAACCGTGAAGATGCTATGGTTCCTGTCAAAAGATTTAAAGACTAAGATCTTTTCCTCTCATCTTAGAGCTATGATATGAATTGGATGTGTTGAAGGGCCACCTTAGGTGAGCAGCTATATATATAGCATCATATGTGGTTGTATTTTCTTTTTAAGATCTGAAGTGGATTGTTTGCACAAATTTAACATGTGATGTGTGACTACAGTAAGCAATAAAAATGTTATTTCTTTGATATTTGAAGAAAGCACCATGAATAGCTCTATTAGTGTTTTGAAGTTGCCTTTCTCTGAGAAGTGACTGAAATGTTCACTTGAATTCCATGTTTCTGCTTTTCGGTGACTGTGAATCACTGAAAGATGCACACGTTGCAAGTGGAAAAATCATTATTCCTTCCTTACAGTGCCTAATCAGTTTATAAAAATCCTGCTAGTCCCATAATTGTGGCATTTATGCCATTGTGATATCATCAGTGTAGATCTAAAGAGAGAATGACATCTTGAATGCTGGGTGATAGCATAAAATTTTGCTGTTAATGAATGAACTAGAACAGAATTCATTTAATTCTCTCTGATTATCTCTGAATGATTCATCATATTAAAAACCTCTGCAGTTCTACAATTTCAAGCAAGCAGAAACCAGTCACTTGACGAAGTTGATGACAGAATTTCTGTTATGTTTGATTAGGTCAGATTTGTCCCATGTAATTATGGATACAAAGAAAACAAATTTGCTGTGGAAGAGGTTTATGCTGCTATTTTGTGATTATTATTGGGCTTTGCTCCCATTTAAACTCCATTTCCTGCTGATACCTCTGTCTTCTATCTCACTGAATGTTGTTTCTTATTGTACATTTCCTCTAAATTTTTTGATTAAATAGATCTTTTGTATCTCTATTCTGTTTACGTCTCTCAAAAGTTCAAAGCCAAAGTCTGATTTCTCTGTTTATACTGAGTGATGCTTCCTTCCAAAATTGATACTATGTGTAGAATATGTTGCTATATGGAATAAATTTTGGAATCTGTGTGTTCAAATTCTAAGCAACAGTAAAGAAATCAACCCAAAACCTTGAGTAGCTGATCATTGCTTAGTTCTGATAGGGGATACTTAAAAATGAGATGTCCAAGTGTAAAAGTTTGTCTTCAGCCTTTAAGTCGCAAGGTGAACAATCTGTTTAAGATAAAGCACAATAGTTTTAGGGAGTTCATTGAGCCTCTCACAGGCATTATGTTTACTCAAAGTTAGGCAAAATGAGGCATCTGACAGTTAGGTTTATTCCTCTTTGGTAACTTGGACTTAGTGTCTGGGCACCTAAAGAGCTGCTTTGAAAATCTGGCTCTTACTGCATTATTCACAGCTCTGGAATGGGAGGTCACACTCTAAGAAAGATTATGCTAAATCCTTGACCACTTTCTCAAACATTAGAAACCTTCAATTATGAAGAAAATGAAATCACTTGTTCCTTAGTAAGGAACAGGAAAGCTGTGTCCTAAATGCTGTGCGTATCACTTAAAAGACCTACATATTCTTTACCTGTAGTCCTTATTGATAGTTAGAGGAAGACTATGTGTTTTGGGAAGTGCTTCAAAATACAGTCATTTTCATTTATGAAGTGTATTAAAAACACTGGGATAGTTCTGATGTTCTGACTTTTGAAGTGCCACTATAAGATTTTATATTGGCCTTTATAAAATTCAACAGAATCTTCGAGTGTCTTTTGGATAAATTCTTTCACCTACCCAAGATTTTGCAGTTGTTGCTGTTGTCAGAATACCTGTGTAGTTCCACGTGACTTTTTATGAAGAGTTGAGGGAAATTGAAAGTTTTTCCCTTAATCTTACATGTATTCCAGATTGTTGTATAATCTTTTTCTTATGCTATCTGGGATTATTAGTTACTTGATTGCTCTTCGGCTAGAAGTATGGTTACAGAGGCATTACCACTATATAGTGCTTTTCTCAGTCCAGTTCTTTGACGCTGTTATTTTGAATAGTCCTTCACTGAAACAACATCAACGAAACCATAAATGGACTCTATATATTTTAATGAAAGGTTGAAAAAGATATCTGTATGACGTGTAGTACCTGACATTAAGTGCTGTCGCAAGCAGGAAATCTGGGATTTTTCAATTGACATTGAGTGGGAAACTGTTACTAACATTTGATATTAAATGTGTGCAGTGGAACTGAATTGCTACAAAATGAGTTAGTGGAATAAAAAGTTCTTTTTCCATTAAGTGAGATTTTTCCATTAGACCACCTGTTACGAAACAGAGCTGACTATCCTCACTGTTCCAATGCTTAATTTAATGTGTATGGCATAAGATGTTTGCTTTGAGGTAATAAATGTATTTCTTTTTCTTTATTAGAGTGGGAAGCTGCTTTTTGAAAGCTTTGAGTAGACTGTTTCATTATGAGTGAACATTACCAGGAGGTACCCGTACCTGGAGATGTGTTTTGACCAAACTCTCTAAGTTGAAGCACCATGATTATGGAGTTAAAGAATAGCAAGGACATTAGAGTATAACCTTTGTCTTAGTATGTTGTGCAGACGTACTCATCTAGTTCAGTCAATTTAAGTCCAAGTCGGCGTACCCTTAAACCCTTTGAGATGTGTTTTGCAATACAGAGGCTATCATTGCTTTGAAACTTTGTGCTCCTACAGTTTCTTCTCTACTAAATCAGTAAACTTAATTTTCTATAATACAAATCCTAGTTTGGATCCATTTACCGCTGTTCAAAAGCTCTTGTGCCAGCAGAGCTTGCTGTCTGAGCTGGGCGGTGTTCGTAGCAGAGTTTTTTTGTTGCAGTGTGAGTGTGCAGGAGTCTCTAAAGAGCAGGTCTGAAAGATGGAGCTGCTAAATGCAGCTGACTGCTTCCTACAGCAGCAACTAGTGTGTGATATGAGAGCAACTGTTGTTCCTTTATATTCCCTGTACATGTAAGCTGCACAGTTGCAGGTTCTGTCAGCAGGAGCTGCCTGCTTCTCACGTCATGGTATGGGCTTGTTGTGTTATAAGGGATGGAGGAATTTGGCAGAAAATAAACCCCCTTGCTTTCTAACTCTCCTCACCGGAGTGGGAGGCTAGGTGCGGCTAGGTTTAAATTCTGAGTGATATCCGATTTGCCACTACCAGTCCAGTCGCGTTTAATATGTATGTTAAACTACCGTGATTCTGGATACACTAATGGCAGTCTGCACCTTCAGTCCAGTCGTGCTCATGAACTAGCACGGCCATGCTCTGGGGTTCAGTCGCGTTTAGTGAGATTCTGTGACAACTGGCTACTTAAACAGTGCAGTTTTATTTGTGGAACAGATATATAGGCTTTTTGAATTGTCGGTGATAGTGACTGTCTGCAAGAAAGCACATGCAAATATGATGTTATGAAGTATAAAACGCGTCAAAAGGTTATAAATAATACAGCCTGGCTATAAACATTGGGGAGTAACTCTCTAGAGAGATTTCTAAGATTCCTGAGAAAAACGCTTAATCTAAGTCTCACCCAAGGTGTCCCAAGGGGAGGGAGAAGCAAGTCTCAGCCCATCGGCCGATCCTGGTAGTCAGAGACAGTCTGAGATGGAGTTTCCCTTGACTTGCTCACGGTGTTATCTGCTTCTCCGAAAATCCCCTATTTCCCTGGCTATTTTTATATCCTTTCTACATTTAAGGTGGAGTTTGAGTGACTGTTGTCATACATACCTTTTATCATGATTGGTGTAAAATGCTCTCGCTTCATGTTTAAAGGTATAATTTACAAAAAATCGAGGACGCAGACTGAAAGAGGAGTGATCACACCTCGAAGATGGGTAGCCTTCGGGATGGAGGTGTGTTTTGGTATTAAAATGATATTAAAACAAGCAAAGTTCACGAAAGGATAGCACTTCGGGGAGGTTTCGAAAACCTGTTGGCTCAGGGGGCCAGATGAGCTGCTTATTAGTTCTAGAGGACCATCTCTTCCCGCTTTATCATCATGGAGAATGGCCACGGAATCTCCACTCCGTCCTCTATGGTATGTTGCAGGGAGCTGCTGTGTTAGTGGATTCCTCGCATGCCTGCTGCAGCTGTGTCCCATCCTCAGAGCTCTTTTTGATTTTATGCTTTTCCTCAATGGGTGAACAATGCTGCATTTTTCATATAAACTTTTAATTTTCAGATGTAAAACCTTAATTTTACTAACAATTCCACATATTCCACACGGTGACTAAAGTCACTCAAACTTCACTAGTTTTCAGACTAATCTGGAATGTCACACATGCTCTTATGGCAAGGGTTGTCAAGTACAAACAAATTTTGGGGAGCTAGCAAGCAAGTTAAGTTTTTCATCATAAGCCAAAGTTTAACGTACAAAGCAAGTGTCAAAACAAAGCACAATATGGTGAGTATTAATAAAACAACAACGGGATGTAACATCTTGTTAAAGAGTCCTGTAGCTGTTGGCGACCATCCGAAAAGAGTGTCCCACCAATTGTGTTCTCCGTCCTTTTTGACTCTCTCCAGTACCTGATGTATTTCTTCCACATCATGATGGACAGTAATCAGAGTTTTTTGTCCATTCTCTTGGGCTTCTTACAACAGTTGCTTCGGGTCATCATGTTGCAGCAGCTTTTTCACCAATGTGATGTTCATTCCAATGGGGACAGGTAGTAAATTGCGTGTCAGTGTATAGTTAGTTTGTAATAGCTGGTGAGACGTAACAGGAGCTAAGTAACTGAAATTGCATCCCACAATGTTAGTAAAGTTGCAAACACAAAAATTCAAATGATTATCAATATCTGTGGCTGTGTCATCTGTGAATACAAAACTACAAGGAGATCTCATGTGAACACATCCTTTCCCAATATATACAAGCACAGTGTTGGGGGCATCATCAGGATGTATTTCAAAATGACAAATATTTTGTTCAGTGTCAAGACAAATGTCTTGTGCTTTAAGGATATTACGCTCACGAATAAAATCTTGTTGTTCTCATGTGATACTTGCATAGACGTCAACAGTTTGCCATTTGTCACCATCCTTTTTAGCCCACACTCTATGCTCAATAGGATAGAATACCATTCCATTGTGATTCAATCCTAATGCAGTGATTGGGTATATGGTATATACCGAGGCATTTCGTATCGTTAAGACAAAAGCAGTGGCCTTACTCTCAGTGGGGTCATAGGTGAAATTAACAAGGTACCACCAGGATTGAAATTTTTTCTCAAAGACAATGGCATTATCCCATATCACTTCTTGAATTTCGGTAGGCAAGGTGCCTTCTTCACCTTCCCTTATAATTGCAGCAGTCATCGATTGCATCCAAAGCTGGGCTTGGATACAGCTGAGTGCTAGAGAGACATTGCTTTGGGCTGCACGAAGTGCGTTTGCAATCAGCTAATGGTCCTTTTCACTTGTTTCTTCCCACTGAGGTAATATGTTAGAAAAAAGCCATTTGTGATTTCCCAGGGCTAAAAGGGAAGACCGTAGGGGGTGTTCTAACCTATTCAAGTCACCAGTAGTTGTGACTAGTTTGTTGGCTAGTATTTCAGCATCTATACTGTTTAAGACTCCCGAGCTTGTTCCTAAGATACCAGTCACATCTCTCTTCAATCGTTGTGAGGAGGCAAGGGTCCGCTCATGTAACCATGCATACCATCCTGCATAGGATGTACCCAGGAAAGGTAATCAAGTGGGTTTGATGGCTGAGACATTCATCTGCATTGATAGTTCCACTCGCTTGAGAGAGTAGGTCGGGTAAGCAACATTTGTTGCTGACTGGTATTTTTGATAACATAAGGACCAATGTTAAAGATGTAAGGATTTAGGCTTGTGGGTGTCCGAATGGATTCATTCTCAAAAATTTGTTGGGGTGACACCGTGATTGGCACAGGCATAGCCGTAGTTGAAGTCTTTTCCTGTGATATGTCCAACCCAAATTTAAATGATAATGCTCTGTCTCTTCTTCCAGTGCTTCCCAAATAGACAACAGATACTGACTGAATTATAGTAAAATTGAACCAATAAACATCAGATGCACAATGTTCCCTACCTATGGTGGGTTCTGTTCTTTGTTCAGGAAATCTTCTCATAGTAACTTGGGTTGAAGGAGGGAAATCTTTTCTACTGCTAGCATTAAAAGTTCGACAACCTATGTGGATTGTTTTCCCTTTATCAACCTTCTATCTATGCATCGAATGCTTCCATTCTGGTTCATGTAATTGTAATTCCCTGTTGTCGTATATGATGACAGTTGCTAAACTCATTCCCTCTAAGTCTTTTCCCATAATCCCTGTATGTCCAAAGTAGGCCTTTGACCAAGGGTTATCAGAGACTGTGGTGTGAAGGGGTCGATTTTTAGATCCACCTTGCAGGGTCTTCACAAGATCATTGTCAGATGGTTCAAATAAAGGGAGCGGAGTTGAACTAGGTTGTGTAGTTTGGTCAGGCTTGATTGTGTTTATTTGAAATCCGAAGTGCAACGCCATTTCACGCTGTTGCCACTGACGACTTACAAAAGTGGGTTCCACAAGAATAAAATTATGCCAGCAATCCCGCTGTTCAGTGACACAATACTTGGTTGTCACTTGGCTTGAGTTCCCGGGACGAGATATCCCTATTCTTGTGACTTTCTTATGAGCTGAGCCATTGACCATCCTACATCCTATATGGATTTCTTCTCCCACCTTATCTCTCAGGGATGGATACCAACTATTCCAAATCCACTCACGTTTTGAAAACACCCTGTTGTTATGTAAGGCCACAGTTGCCAGAGTTATCTTTTCCTTTGACACCCCTGTCCTTGCATTGTGTCTAATAAAGGCCTGAGACCATGGCCACTTTGGGTCCTGTTGACTACAAATTAAAGGGAAATGTATTGGTAAGATCAATTGACAAAATTCCTTGGATGCACTCAAGGTCAGCGTAAGCCAATGTGTCTGTCCATGTGCAGTTCATCCAGAATTCCTGTGAACACAAAAGCGAAGAAAAACACGCTTGGTCTTTGTCGACCGATGGGGTTCAAGGGAAGGTGAAATCCACCGGGTGCTGATCCAGTGTATTTTTCCTGAGCAGTCTTTGGCTTCCCATGAATAGGGATTTTTAGGAGTGACTAGTACCATTGGCACTGCTCCAGTTTGAGGCATTTTTACCAGCACAGGTTGTTCTGCATAAAAACCTGTAGGATATTCTCCCGGTTTGGTATGTATTTTTGGAGCAATAGTGGTAGCTGTTACACAGAAAACCTTTATTTTGGGGTAGCCATCTCCACTCCATCTGTTATTTAATTGATAGATGGCATTAGGTAGTCGCAGATGCCATTCAGGCTCGTGAGTTTTCGCAAAGCGTTTAAGCAATCCATTGGTGCGCTCAACAATGCCATTTGCCTGAGAATAACAGGGAGTGTGGAATACCCACCGAATCCCTTCCTCCTTGGCCTAGTCTTGTACCACTGTAGTTGTAAAGTGTGAACAATGCTACGTTTTTCATATAAACTTTAATTTTCAGATGTAAAAACTTAATTTTACTAATAATTCCACAGGGATGTATAAATGTTAAGCACCCATACTAAGCAGTTGGCATTTCTATCGGTATAAATGCAATCGCAACCAAGGCCACGATACGCAATACACAGGTTTGTCAGCTTCAGTAAGAAGTTGCTTTCCCTAACTAACACACTGTGTAGGTGAGGAACAGCTTAGTCGGTTGCTGCTGAAAAGCCGCGGAATTTTTAACGTGGAAGGTCTTGTACCTCTTCTGATGTTCCCATTTACTGAGATTTCAAATGGGATTTCAGAGGGAGCTGGTAACTAAAATAATAAGCAAAGAAAGTAGAATGATTTTATATTGTTTGTTTGCCCAATGATTTTTCTGGTTTTCTGTACATTAAGAGAAATTTTCTTGTTACAAGGAATGTGTCTAAACATAGCACAGAATACAGGTTGTTTATAGGACTTGAATGCTTTGAGTAGCTGTTTTCCTCTAGTTCAAAGAGGAAGAGCATTTTGTAGCACTGAAAAAAAAGATGTATTTTTTAAAGGACACTTTTTATTACAAAGTACCTTAGTGATTAAGACCGTTTAGTATACTCCACACAAAGTATTAATGTGGAAATTGCCTATGCATGACAGTTAATGTAGTTCATTGACAAATGTTAGCATACTGTCATATAAGGGACAGAAGACGTTGGAAACCAAGATACAGTTGATCTGTATTGGAAATCAAGATCTCATTTTTGACTGTGGTTTGCAGAGATGGATGTGTGCAATAGTTGCTTTTTTTTTTATTTATTTTCCGTGTTTCAGCTGTTGGGAAACAAATTCTGAAATGAAAATCTGTATTTTGAAGTGGTAAATTTTCTTATTTACTGAACAACATGGATGACTCATTTAATTAAATAAAAGAGCCCACATCAGAACAATTCAAATAGTTTTTTCATAAATTGTTTTGTTTTACAGTGGTTCAACAAGCACCTGATTTTTCTTTTGCCAGTTTATCCACAGAAAGCTTTATTATTATCTATTTGTGTTACTTTAAAAGGGGTGATCTAAGAGTAGACGTTAGCTGTGTTAGGTAGACTGCAGATTTGTGGCAGTCAACAGCCTCTATTCTGAGGAGCTGAAACATCAGCACTTATTTTTAACAAAGTGTGCTATATCTCTTTCAATTGCTTTATGAAAGGCTTATGCGATTATGGGAGTTTAACAAATTACCAAATGTATCATCAGTGGACAGTTAAGTGTGATCAAACTGATTTTGCTATGGAGGTATTAGAATATCTCCTTATTGTCTTATGGGGATAACACTTACTGCCGTGTGGTGAAGGATAGTTTATAAGATTATGAATGAGAAAGCAAATATATTTTGCCATTGAGAGATGAGTACAGAAACACAAGGAAATTATCTAATATGTATGTTTCTGGGTACTTAAATTTCTGACGTCTCTAACTCCCATACCCTTTTGTAGGCTAAAAGGAAACAACATTTTGATGTTCAAGACCTCATTATCTACATGGAGCAGGCAAGAGAGCTTGTTTTGTAACATACAAGAGTGAACATGTTGCTGTACTAGCTTACTTCTCTTCAAAAGTGGAAGTACCTACTTCCAAATACGCATTAATTATAGGATGCAAGTAAGATTTCCTTTTCATATTACAGGCTGCATATGAAATACTATCTTCCAGAAGAATAGCCTAACACTAAGCTCTTTAAAAACTGACATCTGTGAAACAACTATTAACGGTATTGAAACAACATGGTGCATTTACTATTCTCATTTAATGATTTCAGTGATCTACCCTTATCATTATTAAAAAGTGACAGAAATTATTTGGTTTAGTTTTCAAAAAGCGTTAGTGGTGTTGTCAGTATGTTAGTTGCATCCAATTGCTAAGACACTGACAGAGTCAATTACATTCAAAAACTCTTCTCTATAAGAAGCCAGAGGTTAATCTAAAACTGAAAAGTAAGGAAGATTGAGTTCCATACCATCCTCTGGGTCATTTCCTGCTGCAGCAAAGCATTTGAGCATTACATGTGATTTAAAACGTAGGGGGGTTTGAAGTAATTTGAATTATGCATGATCTTAAAATTAGGCATGTGTATAAGTGCTTGGCTAGAAGTTAGGCTTTAATTTTCCTGAAATTTCATTGTGAGCTGTGTTGCGTGCTCCATTGTAATGCTTGCAGCTTTCTCCATAAGGTGGTAAAAATATAAGGGTTTAAGAACCATCACTTATTTCTAAAAATATAAGAACCATGATCAGTTGGTTCAGCTGAAATGTCAGTGTCATATAGACACCTATCTCTAATAGTGGATGGTAGCAGATGCCTTGGGAAAGACACCACACTACTGCTTTTCCTAGCATAGCTTCACATTTTACAATTATTTGCTGGTTTTGAGTATTCTGAGTTGAAGTTTTATGTTTGTGTTTTATAAACACTGACGGATTTTTTTTTTTTCTTCTCCAAATCTGCTAAGTAAACTTTTGAATCAATCTATGCTTTTTACATCCATAATATGCTTTATCCGTGAGAGGTGTTCTTTAGTAACACGTGTGTTTCTGGAGAGTAATAAATTCTATCTTCCCGTATGCACATATATGAAGATGGTATTACCATTTTATATCAGTATGACATCGACATTTATAGATTGTCAGTCTTTCATCTGAAATTCAGACTCAGCCAAATTGCCTTGCGTCGTGATGCTACTCTGGGAGAAGTCTTCGAATTATGGTGTTTCATTAACACTCTGGATATTGAAGAAATTGTCTCTCTGTTTAGGTCACCTTTCAAGGTCTCCAAAATTGTCTCAGGTGAACGTGTGATTTTTTTTTTTTTTTTATAATTTTTTTTTGTCTTCAATTTTGGTTCCATGTACATTCTTTAACTTTTTGGAGATTGTTTCTGTATTCTCTCAGTTTTGTGTGTGCATAGGTATCTGGACATTTTCCATTGCAAGCATTATCTGAATCAAAATGATGTGTGGTTTTCTGGCCTCAGACTGTCAGGTTGCTGAGTACAATTTCAAAGGCCAGTTTTGTTGTACTCCATTCCATTTCTCTACGGTTTTCTGCTCACTTCCAGTCTGTAAGGAGATGGTGTTAGCAAGGTCACTGAGTACTAAGAGATGTGCTTCCTGGTCAATGGTTTAGTTTAACACTCTGATCTTGATAGGAACCAAGTAGAGGAAAGCAAAGCTGATCTCTGTCTACCAATATTACAACCCCCACCAACATTCCTGTGGTAATTTCACTGTTTACTTTTTGCCTAAGACAAAAAGAAAAAGCAGTTAGACTTATGCTGACTGCAGATAATGTATTTCCACATTTTGAGCAGAATAGAACTGAAGATGAACAAAATGCATTTACTAAAATATTGCCAAGATATTGGTATTTTATAAGCAGTATAAAAAATTTAATTAGTTCCTTCATTTTGAATCTACCTATCTAATATACTGTTAACCTAGATGTGGGTATTTATTTATTTGAATACATACGCAAATGTTTTCAATATTACTTTATATTCATACCCAAATTCCATCAATATTCAGCATTACTAATTTGTGTCACTTTCCATTTCCTACTCCCATTAATGTGAAATTAAGAAATTAACGCTGACTCCACAGGTATTGGTATGTACTTACATGTCTCATAAGTATTCATATGTTGTCCCAATAAAGTTTTAATCTTCTTTCAGATCTGCAGATGAGAATAAAATATGTACATCAGTGTTAGAAATTCACTGTGATATGTCTCGTGTAGGCTGATTAGGCTGTGCATTCAAATTAGGCTTGGAAATGTCTATTATATTTTGGAATGACAGTGTTAGGTGTATAAAACCAATGCTGCTCATACCAGGGTTTGTGGCTTCCTTTGCCCTCTTCCCCAGAAGTTTGCTGGAGGTCTCCTGGGCAGTGCCTCGCAGAGAAGCTGGTTCCTGCTCCTTTCCAGAGCTTTGCGTGTGTCACAAGTGTGACAAGCTGGCTGATAATGGGTACTGAAGCCCTCAAATCCTTTTTCTCATGAAGAATAGGTGCTTTCTGTGTTTGACCATGTGTTTCAGTGTTTGGTGAGCCACTTCTGGAGTGGCTTGCAATGAATGACTTGGTGTCTAGAAGGGCTTTTCAACTGTGAAAATGAAACTTATCATGGAGACAATGCTTTTCTTAAAAAAAAAGAAAAAATTCCATACCCACCAAACAGTAGCATTGCTTTTAATGAAAAAGGAATTTATTAATCTCTTGAACACAAAGGAAAGCCCAAGGACAAATACAGCTTTTATTTTGAAAAGGAGAAAGTACAATATATTCATTATTCTGTGGGACTTTTTAGTGGTTGTACAAACTGCTGAAGTACTTTGGCACTTGGTAGTGTCCTGAAACTTCAGGATAAAATGGGATTTTCCTCACAGGAACTTATTCTGTGGGATACAGTTCTAAAGGTGTAAATCTGTGTGTGTGTATGTTTAAGAAGCCTGATGGCCAGTTTTATGTGAGAGTTATTACTAGTTTCTTGAGATTTTCTGGGAAAAATTTACATGTGTAGAATGTAAGCTCTTGTTCAATGCAGCACTAATGTGTTTTAGAAAGAGATCGTATGGATTATGTTGTAAATAATTTTGGTCCTGATTGTAGTATAGTCCATGGTGAGACAATGAAATATTTTTTTGTGTGGATTTACCCTAAAATATTTGGCTATGTAATTTTTGGTCTTACTAGAACTTATATTTTTATGGACCATCCCTGTTGTTTCATGTCAAACAGATATATTCTGATTAGTGGAAAAATATGAGCATTACCATTCTCTATCCACTGCTGCCTTCCCCTCCAAAAAGGGCTCAAATCTTAGCTGTTCATATTTAATATTTAGGCTTACAAAGTTTAAGGATTTTTTTTCCTCATTGATTTATCAAAAATGAAAGCTGTTAAGAAAGTTATACACATACCCTTAGTAAAAATGAACTTTGAGGTAAGTCTTAAAAACTATAAAAGCTATTGTCCTTCTAGAATGTAAAACAGAAATAGAAGAGGGGAAAACACTGAATCAGTGTATTGGAGAATAGCATGTAGGAAACCTGTAGTCAGCAAAGCTGCTATGGAGCTGAATACAGAACATTAGTATTCTTTGATAGGTAATACTTTAGTAAAATATTACAGTAAAAGTTGCAGGTGATGAACTTTTTCCAGAAAACTTTCTTGTGTGTGTTTCTTCTGTTCCACAAGACAAAGTAGAAAATAAATTAATACACTACTTCTGAAGATATATTGGGATCCTTGAAGGCGTATTTCTTCCATAGTGTTGTCCAGTCTTTCACACATACATCTATCAATGTTGTCAAGTTCTCAGTTGCTTCTGACAGAAAATACAATTTTATGCACTATAATGTTGGCTGCAAAATGCAAATTCAAGTGATACTCCACCAAGTCCACCATTTGTAAGCAACACTTTGAAGTTACATGCTGCATATATAATTTCTGATACACAGGAGTTAAGATAGTTTTACATTTTCAAATGTTTATCCCTGCAAGTTCCACCAATTTTGGTCATCTGTGTAGGTTAAAGAAAGATAAAGTCAACTCTAAAATGAAATTCAAATGAAATTCTGGTGTATATTCATTGTTAAACACATGGTTTATTACTTTGATAACCTGAAGTAATAGAGAAGTAATATTCATAGGAACTCAGTTGTATTGATCAAAAAACAAGAGCAAACATCTGAACAGTTATACTGATGGATGGGAAGCCTCTAACCCAAAGAACGCTTTCTAGCTGTGGTAACAGGAGTTCAGCTCTATGTGCAAGTGTCTTGTGCATCTGAAGTCCCAGTCTGGAGTAAAATAAGTTGTTCTCTGAGCATGCTTGTAACTATATTTACATTTACCTTTTTTAAAAAAATATTTTTATTCTGGTATCTGTGGGAGAAAATAGTGGAAAAAATTTGCAAGCAACAGCAGTCTCAAATCTTTCATGGCCATCTATGGACAAGGCTCTGGTTGAATTTTAAAGACGCCAGTGTCTTCAGGATGTAGCAGACAAAGCTGATTTTTAGAGAAAGAAATCAGCATTGTTCTTCAAGTACTTTTTGCTGGTGTTTACATGGCCACTAAGGAAAGTTCTACTGAGGTTGAAATACTCTTTGTTAACTGTTGAAAGCCAAACAAAATCACTCATGATTAAGATTTTCTAGATGTTTTTTAAGCATAATAAATTGCATTTTAAAACAAAATGCTTCAATTCAGGGCTTTTTTTAACCTTGAAAACTGTAAATTATGGATTCATTTTCTGAGGTTTTTTGCAGCTCAATGTAGTGTATTCTTGAACAGAATTTAAAGCCTACTTTTACAGGCACTTGATCTAATTCACTGTTGCCACAGTAACATGAAATTCTGACTTCAGTATTTGGCAGGCAAACAAAGGAGGAATTGACTGTGAAGTATTTTCTGTTTAGGTATAATTATTGTGGATCTTTATTTTGTAGTTTGTCGGGTTGTTTTTTGTTCCTTTGTGGGTTGTAACTAGTGTCTGCTTGAATGAAAGACTGTAATCAGTTCAAAATGTTGTAGATTTTAGAGCTATGCCTTCCAACATCTTGTATCCACAAAGTACTTTACTTTTTCACAGTTTCTAGTTCTCATTGTGAAATTACAGTGCTTGTTTGAAATTGTACAGATGTCATATGTCTTACATAAACTTTTATATGAGTGTTTTAATGATTGTCACTTCATAATTGTGTTATTAAAGATCAAACCAAGTATTCAGCACCAGATTTTCATTTTAAAAATCCTTTAAGCAATTGTTTAGAACATTATAAACCATTTTAGGCTGAGGTTGGCTGTGTTTAAGTTTCTGGTTTTTTTCCTAAGTCTGAAGGAAAGATTTTGAAATATTGTGCAAAACAGACATTTATGTGGTACCAGGTAATCTCCAGATTTCAAATGTTAATAAAGCAGACTCTTCTGATTCCAAAGTGGTGTGAAATAGCATGTAGTTGAAATCAGCAAATTCTGTGCTTGCTTTCATCCTTCACTAGATCTGAATAGTTTTTGTCACAAGGTTGTTGGAGTATTAATCAGCTTTCAAGCAGCATGGCTTTCGCAGTTGCATGACCCTTTGATGAAACTGCCAGTTGCAGTCATGCAAGACTGAAATATGGCAGGGAAGGAGGGTGATGATTAAAATGAATTTAGAGAAATGGGAATCTATTTCATTAACATGTATTTAACATTTATGGGAGTTTCTGGGTGTTAAAGGTTTCTCATTGTTCTAGCAGTAATAAGAAAAACAGATATTTCCACACCCCCCCGCTTATTAGTTGAAGCAAGTTGTAATAGAGAGATTTTGTTGGTGTAGTAGTAATTTCCCAGTTTCCAGTGAGGGAAGCTGCACTAACCTAAACAGAATGAATCTACAAAATGCTGAATTTAATAAAATTAAATTTCCTATAGCTGCATGCCTTCATATAGGTCCCGTGCTAGGAAAAAAATGGCTAGGGGCTCCAGTGCACCCCTATGGTGGAGCTGCATCCATTATAGCACATCCTTGTGCTGGAATCTCTCTGCCTGTGACATAGCTGCTTACCAGAAGGCTGCAGTAAGCATGAAGACCTTATCTTTTGTTTTGCTGTTGTTGTCTGGGTGTTTTGGCTGTTGCAGAATATTGCTAAAGTCAGTTTTAACTAAGAAAATGTTTTAAGAGCTACCCAGAGCACCTTGGAATTAATGAAAATAAGCTTTCTAATTCACTGGAGGCACGTTGTAAGTTATCAATATATTTTTCTAGTTGTAGTGTGTGCCTTATGTATTCTTTGTTTATAAACTACCATATCTATAGCTTCCACTTTTTAAAAGACCAGCTGACTGCTGATGAACAAAGTTGTAAGCTAGTTACTATAGAATCATAGAATGGTTTGGGTTGTAAGGGACCTTATAGATCATCTAGTTCAAACCCCCCACTACAGGCAAGGACACCTTCCACTAGACCAGGTTGCTCAAAGCGCTGTTGAGCCTGGCCTTGAGCACTCTCAGGGAGGGGACAGCCACAGCTTCTCCGGGCAGCCTGCTCCAGTACCTCACCACCCTCATAGAGAAGAATTCTTTCCTTATATCTAATCTAAATCTACCCTCTTTCAGCTTGAAGCCATTACCCCTTGTCTTATCAGTACATGCCCTTGTCCAAAGTCCCTTTCCAGCTTTCTTGTAGGTCTTCTTCATGTCCCCACTATGCATGATGTTTTTGCCATATATCACTATACTAGCTGTCTTTGTTCCTTTCTAGATTGGTAACCTGAATTTTCAAGTTCCATTATATTAGTTTTCACAGTTTTTGCGTGTGATATATAGCCATACCTTAGTTTTTATCTTCTTTATTAGTCTCTCAAGACAGTCCAAAAGGCGTTGTTACTTAATCATTCATAAAGTGTTTCTTTCTCCTTTTATACATTGCCATTGTCATTGTTATGAACAATACAGTGGTTTAACCATCTTTGGAGGGGATTTTCTTTCAAGAATGCTTCATAGCTAGAAAATGCTTCAGGGTTTTTTGTTTCTTTTATTCCAGTTATTCAGCTCTATGTAGTGTATTTGTTTGGACAAAAGATCTGCTAAAATTGTGCACTGTTACAAAATAGTTAAAGACTTTTCCTAATACTCACTTTCTGACGAATGGAGAAACTCCTTACACATAATGAAGAGTGGATTATAGGAGTAATCTAACAACATATTAGACAAGAAGGCTTTAAATCTATGTATTCAGCAAAGGCTAGAACTGCTTATTCACTTATTCTCGTTAATACACAGATTTGACTGAAGGCTTGTACTCTTTACAGACCCAAAGCTTAAATGAGAATATGTTCCAGATAAAATGTGGGGAAGATTGTAACCATTTTGTAACTGTGTTTAGTTTAGTAACATGCAATATCAGTTATTCCCTAAGGTATTGTGTAGTTGAAGATCATAAACTTTTAGCTTAGATTAAACATCACAGCTGGCTGCCTTGATTTTATGCATTATAGCACAAATGTTTCAACAGCTTGACTAAAATGAACCATACCGCAAATTCAAAATAAGAGCAAAGGTCAATGCACATGGTGCCTAGTGATTTGCAAATTTCCTTTATTTGGATATATTAAATGCATTCTGTGGAACTTATCTTAGAGGAATGGAATTTGACAGGGTAGAACAGATTAGCAAAGGATGTTCAATCATTTCTGCTTAAAAATAATATGGTACAATAAGAAAGTCCAAAATAGTATAGCTGTCTCAAACTTACAGAAGGAAATTAAAAACAGAATATCTTCTGGATTGCCAGATCTTCTGGATTTTTTTCATACATGTCTATATAGAAACATGTATTTCATATAATTTGTAATACTAATTTCTAATCTGTCTCTCCCATTAAACTTTATTGCTTTTTAAGAATGTAGTCAATATAGCTGCTATACATATTTAGGGATTTTCTTAGTTGAACAAGAAAAATCTAAGCATCTAGAGATGTCTAATCTATAGCTGTGTTTCTAGTTGACTGATAAAATGCATCACTCCGTATTCAAAAAGGCCTGAACCACAAAGCACCTGCCGTTGCTCGCTATCTGTTGAATGTGAATCTAGTGTTAAGAATTCATATCTATATAATAGAAAATATTGCATTGAGCTAACAAAAAAAAAATGAACGTAATCTGGGCACACTTCAAAACACAGTATATTTAATATTAAGTACTGGAATTCTCCATAGAGATTTCTTTTTTTAATATGCACCTGAAATCCATATAGCTCGTAATTTTTCTGTAACTGTACTTGTTGTATATAGAATCATAGAATGGTTTGGGTTGTAAGGGACCTTAAAGATCATCCAGTTCTGACACACCTGCCATGGGCAGGGACACCTTCCACTAGACCAGGTTGCTCAAAGCCCCGTCTAACCTGGCCTTGAACACTCTCAGGGAGGGCGCATCCACAGCTTCTCTGGGCAACCTGTTCCAGTGCCTCACCACCCTTGTAGTAAAGAATTTCTTTCTTATATGTAATCTAAATCTGCCCTCTTTCATCTTGAAGCCATTACCCTTGTCTTATCAGTACACGCCCTTGTCCAAAGTCCCTCTCCAGCTTTCTTGTAGGCCCTCTTCAGGTACCGGAAGGCCGCAGTAAGATCTCCCCACAGCCTTCTCTTCACCAGGCTGAACAACCCCAACTCTGTCAGCCTTTCCTCACAGGAGATGTGCTCCAGCCCTCTGACCATTTTGTGGCCCTCCTCTGGACCTGCTCCAACAGCTCCACGTCTTTCCTGCACTGAGGACTCCAGAGCTGAATGCAGGTCTCCAGGTGGGATGTCACCAGAGCAGAGTAGAGGGGCAGAATTACCTCCCTCGACCTGCTGACCATGCTCTTTTTGATGCATCCCGGGATATGATTGGCCTTCTGGGCTGTGAGCGCACGTTGCTGGCTTGTGTTGAGTTTCTCATCAACCAGCACCACCAAGTCCTCCTCATCAAGGCTGTTCTCAATCCACTCTCCACCTAGCCTGTATTTGTGCTTGGAATTGCCCCGACCCACATGCAGGACCTTGCTCTTGGCCTCACAAGGTTCGCACAGGCCCACTTCTCGAGCTTGTCCAGGTCCCTCTGGATGGCATCCCTTCCCTGTAGTGTGTTGACCACACCACACAGCTTGATGTCATTGGCAAACTTGCTGAGAGTGCCCTCAATCCCACTGTCTATGTTACCTACAAAGTTGTTAAAACTTTATACCTGTATTGAAGTTCAAAAACATGATCCAGCAGTTTTCACTCACCTAAGCAGTAGGCAATTCTAACTTGTATGTACTTGTATATACTTTAGGAGTTTGATCTGGGTCATACCAAAGATAATGACTTGTGCTTTGAGGGACAAGGCCTATGAGTACTGGCAGAAATCTGTTGGTTTGTTTTGTTTGTCTGTATTGTTTTTCATTCTGCTACTACCTTGCTGGTCTGAGACAGAAACTGGGGCTTGCACTAGTGTTATTTTTTATAAGAAATATATTCTTATACATTTATGTGAATGCAGATTTTTTGAAAATCCAGTTAAGTTAGTCTATGTTCTTTCTTTGTCAGACATCAATGGTTTTAATCATGCATTTCTCATCGTATGGTCTTCCGATCTCAGTTGTCAGTTTTCTTGCATCTATGGTACCTGCATTGCTCTACTGAAATACCCCAGTTCATACAGCAGCTCTTTATTACAAAGTGAAGTGCATACAAGTGCTGTTGCTGGTAGGTTTTCTGCAGTTTATGTTCTTGGTAGAGTACCTTTATGTATTCGGCTAATAAGCAATGACTGTATCTTTTTGATTGCTTCATTACCATCTTCCATGGTTCCCTGAATTTCCAGATACTTATTTTAATCATTTTTTAAGCTTTTTTCCCTGTGACATTAAAAAGGCCTAGTTTTGTTTGCTACATCTATATTTCTTGCTCTTTTTGCAGGAGCAATTCTTTACTCTTTCAAAACCATGTATAGCTTTTCTTTTTCCTCATTCTGTTATACGGAATTTAAGAAAACATTAGTCATGTGATTAGATGATTAACGCTGTGTAAAGATGCATAGCAAGAATAATTATTGAGAGACTAAATCCCTCTGACTGTAAAGTATTTCTTAAATTGCAAGTACTTGTAAGTTTATGCTTCCACTTTAATACTGATGTGGTATTAGGAATATGGTCCTTAAATTACTTTGTCACCTGTGTGCAATTAAATATAGGATATTTTCCTGTTTTACACCTGAAACTGCAGTGCTGATGTAGTCATTTTGGCTGATAACATTTGGATTCACACTGTGGTGCCCAAGATTAAATGTGATGCAAATTTAGTGTTTATAGTATATCAACCTTAGTTGGCTTCACCCTTGCTAGATTCAAGACTTATTGTTGTAACATGAATTAATGACCTAAGGCAATGCTGCGTTAAAACATTTTCATTATGTTTTTTCACTGTTTTAATTGTGGAGGATTTAATTGCAAGTTACTGTGTTAATAAGAAATAAAAGGTACAGTCATTAACTTAAGTAATTATGTGATGGACTTCAGCCTATAAAAATAAAGTTACATACCTGTAATAATATCTGCTAATTATTTACGTAAATAAAAATAATCTGACTGTGTTTACTGGAATTAGATTTTTCACAAAACACCTGTTCTTCAATCTCCAGCATATGGTTTTATAATATTTTTTAAAATATCCTTTATTTCCTGCAACTTAATTTCTTGTGTTCACGTTTATTTTTTAAATGCCTCTACTTCTGTGCTAATGCTTCAGGTTTTCATTTAATTTGCTTTTTCTTGACAAGTTGACAGCAACAATTGTTGCTCATTGGCTTTTGAAAACTTAATTCAGCAGGTGACAGTATGTTGTGCTGTGAATATGTAAGTGTTATTTTCATCTTATGCTATAGAAAGTAAAGTATTTAACTCCCGTTTCTCCCCTCTTTTGGTTTAAGGGCATGAATTTATCGTACAGCCAAGTTTTGGAGACTAAGTGGGTTTTTTGTCCTTTTTTTTTTCCCCTCTCATTGAAGTGAGGCTTCTAGGTCCTTACCTTGAAGAATGCTGAAGTCTTCAGACATAATTGATATTTGAGAGTCTCATGGAAGTTAATACAAATGATTGGGTGCTTTCAGCATTTGAAAAATGGGTTAAGGGCTTAATAACTTAATCCAGAGCTGCATTCTGTTAAAAACCAAACCAAGCCCCTATACAAGCCCAAACCAACCAAAAAAACCCCCCAAACTGTACGAGTGTATCATCTGTTAAATAAAGTGCTTTGGAAGTCTTGGTGTGACATGGATGCTTTGGAACAATAGTGCTAGACATCCTAATCAAGAATAATAATTTAGTTGACAGTAATTTATTAGAAATGAATTTTAATTCTTTAAAAACCTGTGTCTGAGGCTGAGCATCAGAATTTTCTGTGCTGATCATAGGGAAATACGATTGATGATTAAGAACAGTCTTTTTTCATTAATATTGTAAGGTTATGACCAAAAATTTGTTTTTATTTAAAATAGCAACAGTAGCATTATATAGGCTTTGAACTACAATCAAGTCCATCAACCGGATATATGAATTTCAATTTGATATAACCACTTTACAATGAAGAGAGCCATATTGTTCAAGAAGCTCTATCCCAAGGAGGTATACAAAAGCTGTTTCTAAGCAAAATATTGGGAAGAGAAGATACCCTGTTATCACTTAGTTCTGCCACATGTTTTTAATAAGCCAGCTATTACACTGATAAGTGAAAAACTCAGATCTACTCTTTTTATGGGACAGAATTAAGGAGAAGTACCAAAATGGTAATATTGTTTATATGACTAAATTATGGAAATATAATTACAAAACCTTGACGAAAATGAAGGCTGCAAAATAAAGCGCTCCCTTGGGAAGTACCATAGTGAAGATTGTCTTTGTTTCTGCACATGTTCCTGCTGGCAGTGATAAAATTTATTACTTTTCATGTAGTCATTGTTTGTTATGCAGTTCAGGTTTTGTTTCCTCTCTTCAGCCAAACACAAAATTTATTCCTTGTGAGCTAAATCCTTGGAATAGTACATCTAAGCCTTGGAAATTTCCACCTTCTTGTCAGAAACTGCTGCTGAAGGATGCAAGCCTTAGAAATCAATCAAGAAAACTGTATTTTACATGGATTTATTTTTGATAACACATTAAACACTTTTTTTTAAAAAGTCCCAACCTGGTAAGAAAAACACTAGCTGAAAAAGCTGAAATTCAGTGAAGCTGTTGCCAAGGAAAAAGTAGCTCTTTTGAAATGCAGTAAAGGTTGCCCAACATTTTGTAAGGTTGTTACTATTAAGGAACAAATAAGAAGGAAGTATGTTCATATAGTGTTGTTCAGTTAAGGAACCAAAACCAAACCTGAAGTTAGAAAGCAGTGATCACTATAATACTAAAAATTGTCACATACAAAACAAAACTTCTGACAACTTACTGCACCATAAGTGAATTTATTTTTATTTAGTCTTTGGATCCTGGTTCACTGAGATATTTCTGGCCATAGTTGATTTCCCAGAGGTGCAAAAGCATTTTAAGGAATGTGTTCCTACTACCACATTGATATGAAAGAGTTTCACAGTAGATTTCAAGGTCTAGACAACTAAGTTTGTGACATCCTGAATAGTATAAATAATATTTGTTCAAGCATGCAGGAATCTGTTAATGTTTTTCTCCAGATTTTCCACAAATGTTTTTAATTGGATATTGCAGTGAAGTATTCTGTCATCTGTGCTTCTGACTAAAACATGATGTTGTGCTCATGGTTCACATTTGCACAAGAAGTCTATAGGGTATACATGATTTTGAAGCATCCTTTTTGGACAGGGAGTGAAGTGATAAAGCTGGATATGCTAACCTGGCAGATTGTAGAGACACAGTACACTTGGGAAAATCAGAATTATTGTTCTTTGCAGAGTAGCATCCTGATACTACCACTCAGTAACTATAGGGAACTGTAGGAATTTGGAGACGGATAAAGAAACCATCTGTGTAAAGCAGTCAGCTGAAACAGAAGAGCAGACATAACAGAAGTAAGTATATGAACTGATGTGACCTGTACTGCAAGGCAATTTGGTAAAAATCATTGGTATAGAACATGGAATTCTGCTGACTACCTTTTTGAACTGCAAAAAGAATGAAAATGTAAGCGGAAAGGGTGTGTGAGAGAAGTACAGTATAGCACAACTCCCTCTGATCTCTCATTATGTCCAATTTAAAGATTTCCCTGAAAAGGCAGCGTCAAAGCCAGTGCCATTTGGAGCACATTTTGTTTCTGAGATTATGTTACTAAAAATGTGTGTTGAATTAAACTTAAAATCTTTGGGCTTTTCCTAGAGTGCAAAAGAGATACTTACACTCTACCACGTATAGCTAAAGTAGTTGACTGTTGTAATCGTGGATGTTACATTCACAGAAGATTCTTCAACATTTCTTTGGACCTAAACTAAATTTTCCAGCATTTTGACCTCTACCAGTGTAGGTACAGTGCAGCAATACACTTTTGTCCTGTTCGTACACCCAAAATTTCATTCCATTTGTTCAGGGGCACTTCAACTGCAGAGTGCATCTCCTGCTGGCTCACAGTAACTGAGTAATTAGTGACAACAAATTTTGCAGCATGTGAGAAGGTTGTGAAACTGTCAAAAGTGAAGGTCATCTTGCAGTACTTATGCAACTCTATTGTCTAATTGTCTAATGGTGTCTTTACAGCTAAAAGTTATTTGGACTGGAACTTCAGGAGTGTTTTGCTCTTTAAATTGGGTTGTATCAAGAACATCAGGAAGGTATCAAGGTGCATGGCTTCCATCAGTGAAAGGCACCACTTGTCACCCACCATCAAAGGGATGATCTTTTTCACTTATGTAAATGTGCATATATGTATGTATTTACCAAAAGTTTGTAAGAAACTTAGTCTTCTTCTGTCCTGTCCACTTTGCACCATGCAGGGTCAGCATGCAGCGTAGAGCTGTATTTTTTTTTTTTAACTTGCCATGATAAGCTAAGTTTCTAGGAATCAATAACAGCTAGCTCCCATGACATGACCAGTAGAGGACTCCATTTCACAAAAAGCATTCTTACCTGTCTCTGGTGACAGCCCACTATGTTAAATGTGCCAGCTGTGGGGACAGCAGGTTAATGAAAACAGTCGTCGTATTTTCTCTTCTGAGAACTTGTCAATACACACTCCTGCATTACCAAGTGGTGTTAACTATGTTTACCTATCTAAAGTCCCAGTCTGCTCAGCTTTCCTATAAAGTCTGAGCTGTGGGGACTGCTTTACTGAATGCAGGGCAGTTCTGGAGGCAGGGAAATTATGAGAAAGTAGGGTGAAGACCGGTGCCATGCAGTGTGGTGGAGGCTATACTGTTCTGCTGTTAGTGTGACCGGGGAGTCCTGTATTCTAGACAATTTCATGGAGTCCTGGATACAGAAACAGATGTAACTGCAGCTTGACTGTTGGTTGCAGTACAGCTGCCTGGAGTTTGGCCAGATAGAGAAATGGAAGAAACATGCTCTGTGGGGCAGTGGTTGAAAGATGAAGCAGAAAGTGAGGGGCATCACCCTGCCCTCTGAGGGGTTGCTGACCTTGACTTAAAAGCCTAGGTGCACATTAAGGATATAACATAAAGCAAATGTACACAGCCTGTAAGTTTTTCTGTGATGGAGAAAATGGATGCTCCCCTTGCTGTGAAAAGAACATGGTAAAGAGGATGACAAAGATGCTATGCATTTGTATTTTCATGTGTCAGGGTGTTCTAAGGCTGTAAAAGTATCAGTTCAGTGATAACTTTTGCAGTGAATAGAGTTCCATTTTTTGTCCTCCCTGTGACACCTTTACTTCTTCATTAATAACTCTGAAAAGGGTGCCAGCCCTGGCACTTTAGCAGCCAACTGTTGTGACTGCCCCTGAGGCTGAAGTTGTGGCAATGAGCAGAGAGCTTGGATTTAAGGGTCACACATACCGGAAACTGAAGTCTAAAGGGAAGAGCAAAATCTCTTGCTGGCAGAGAAAGAACAAAGGGTATTGGTCATTCTGTAGCAGAGAAAGGACAGACCAGAAAAAGGTACAAAGAAGGAAGGAATATGTGTAGTAGGAGAAAACAGGAGTGGAAAGGAAAGAGTGCAAGAGATGGTAATCTGAAATCTAGTGCAGATAAAAAAAGAGAAGAAGAGATAAACTCAGCTGAGTAGAACTGAGAATTCTGTGTCAGAAGTTTACCTTTGTAGTGTTTGTATTCTAGTTTTAGATCTCCTAATCATAAACAAGTTGTGTGGCCAATTTTGTTCTTTTTATTGTTGGTTCTCCACGCCCCCCCCCGCCGCCCCCAC
>Ga0065711_1033642_pt1 | contig 25100 bp, 16 predicted proteins | sample Hoacrofraction12_FD_59098 | JGI IMG/M metagenome (GOLD analysis project Ga0065711, IMG submission 59098) | Hoatzin crop microbial communities from Cojedes, Venezuela - Epithelial fraction 12 v2 (version 2) | ecosystem: Host-associated > Birds > Digestive system > Esophagus > Crop | place...
CAGAGAAGAAGAGCTTATTGAAATGGTATGCTCTAACTTTGACAACGTTGTCGTAGTTGTAAATGCAAACAATGCAATGGAACTTGGGTTTCTCAATGATTATGAACAGATTAAGGGCGCAATCTATGCTCCATGTCCGGGACAGAGCGGATTCAACGCGCTTGGCGAAATCCTTTGCGGAGATGTGAATCCATCAGGTAGAACAGTTGATACATTCGTATATGACTTGTTCACAACACCTTCATACAACAATTTTGGTCAGTTCACATATGACAACATGGATGAATTTGCTTATACATCAACATCTTGGCTTACAGGAGGAGAAGTTACAACACTCCCTCAGTTTGTAAACTATGTTGAAAGCATCTATGTAGGATACAAATTCTATGAAACAGCATATGCCGAGGCACAGGCAGGAAGCATGGAATTTGACTATGATGCAAATGTTCTTTACCCATTCGGATATGGACTTTCATATACTACATTTGATGTAGAGATGGGTGATATCACAGATAATGACGGTGAACTTTCAATCGACGTAACAGTTACAAATACAGGCGATGTTGCAGGAAAAGATGTCGTAGAAGTATACTACAATCCACCATACACAAACGGCGGAATCGAGAAAGCAGCAGCAAACCTTGTTGCATTTGATAAGACAGATCTTCTTGAAGCAGGAGCATCTCAGACACTTACAATTACATTCAGCGCTGAAGATATGGCTTCATATGATGACAGCGGAGATGGATGCTATGTTCTTGAATCGGGCGATTATGGTATTTCTGTAAGAGCTAACTCTCATGAAGTACTTGATGAAAAGACATATACAGTCGCATCAACAATCACATATGATGAATCAAATTCACGTTCAACAGATGATCAAGCTGCAACAAATCAGTTCTCTGATGCCAGAGGCGATGTAACATATCTCTCAAGAGCAGACGGCTTTGCAAACTATGACGAAGCTACAGCAGCTCCTACAAATTACAGCATGTCTGATGAATATAAGGCTAAATTCATCTATAACGACAACTATGATCCTGAAGATTATAACGACGACAGTGACGTAATGCCTACACTTGGAGCAGACAATGGTCTCACACTCTATGACCTTAGAGGACTCGACTATGATGATGAAAAGTGGGATCTTCTCCTCGACCAGCTCACAGTATCTGATATGGATACTATGATTGCATACGGCGGATATTCTACACCTGAAGTTACATCAGTTGGTAAGGTAAAGACAGTTGACTGTGACGGACCTGCATCAATCAACAATAACTTTACAAGCCAGAGCTCAATCGGATTCCCGGGATCTGTTCTGATTTCGGCTACATGGAATGTAGATATGACAGAACTCTTCGGAAGAGTAATCGGCAAGATGGCAGATGAAATGGATGTATCCGGTTGGTATGCACCGGCTATGAACACACATAGAAATGCATTTGCAGGACGTAACTTTGAGTACTTCTCAGAAGACGGCGTACTTGCAGGATATATGGCAGCAGGCGCAGTTAGAGGCGCTTCGGAATATGGCGTATATGCTTATATCAAGCACTTTGCATTCAACGATCAGGAATCAGGACGTAACAGTGAAATTTGTACATGGTCTACAGAACAGGCACTTAGAGAAATTTACCTTAAGCCTTTCGAAATCTGCGTCAAAGATGGCGGAGCTTGCGCAGTAATGAGCTCATTTAACTACATCGGAACACAGTGGGCAGGTGCAAATTATGGTCTTATGACTGAAGTCCTTCGAAATGAATGGGGATTTAGAGGATTTGCAGTTACAGACTATTACGGTGTATATGCATATATGGATGCCGATCAGGCAATCAGAGGCGGTACGGATATCTGCCTTGCACCATATGATAATGCTACAAACCACCTGACAGATACAGAAAGTGCTACATCTATCCTTGCAGCAAGACAGGCTTGTAAGAATATTATGTACACAGTAGTAAATTCAAGAGCATATGCAAATGGTGATTCTTTCGGAACAACTCCAACATGGAAGAAAGTAACATACGGCGTTGACGTCCTTGTAGCACTCCTTTGCGTAGGACTAATAGTTCTCACAGTTAAGGGCAGCAAAAAAAGAAATAACATCGTAGTAGAATAAAAACTATCTTATGGGTATAGCAAACTAAAATAGATTCCTTTCTCTAGATAAATAAAATCTTGACCGCTTTGTATGCGAAAACATATAAAGCGGTCAAGAAATATAAAAAGTCAGTTTTTATAAATGCGTATTACAAATGGCTTTGGAATGCGCATTTATAAAGACTGAGCCTACTATGTCAAAAGTATAAAAAATAAATAAAAGATATAATAAACAAAGATTGGAATAAATATTGATATCCGATTATAAGGAGGTTACAAAATGGCTTTGAAGTACCAAAATATCATTGATAAGATGACATTGGAAGAGAAATGCTCGATGCTTTCCGGTGGAACAGCATTTGCAACACGTGGATATAAGAGATACGGAATACCTAAGATGGAACTATCTGATGGCCCTCACGGCCTAAGAAAACAGGGCGAGGGTGCAAACCACCTTGGAATAGGAGGATCTCTTCCTGCTACATGTTTCCCGACTGCTGCAACTGTTGCAAATAGCTGGGATGAGAGTCTTGGAGAAGAACTCGGACAGGCTCTTGGAGAAGAGGCGGCGGCTCAGCATGTAAGCGTAATCCTTGGACCGGGACTTAATATGAAGAGAAGCGCACTTTGCGGCAGAAATTTTGAATATTTCTCAGAAGACCCATATCTTGCGGGCAAGATGGCAGCAGGATATATAAGAGGCATACAAAAAAACGGAATATCAGCTTGTCCAAAGCACTTTGCAGCCAATAATCAAGAACTTAAAAGAATGGCATCTGATAGCATAGTTGATGAGAGAACACTTAGAGAAATATATCTTACGGGATTTGAAATTGCTGTAAAAGAAGGCAAGCCTAAATGTATAATGACATCTTATAACAAGATAAATGGCAAATATGCAAATGAGCATCCGCATCTATTGCAAGATATCCTCAAAAAAGAATGGGGATATGATGGAATGATAGTAACTGACTGGGGCGGCTCAAACGACCATGTAGAGGGCGTAAGATGCGGCTCAAACCTTGAGATGCCGGCTCCGGGCGGAGACCCTGTAAGAGAGCTTATCAAAGCTGTCAAAGAAGGCAGACTAAAAGAGGAAATAGTAGACAGCAGAGTAGATGAACTTCTAAATATCATGATACCTACAGGAAGAGTGGTTGATGTATCCGATGGCAAGTTTGATGTTGAAGGCCATCATATGCTTGCAAGAAAAGTAGCTGCTCAGTCTATAGTAATGCTTAAAAACGATGATAATATCTTGCCGCTTAAAGAAAATACCAAAGTTGCATTAATCGGCGATTTTGCAAAAGATCCAAGATATCAGGGAGCGGGTTCATCTCTTGTAAATCCTACTGAACTAGATTCCATGGTATCATGCATAGAAGATACAAATCTATCATATGTGGGCTTTGCAAAAGGATATAAGAGACATGGCGGAAATGATGCTCAGCTCCTTCGGGAAGCGGTAACACTTGCGCAAAAGGCTGATGTAGTACTTTACTGCATGGGACTTGATGAAGTCAAAGAATCTGAAGGACTTGACAGACCTTCGATGAAGATAGATGAAAATCAAATTGAAGTTTTGCATGCAATAGAAACTGTAAATCCAAATGTAGTAGTAATACTTTCAGGCGGAAGTTCCGTAGAAATGCCATGGATTGATGATTGCAAAGCTATACTCGATGGATATCTTGGAGGACAGGCAGGAGCAGGAGCTATGCTTGATGTCATAACAGGCAAGGTAAACCCTTCGGGTAAACTATCAGAAACATTTGCCATACAGTATAGCGATACACCTGCAACAAGAGATTATCCTGCAAAGGGACGCACATCTGAATATAGAGAGTCCATCTATATAGGATATAGGTATTATGACACAGCAGGTATGCAGGTACAGTTCCCGTTTGGATATGGTATGTCATATACAAACTTTGAATATAGCGATCTTGAAATAAATGAAAACGGGGTATCGTTTATTCTGAGAAATACAGGAGATATGGACGGTGCAGAAATCGTTCAGATGTATGTGCACAGACATGATAACAATGAAGATCAGCACCTTATCTTCCGCCCTGAGAGAGAGCTTAAAGGTTTCAAGAAAGTATTCTTACAAAAAGGCGAAAGCAAAAAAGTCACTATCGAATTTGATGATAAGACATTCAGATTTTTTGATGTAAAGAGCGGAACATGGAAGACGGAAGCTTGGAACTGGGAGATACAAATCGGCGCAAGCTCCAGAGATATCAGACTTAAAGGCGATATTGAAGTTAAAGGAGAGAAGGCCGATAGTATCTATAAAAACGGAAGTCTCAAAGATTATTATACAGGACAGATAAAGGAAGTTACTGATGCGGAATTTGCAGCACTTCTTGGACATGCAATACCGTCATCAAAGATGGATAGAATAGATGAAAATATCACTTTTGGCGAACTAAATCACGGAAGGAGCCCTATAGGCTGGATTATATGGCTTGTTATGACGATTATGTTAAAGAATAGCTTAAAGAAAGGCAATCCAAACCTAAATTTGCTCTTTGTCTATAACATGCCGCTAAGAGCTATGGCCAAAAATGCCGGACAAATATTCTCAATGGGAATGGTTAGAGCGCTTACATTTGAATTCAAAGGTGGTCTTATAATAGGACTTGTATGGTTCATAATTGAGGCTATAAAAAATCTTATTCTTAACGCATCACTTGAGAAGAGACTAAATTCTGATAAATAAAATCAGATACTATGAAATGATACCTCTTAAGTAGACAAGGTGAATAACCAAACTCTACTTAAGAGGATTTTTTGTGAAAAAATAATTGTAAATTGTGTGTAAATTATAGGCGGCTATGCTTGTTTTTGAGAGGATAACGTGCTAATCTTTATGTGGAATATTACAAACATAATAAATATATTAAAAGGAATAAAATAAATGAAAACAATATATACAGCCGTGGGCGGACCAAGGCAAGGCGTAAGAGCCACAATGAATCTATATCTTCAGGAAATATCTGAAAAATTTGCATGGAAAAAAAGACCTCTTGTGATAGTAGTGCCCGGAGGCGGATATGCTTATACATCTGATAGAGAGGCCGATCCTATTGCTATGCAGTTTTTATCATTTGGATATCATGTGGCGATACTTAGATATAGCTGTAAAGATACAAGATACCCGGATGCACTGTTACAACTTGCAACCGCGCACGTCTATATCAGAAGACATGCGGATGAGTTTGGTATAGATGAGAACAAGATATTTTCATGCGGATTTTCAGCAGGAGGTCATCTGGTTGGGAGCTACTGCGAGAGATGGAGCGCAGATTTCGTAAGAGATACTCTAAACGATGACTTGGATAAAAACTTTAAGAAAAATGAAAAAAGAGTGGAAAAATCCGAGCTAAAGCCAAATGGAATGATACTGGGATATCCTGTAATAACAAGCGGAGAATATGCACACAAAGGTTCATTTGAAAATTTGATAGGAATGGAATCTGATTTTGAAGATTTAGATGAATATAAAGCAAAGATGGATGAAGTTTCACTGGAAAAACATGTAAATAAAGATGTACCACCAACATTTATTTGGGGGACGTATGAAGATAAATCAGTTCATCCGATGAACTCTATACTAATGGTTGAAGCACTAATGTCTAAAGGTATATCTGTTGAATATCATTTATTTAGTAAAGGCGGCCACGGTCTGTCACTTGGAGACTATAGAACTATGTCTCCCGGCAAAGAGGATAAGGAACTCGTTCCATCAGTTACGCCATGGATAGACATGGCGCATACCTGGATAGAGGAGATGTAATTTCAAACTGTTGTAACAAATTAGGTTAAGTATTATTGCTAGATTGAGTTAGTTTACTTTCGAAAAAATTGCGCCAAAATTTATTTTCGGCAAAATCTGCTATATAACTACAGATGTTTAATAATTCTTTTGACTGTTTATTGCATACTTGTATTGTTGTGCTTTTTTGACAATTACAGCAGTATAAGTATAATAGTTGCATTGTATAAGATAGACTTTGTCTATATTTTAGTGTTTTTAATGAAAGTACTACTATTTCATTTGATTTTTCAAATAAATGTAGTTCATTATAAATATCTGCTATACAGTATCCAACAAAAGATACCATGGAAAAATTAGAATAGATATCATTTTTTACAGAGTGTAGATACCATCGGTTAAGAATCTCTATAACATAAATATTAGAATTTTTCTTCATTATTTGTATATAATTTGTGAGAAGGACTATTTCATTATATGTTAAAAATATTTTTTCTGAGTCTAATATGCCTGGGAACTTTGATATAATGTAAGTTTGTACAGCTTTAGATACCTTGTTTGTTACATCTATATTATTAATTATATCAATAGTAATTTTTATATTTAAAATAAAAAGTTTATTCTCTGAATATGATATATCTATTTTATTTTCAATGTCATTTAGTAGCTTAATTGATAAGTCTCTTTTTTTTGCATTTAGTGCCGCTATTAATAGCACATTTTGTCGTAAGAGTTCGTAATCGGTTGTAATAATTTCACCATGTAAGATGAAATCCGGCATATCAATTAGATTGAAAGCACCATTAAGTACATAGCGTTGAGTTCTATTTTTTTTCTTATTGATTTCTAGGAAAGTTCGTTTATCACATAGGTTTTGATACATTATTGAATTTTTTATTCCGAACATATTTTGCCGTACTTTAATAATATCTTGAGAATTAAAACAAAGTCCTTCGTCTATGCGATAGTAGAGGCTGTTTAATTTACAACAAGAAGTTAAGGCGTTTAGATATTTAAAAACTTTTTGACATTTGTTGTTTTTTGAAAAAATAGCAGAATGTGTGTAATTGTTCGATTTTGAAATGTAAAGTTTAGTGCACATATCTGTAAGCTCAGGCAGTAAAAAACAATTGCCTGATATCTTTAATTTATTAATTGAATCAAGCACTAGTCCATAAGCTTTATCATGATAATACAAATCCTCTGAGTATTTAAATACTGTATCAGCAAAATAATATATAGAACAGCAGTATACTTTTATAAGATTCATATCCTGATTTAAAGAATTAGATATATTGCTGATTGTGTTTATAAAATCATCTAATTCTGTATGAATATCTATTTTTTGGTTATTTGAAGTAGAGTGGCATTTAATGCATAATTCGATGTACTTATAAAGTATAAGTATGAAAATTTCAACATCGCATAAAGCGTATTCAATGTAATTTAAATTATCTAATTGTTTAATTGAGTAATTTTTGGCTAATACACATTCCTTGAAAGCAGATTTGTAATCGTTTTTATATAAGTATATTTGGGTTCGTATAATAGCGCAAAATTGTTTTTCTAGGTCATTTAATTTAGGAAAGTTGTTTTCGTAATTAGTTAATTCTGAAAGAGCAGTGGTATAATTTCCACTTACTACTGCTGCTTGAATTCTTTCTCGTATAGTCCATGATTTAAATTCATCAGGTTGTAAATATGAAAATAAATTATTTATTGGGACATTTAGGCGAGAAAGTAGCCTATCACGATACATTTTTGATGGAATTCTCTTTCCGGATACTATCATTGATACTGCACTTCTTGAATATATTCCTCTCCCTAAAGCAGAATTAGAAATTCCTAGACGTTTCTGTTCTTTTTTTAAAATTTCATTAAAACATGTATTGTATGATGTTTCCAAAATATCAAGCTCTCCTTTATAATGTCCTTATTCAGCATTTAGTGATAATATTTTATTACAAATGCATTGAGAATTTTTTCCGTGTGATGTTATAAATAAAATACAATTATTTTCTTTAATATAATTTTTAATGATTTCAAGTATCTTCTTTTCGCAATCATCGTCAAGCGCATTAGTTGCTTCATCCAAAATTAAGATTTTGGGTTTTCTTATCATAACGCGAGCAAGCGACAATCTTTGCTTTTGTCCACCCGAAATATTTTTACCTCCTTCTGACAAGATATAATCTAGACCATGTTCTTCAACAAAATCCTTCATTTGCATATCTTCCAAAACATGCATAATTTCGTAATCACTAAATTTATCTCCAAGAGTAATGTTATCTCTTATACTTGTAGCAAGTACAATTGGTTGTTGAAATTGTATCTTCATGAAATTAAATTTATCGCTTTCGCTATATTCTGCTATATTATTGCCATATACACTTACTTGACCTTTTTGAGCTTTATAAAAGCCACAAAGAAGCTTAATAAGTGTTGTCTTTCCGCTTCCGCTTTCACCCTGAATATATACTATATCTCCTGCATTAGCATCAAAATTTACGTCATGTAAAATTTCTTTGTCATATCCGAAACTTTCAATATTTATTTGAACCCCCTTATTATAATCGAGTTTTGGATTTTTTATGTATGAATTATTGTCCTCTTCATCAAATAGATACGGATATATTCTCTCTGCGGCTCCTATCGCTTGATGCATACCAAGAGATAGATCTGATAAGTTTTTTAGGGGTTCTACAAGATTTTGAACATATGTATAAAATAAAATAAGAGAACCAATAGTAAGTTCACCATTATAATAAAATATACCTGAAATAAATACTACGATAATAGGCATTATTGATGATGCAAAGTTCTCAACGGCAAAGTTAGATACAATTATATTTATATATTTGCGCGCAGCTTTCATGAAGTTATGTATAGTTGTATTTTCAAAAGTATATGCGAAATATTTCGTATTATTTAGCGCCTTTATGTCATGTATTGCATTTATATCTTCTGTCAATCGTTGATTTATATCAGCTGTTTTTTCGGAATATTCTATAGATATACTTCGCATGTGCTTGTTTATCTTTTTTATAAGCAAAAAATACACTATACTCATGAATGATACAAGCAATCCAAGCAAGATATTTTCTGATAGAAGAACCAAAAGAACTATAAATATTCTCAGAAAGTTAATATATAGCATCAATACATTGACACCTGACATGTTAGCAATAAGCTCTCCGTCGTGCATGACAGAAGAAACTATATCACCGGTCTTATGTTCATCAAAAAAAGTTATATTTTTGCCTAGGATTTTTTTATACATTTTTACCTTTAAAAAGTTCATGCATTCAAATCTAAAGGTGTGCCAAGTGCGCATTTGAAAAAGGCCTATTATAAATGAAATTATACCTATTGCGATAACTTTTAGTAAGAAATGATATACAATCTCTATATTTTCTTTTGAGGAAATTATATCAACAAATTCTTGAAGCTGGTAAACAAAATATAGTCCGAAAATTACATCTAACGAACATATAATAAATAATACAAATTGTTTTTTTCTAAATATTTTAAATAAATCTGTTATAGTCTTATATTTAACCGTGCTGTTCATAAATAATCCCCAATCTTACCATCTCATTAAAAATATTAGAATATTTCTCAATGTGTTGATAACTATATTTTGAAACAATATTCAAATATTCATTTTTGGTAAATAACTGTTTTTGACGTAGCGTTTCTAATATATTTGCGGTATTTGAATCTATTTTTATACGTTGACCACTATATATGAGAAAAATATAATATAAATCATAATTTTGAGAAGCTATTCTTACCGGTTCACGAAATCTGAACATTTTTTAGTTCCTCCTCAATAAATTTGCAAATATTAACAATATTGTATCCGAAGTCGATTTGTTCTGGGCATGGAAAACAGCTTTTTTGTAAATATTTACAATTATTACATGGTTTTATATCTTTATAAAAGAGTTCATTAATGTTTGCCTCAAAAATATGATCATATCCATTATATGTTGCAGCTTTACAAAAGTCATTATATTTTATGTTTATTTTATCTTTTTCTATTGATTTGTTGTAATCTCGGTATCTGTCACAAGGATATAAATTTCCTTTGTTATCGATATAAAAGAGACTACTTCCGGCACCGCAAAGATTTGAAATAGTTGGAAAATCTTTACCTAAAACAAGTTTTACATAATCTGTTACTAGTGGTCTTGCGAATTTTGGATTAATTTTAATATTTGTTTTATTACTGTATATTTCGCTTATATCATTTATAACTTGTAATTCGTCTTGAATGCTTAAGGCTAAGTCTTTCCCTTTTCCGTTTCCGCTTGGAATAAACTTCAATAAAGATAGTTCGTCAGCCCCCAAATTCTCACAGAATGTTATCATATCTTTTATATAGTTTTTATTAACAGAAGTTAAAACCATATTTATTATAATTATAAAATTGCAATTTTTATGTTTTGTGCGTTCTGAAATTAAATTTTTAATATTTGCGGTAGTAATATCGAAAACTTTTCGGCCTCGAATTGTATCATTTAGTTCTGCTGTTGGACCCTCCAAACTAAATACAATTCTTTTTAAGCTTTTGTTATTTATAATGTTTTTGATAAAGTTTAAATCATGAAATTTTAGCCCATTGGTGTTAAAGCCAAAATTAATATTTTGGTTTTGTAGTAAATTGAAGATATCTAAGATATCTTTTCTTGCTGTTGGTTCTCCTCCGAGAAAATGTATATATTCTAAATTATAATTTCTTATATCGTTTAATATTTTGTCTATATCACTGAGGGTTAATTCATTTTTAACATCTCCAAGCATATCTCCATTCATACAATGAGCACAATTTAGATTGCACTTATATGTAATGTCCCATTTTACGTACATTTTCGTCCTCCATTTTTTTAAATGCGGACTACGTATGTAGCCCGCAAAGAATTAACTAATGATGATACATCCGTTATCCGGAGATTCTGCTTGTGCAGTAACATTTTCAATTTCAAAGACTACTTCTTTTTCCATGTAATTATTCCTCCTTCTCGGTTGTTCCTACCGCTATTAGCTTATATCATACTATCATTAGTGAATAAAGTGAGAAAGTACAAAAGTTGTGAACGATATGAAGACAAATTAGGGATGATTTTTGCAAATAAAAAAATAATTAATTTGATTACAAAAATGCATTTAGATAATAAAGTGCCAAAATATAATTCAATATAATATATTTTGAATTATATTTTGGCAAAAACTGTGAACACTGTAATTACATGCAAATAAAAATTTTTTGATAGAGTATTATGTATTGACAAAATATTGTGAAAAGTTTTAAGATATAAAAGATTATAGGAAAAGGCGATGACGAAGAGAGTAGTATATTTACGAAAGCTATAGAGAGTCCTTGGTTGGTGCAAAAGGATGCGAGTAATGATATATGAAAATCACTTCCAAGCTGCAAAACCGAACAAGTATAGTAAGTTTTGACGGTGTCTTCCCGTTACGAAGAGACATATTCAACTGCATTTATTGCGGCGCGTATGAGATAACAGGTGGTAATTTGCGTACATTATTGGAGCTTTTTCCTGATTTATCAGGAGAAGGCTCTTTATTTTTTAGAAGGAGAAATGTTATGTATAAGAAAGTTTCAACTGACATGAACTTTACAGACAGAGAAGCTGAAGTTGTAAAGTTTTGGCAAGACAATGACATTTTTAACAAGAGTGTATCAGGACGTGATGGAAACGAAATCTATATGTTCTACGATGGTCCGCCGACAGCAAACGGCAAGCCTCATATCGGACACGTGCTCACTCGTGCTATCAAAGATATGATTCCAAGATATCGCACAATGAAAGGATATCAGGTACCACGTAAGGCAGGATGGGATACACACGGACTTCCTGTTGAGCTTGAAGTAGAAAAAGAAATCGGAATCGAAGGAAAAGAAGAAATCGAAAATTATGGTCTTGAACCATTTATCGATAAATGTAAAGAGTCTGTATGGAAATATAAAGGAATGTGGGAGCAGTTCTCCGGAAAAGTCGGATTCTGGGCTGATATGGATAATCCATATGTAACTTACTATGATGATTATATCGAATCAGAATGGTGGGCTATGAAAGAGATCTGGAACAAGGGACTTTTGTACAAGGGATTCAAGGTTGTTCCTTATTGTCCAAGCTGCGGAACTCCTCTTTCATCGCACGAAGTTGCACAAGGCTATAAGAAACTCAAAGACCGAACAGCGGTAGTACGTTTCAAGGTGAAAGATGAGGATGCATATTTCCTTGCATGGACAACAACACCTTGGACACTTTCTTCGAATATCGGCCTTTGTGTAAATCCTGAGGCTGAATATGCAAAAGTAAAGTGCATCGATGGATATACATATTACATGGCAACAGCACTTCTCGACAAAGTGCTCGGCACACTCTTAAAGGAAGAAAATGAAGGTCAAAAAGCTTATGAAGTTCTTGAAAAATATAAAGGAAAAGAACTTGAATATAAAGAATATGAGCCTTTATATGAATGCGCAAAAGTTGCGGCAGATAAACAGCATAAAAAAGCATTCTTCGTATATGCAGATGATTATGTAACCATGGAAGATGGTACTGGTATCGTACATATAGCACCGGCATTTGGTGAAGATGATGCAAGAGTTGGCAGAAAGTATGATGCTCCATTTGTACAGATGGTTGATGATAAGGGAAGACTCAAAGAGGAAACCGGCAAATTCTCCGGAATGCGTTGCAAGCCTACAAAGAAAGAACTTGATGAAGGCGCAGTATCGGCAGATCCTGAAGTATTAAAAGATTTGGCAGGAAGAGAGCTTCTTTTCTCATCACCGAAGGTAGAACATGACTATCCACACTGCTGGAGATGTGATACACCACTTATCTACTATGCAAGAGAGTCATGGTTCATCAAGATGACTGCGGTAAAAGATGATCTTGTACGTAATAATAAGGAAATCAACTGGGTACCTGAATCAATCGGTGAAGGAAGATTTGGAAAGTGGCTTGAGAACATTCAGGACTGGGCAGTATCTCGTAACCGTTATTGGGGAACTCCTCTAAATGTATGGGAGTGTCCTGATTGTGGTAAACAGATCTGCGTAGGTTCCAAAGAAGAACTTGCCAAACTTTCGGGTGATGAATCTGCTAAGACTACAGAGCTTCATAGACCTTATGTTGATAGATATATGATTAAGTGTGAATGCGGCGGAGAGATGAAGAGAGTTCCGGAAGTCCTTGACTGCTGGTTTGATTCGGGTGCATGTCCATATGCTGAGCTTCACTATCCATTTGAAAACAAAGAGCTGTTTGAGAAGCAGTTCCCTGCACAGTTCATCTCAGAAGCAGTAGATCAGACAAGAGGATGGTTCTATTCGCTTCATGCAGAAGCAACACTTCTTTTCAATAAACCTGCATTCAAGAATGTAATTGTTCTTGGACTCGTACAGGATGAAAATGGACAGAAGATGAGTAAGTCCAAGGGCAATGCCGTAGATCCTATGGAAGCACTTGAAAAGTATGGCGCAGATGCTATCAGATGGTACTTCTATACGAACTCAGCACCATGGCTTCCAAGCAGATTCTATGGAAAAGCAGTTCAGGAAGGTCAGCGTAAGTTCCTTGGAACACTTTGGAATACATATGCATTCTTTGTACTATATGCAAATATCGATGGATTTGATGCATCCAATTATAAACTTGAAAAAGATAAGCTTACTGTAATGGATAAGTGGATTCTTTCAAGACTTTACACAACAGTAGATAAGGCTGATAAGAATCTTGCTAGCTACAAGATTCCTGAGGCTGCAAAGGTTATGGATAGCTTTGTTGATGATTTGTCCAACTGGTATGTAAGAAGAAGCCGTGAAAGATTCTGGGCAAAGGGTATGGAGCAGGATAAGATTTCTGCATATATGACTCTTTATACATGTCTTGTAACTATCTGCAAGGCAGCAGCTCCGATGGTTCCGTTCATGACAGAAGAAATCTATCAAAATCTTGTAAGAGAAAACTTCAAGGATGCACCTGAGTCAATTCATCTCTGCGATTATCCTGTATGCGATATAGAATACGTAGATGAGAAGCTCGAGAAAGATATGAAGGAAGTACTCGAGATAGTAGTACTTGGACGTGCGTGCAGAAATGCTGCAAATATCAAGAATCGTCAGCCAATCGGTACTATGTATGTAAAAGCACAGGAAACTGTAGGTGAGTATTATACAGATATCATCAAAGATGAGCTCAATGTAAATGAAGTTGTATTTACAGATGATGTGAGAGACTTTACAACGTATACATTCAAACCGCAGTTAAAGACTGTCGGACCAAAATATGGTAAGAGCCTTGGCGGAATCAGAGAGTACCTTGGAAGCCTTGATGGCAATAAGGCTATGGATGAGCTAAATACAAGCGGAAGTCTAAGGTTTGATGTAAACGGAGAAAATATCGAACTTACAAAAGATGATCTTTTGATTGATATTACACAAAAAGATGGATTTATGAGCCAGGAAGACTATGGAATCACAGTGGTACTCGATACAAACTTGTCAGAAGAACTTGTAAATGAAGGATATGTTCTTGAAGTAATCAGTAAGATTCAGACAATGCGTAAAGAGTCAGGATTCGAAGTGATGGATCGCATAAACGTTTATATAAACGGTAACGACAAGCTCTCTAAGGTAGTAGAGGATAATAAAGATGCAATTTCCACAAAGGTACTTGCAGACAATATTCTATATGATGAGATGAGTGAGCTTTCAAAAGAATGGGATATCAACGGTGAAAAGGTTACTATTGGTGTAAAGAAAAACTGATAAAAAACGTATAAAAAAGCGGAGTGCAACACACTCCGCTTTTTTGCGTTATAAATATTCGAAATAACGTATATTGTGTTGACAACTTTGGTTCTTGTACGAGGAAGGAAACTAAAATAAAATTGATAATTAGGACGTGACACATATAGGCGATATGTAAAGGAAAGCATGTCTGTATGTGCATGTAGAATTATGGGAGGTGCATAAATGACAGATTATGATACTGAGGTTTTAGATGTACGAGAGCAAAGCATGGATAGTATTGTTGAGAACGAAATAGAAGGGATCGGAAGAAATTTTTTTATTTATGAAAGAAATAATGTAATTTATCACGTACCTTACAATTTTATAGTATATTTTAGACTGGAAGATAGGAAAATATGTTTGGCCAAGGAAAAAGATACAATAAATGATATAGCGCTCAAAATGTCAGATATTGAAAAGGATGTGCCAAACTATTTTGTTAAGGTAAGCCATACATTAATAGTAAATGCTTATTACATTGAAAGAATTCATAACGCTGATATCACATTATCGACAAAGGAGTTATTTGGTATTAGCAGAAAATATAAGAAAGATGCTATGGCTAAGTTTAGTAGAATATATAACAAGGACAAAGTATGATTAGGGGGCTATATGAAAAAAATTGTTAATAGATGTGGAATAATATTGACTATAGTAGTGGTGATACTATCTATAGTGTCCTCAACCAATCATATCAATAATCGGTTGAGGACAAGCTATGAAGTAATAATTAGAGAGGAATAGTAGTGTTAAGAATTCAATTTATCATTGAAAAATTTGTACATAAAATTATTGTCTTGAAGACTTGAAATAGTCAAACATATTTTGAATATTGTTGAAGCATTCTCATCAATATTGGTAGCGGATTGAGAATTTTGACAATTACATAAGAATGTAAATAAATCAATCGCAAGATAAGTTAAAGTTTGCGATTGTATTAGTGTTTTGATATTATCGATTACAATCTTATTAGATTTTTCAAAATTATTATAGTCATTATACATATTTGATAAATAGTAACCTAGATAAATAGAAAGGCTACTATTTTTTTGAATTTTATTTAAGTATGTAAAATAAAAACTTTCAAGCAATTTAGTAGATGAACTTGACACTTCTTGATCATCTGAATTTGTGGTTAAAAGAATTAAATAATCCATTTCAGTTGGCGTTAGGTAAATTCCATGCTTTAGAGGGTTACAATATAACATATTTTGAAAAATTTTCAAATCCGAATTATCTATTTTTTCGTTTGTTTTCTCTTTTAAAAATAAAGTGCTTTTGATGTACTTTAAGTATAGATTATTTGCATTTTCATTAGTATCAATATTTGATTCTAGTAACGATATGAGGTCATAAGCTGTTTGATAGTTTTTTTTATTAATGTTTTTGCTAATCTCGTGAACTGTTATAGCATTATTGTAATCATCTGTTACTATATCAAAGTTTATTGGGAATGCGGATATTCCCAATTTGTATAAAAGTTCGCGAATTATTTCGGGTTGCATATTTGATTTATTCTTTTTAGCATTAATCAATGTTTTCAAATCGCAAATATTTTCACATAAATCATCATTGGATAATTTATGCATTTCCTGTCTGGAATTTATGACATCAATTACATTCAAGCAAGTTCCTTCGTTGAAATATACGTAGTCCAAAGAATTATAAGAGAATATTTTTTTTAGACGTTGTATATTAATAACAATATCAGTTTCTCTTGGACTTTGTTTGTTTGCAATTATATCATTAAATTTATGTTTATACATTAGCAATGTATCTAATTGATAAAATCTTGAATTTTTTTTTGATTTTATAATTGCATCATCAATTAAGGATATCGCAAAAGTAATATTTTTATAGTGCAAATCTGACTCAAGTAATATGTTACAATAATATGTAATTGCAAGGCAAAAAATTTCAAGCAGTTGCTTTGAAATTTCTGAAATGTTAGACATATATTTTAATATTGTTTCAATGTTATTAATATAATTGGTATTTTTAGAATCAGCTCTTGCATTTGAATTATAATTCAATATTTTTAAATTACAATATTCAATTAATAATAGAATAAATATTTCGATGTCAGCTAATGCATAATTATTAATTTTTTTGTAATTAAAAGACGATATGGAATAGGATTTGGCATTAGTTGCTTCGGTTAGCGCAGAAATATAGTCTTTTTTAGCTAAGCTTATTTGTGCAAGAATTATCGAACAGAATTGCAAATCAAGAGCTGATAGATTTTTTGTGGATTGTTTATACAAGTTGATTCTTGATATAGCTGTAGTGAAATCACCTTGAACCATAGCAGATTGTATCTGTTCTCTAATTAAGAATGAATCGTATTCAGCTGGAGTTAAATATTGAGTAAAAGAATTTATAGATAAATTTAATCGACTGAGAAGTCTATCGCGATAAAGTTTAGAAGGAATATATTTACCGGATAGCATACGAGATATAGCTTTTTTGTCGCATAAATCTCGGGATAATGTATCGTATGATACATGTTGTCTGTTAAGCTCTGTTTTAATCATTCGCTCGAAGTTAATAGTCTTTTCCATAGCTGTCTCTCCTTGTTACAAGAAATTTAATAAAATGACATGAGAATCATAACATCAAATGAGGGCTTTGTCTATATAAAAATGCATTTTTTGTATGAAAACGTGCATTTTTTGTAAGAGATGAAAAAAATTGAGCATGTTATGCTATGATGATTTTGCAAGTATACATAGCTGATTCTTGTAACTGTCAATTTGTTCTGTGAAAAGTTGGAGGATATGTATGGACAAGAAGTTGAATAAGATTGATGAAACAATTAAATTTGAGGAATTAGAACTAACAGACATTGAGGAACTTGAGGAAATAGTGACACCGGGATCAGGATTTGGATGTAACTGCAACTGTACATCATAATATAGTAATCGATACTTTGAATTAAGAAAGTGGTTTTGAAGGAGAATCAGCTATGTTTACAACTAAAGGAATAAATGTATATTGTGAAGATTTAAGGAAAGAAGTACTTACATATGGAGGGGATTGCCAACTAGGTGTTTTTGCTGCGTATTTGTATTTGATTGGAATAGAGGAATACAATATTAGCGAAATACTTGTTATATCGGAAAGTTTTGGATATTATGTTGAAAATTTGAAGGTAGCAGGAAGAGAGTTTTATAAAGTAAATGGAAAACAAATGAGATTTGAGAAAAAATTTTGTGATGCTTGTAGAATTGATTCCAAATATGACAATTATGAGTCGCTGAATGATTTGAAAAATGATTTTCAAATTACAAATCAACCGGTGATATGTTACGTTGATAGGTTTTATTTGGATTTTTTGAATATTGAGCCTGTTCATTGTGGAAATCATTCAATTATAATAGTAGATATTGACGATATAAATAATAGCGCATCAATTATAGATGGGCTTGATTTGAGAATTCACAATGTTTCTTTGTCTGTACTAGAAAAGGCGATGTATTCAAAAATAATATATGGGAGATCTGACGGAGAATATTTTAAAATCCTGAAAGACAGAGGATTTAAAAGGATAGCGGATATAGAAATAATAGAACATTTTTATGCTAATATGAAGGTTATTCTACAAGAGGATATTCCATCTAAAATCTGTAAAAAAATTTCAGTTGTTTACAAAAGCGATAATTTATTAAAAGCAGATTCAGAATTTTTTTCTCAAATGTTGAAAATTAATATGAAGGCAGCATATATGTATGAGCCGACGCGTACATTTTATAGGAAATTGATATCCGAATTTTTATTTAAATATGAATCTAAGCTAAAAATTAAAGATGATTGGGAAAATGTTTGCTTGAATTGGAATAATACGTTAAAGAAATATGATTCAATAGATAAAGGCGTAATAAATAATGTTATATTGGCGTTGCAATATGAGATGGAAGTTATTAGGGAGATTGTAAATAATGAGATGTCATGTTTTTGAATGTTTAGGTCAAAGATTTATATATGATGATGAGAATAGAAAAATAATAAAAATTCTTTGGGATGGAGAAAAAGCAGATAATGAAATTGTAGATGAATACGTTAGAAAGAGGGATGTTCCAAAGAAAAATATCGTAGATGGAGTCAAATTTGATATTTGTAATAGACTAATTATAAATGTAACAGATTCGTGCAATATGCGATGCAAATATTGTTATGCAAATGAAGGTGATTATAACTGTAATCATCATGGAAGGATAAAACGTGAAACAATAGATAATATTGTGAATAAAATATATAGTATTTTTCCTGAAGGAGTGAAAGTCGTACAGTTTTTTGGAGGGGAGCCACTTTTGGAAAAAACTAATATGAGTTATTTTCATGATAAATTATGTAAAAAATGTAGGCAGCTTGGAATAAATGAGCCTGAATTTGTAATGGTGACAAATGGAACACTAATATACGATTCAGATAATATTGATTTTATAAAAGAAAATTTAGACTCAGTAACAATTAGTTTGGATGGAACTCAAGAGGTACATGATTACAATAGAATTATGAAAGATGGAAGTGGTTCTTATGAACGAGTAATAAATAATATTTTAAAATTAAAAGAAGAAGCAAAGAATATGAGAATAGGGACAGAAACCACGATAACAAAAAAGCATTTAGAACAAAATGATATAAAATCATTGGAGGAAATTATTGGACTTGATCTTGATTTTTGTGCTTATTCTCCAGCATTCGATGTTGATGGTAGAAGGACATCAATGGCTGATAATAGTGAGAGTGAAATAAGTGAATACATGCGGAAATGGTTTGAACGTGATTTTGAATTACGACCGAGAGTATTGAAGAATATAAAGAGGTTATTAAAATCAAACAGTGAAAATTTGTGCGGAGCAGCGTGCGAAGATATTGCAATTGATGTTCTGGGAAATATATATCCATGCTTCATGTTTATAGGAAAAAATGAATATAAAATCGGCAACATAAATACTGATAATATTCATATATTGAAATTTAATTTAGCTAATATAAAAAATGATATACAGGATAAGGTCTGTAATATTGAAGATTGTGAAGATTGTTGGATGAAGAATTTGTGCTCCATATCATATGGTCATTGTATAGGAGCAAGACTTATGCAAAGCGGGGACATAAAAAAAGTGAATAAGCTTTTTTGTGATATATCAAAAATCTCTGCGGAGGAGGCACTAAAATGTATTGTGAAGGATGCATGTATCCCGAAATAAAAGGAGAATTGATATTTAATGAATTATATGCAAATAAAACAAAATCAAAGGGGAAGATAATTATTGGCGTAAGTGGATGTGATAAGTATATTACTATACCGCAAGACAAAAAAGAAATTTATGAAAGATTGCTTGGACAAATGAATGGAACTAATTCTATTCAAGATATTTCAAATAGATTAAATATTAATTATGAAGTGGTCGAAGTAATCGTAAAAAAGCTATTTAGCGTAGGTTTTTTGGTTGGGTTAAGTAAAGAAAAAAGTCATAATGATTATACTGATATGATGACAAAGAATATAGTAAAGAAAGATTTAGAAATAAAAAAAATATATAATATTGCTAAAATTTTTATTTTATTCACAGTTTTTGTTACATTGGTATGTTACTTTGGAAAATATGATTTATATGTAGGTGGATTTTTTAAAATATACGTATGGATCAATATATTTATGACACCGGTGCTTGTGATGCACGAATTTGGCCATTCAATAGCAGCTTATATATTTGGCATAAAAAAATGTAGAATAACTGTTGGATTATATGGGATGGTTATGCCAAATATATATATATCATATTTGGAAATATATAAGTTAGAAAAGAAAAAATTATTAGTATTACTTTTGGCCGGAGTGATTATGAATGCAGTGATGGCACTTGTGTTTTTTGCTTTATATATTGGCTCCCGAAATAATTTATTTTTGATTATAACAATAAGTAATATTAGAGCAATAATTTATAATCTCATACCTTTCGGTCTTACTGATGGATATTTTGTTTTTTCTATAATATCAAAAAAGCCAAATATTAGGAAAAAACTTTATGAAAGTATTGCTTATCCATATAAATTTTTTGGTGAAGAGGTTGATTATCAAGTATTAATATTATGCTCTATGATAGTTATGTCGTTTATGATTGCCATGGAAGTTAAGAGCATAATTGGATTGTTTAATATAGACGTAGGATTTGTTTTTTGTATAATTATTTCTTTAGTAATTATATATACTATGATACGATACAGAACCGGAAGGATTGAAAAAAATGACAATTGATTACGAACAATTTTGCAAAAGCATATTTAAAGACATAGAATATATTGAATATGAAGATTTACAAAAAGAAAATACATTAATAGATCTTGGAATAAGTTCAATAGATTTATTATCAATGCTTGCTCAAATTCAAGATGAATATGGCGTGATAGTGAGCACTGATGAGATAGATTTTAATTTTACGTTGCTAGAACTATATAATTTCACTATATATAAAGTTAATGAAAAACATAATGATAAAATAGAATATTTGAGTTATGGGTATAGTTCATTTCATAACGTGATATCAAATATGGTGAAAGTTTTTGGTGAGAGAACAGCACTTGTTAGATATGATGGAGGTAAAACCCGGAATATACGATATAAAGATTTTATAAAAGAAGTAAAAGCATTAGCAAAATCATTGGATAAACAAGAAAATGGTGATAAAAATATTGGAATTGTTATTAAAGATAAATATCTGTTATTAAAAGTATTTATGGCGGTATTGTATAATAATTGCATCCCGGTAATCATACCAAGTGAAGTTTTCGAATATGGCAAAGCAGATGAATGTTGTGCAAGTATTGTTTCGGATAACGAGTTAGAATTCGAAGATAAATTTAATGAACATACTAGTCTTGGCGATGATGATTTATATTTTTATAGAAATACTTTTCGCAATATATCTAGAACTGAGGAAAGTTGTGTGATATTATACACATCAGGTACGGGTGGATTTAATAAGGGAGTTATATTGGGAATAGATGGAATTATTGCTAATATAGATTCTTTTTCAAGGGCTATGTACTGTGAAAATAATCATGTAACAACGTTAGAATATACGCATGCCTTTGGTCTATTTGTCGGATGCCTTTGGCCGCTTTTTAACGGAAAATGCATACATATAGTAAAGAGTATTGATTCGTTAAAAGAGGTATCGGATAAAAAACAGATTGATGTACTGTGCTGCGTACCGCTTACAATGGATTATATTCGTAAGCATTATAATCTAAAGAATATTTCAATTAAGAAAATTCTCGTTGGTGGTGCAAAATTGGATACATGTGTAGGAAGAGAATTTGAAGATAATGGCATAAAAGTGTGTCAGTTGTATGGAATTACAGAGTGCACAGCAGCAGTGACGGTGAATAGGGAATTTGACGGAAATTTGAAATCAGTAGGAGAAGTTTTAAATGGTTATGAAATACTTCAACCTAAAGATATTGAAGAAGAAGAAATTGTAATAAAAAGTAAAGCAATATATAGAAGATATGTTGGTGGAGAAGAGGCATCAACGTACTATCATACAGGAGATATAGGTTATTTGGAAAATGGCAAACTTATTATTGTTGGCAGAGCTAATAATAAGATTGTTAGGAGCGATGGAAATAATATATATCCGGAGTTTATAGAAAGTATTTTGCGCGAAATCGCAGACGTGCAAGATGCTTTGGTATATGAGGATGGAGGTGTGTTGTGCGCAGATATTTATAGTGACAAAAGAATACTTGATAAAGTAGAAATTAAAAAAGAATGCAATAAAAAACTACCTGTGTATATGAGATTACAACAAATAATAATAAAAAATCAACCATTAGAGAGAAATCGAATTGGGAAATTAGTGAGGAGAGCGGTATGAACATTTATAGCATAATCAGAAAGAATAACAAATTTAATTTTGCAATGTGTATTGTGATGACTTTTATCATCAATCTGGCACAGATATTTACAGCTTATATCTTGAAGGAATTTACAGATATAGCAACATCTGAAAGGTATGATAGAATTCCTAATTTTATTATTTTCATAATTTTGTGTTTATCACTATATTTTATAGGAAATACAGTGTATGTCTTTTTTAGAAATAGATTTGTAAAAAAGGCAAACATGCAGTACAAAAATTATTATTTCTCCAAAATCATGAATCAAGGAATGGAAGCAGAAAATCCTGAGAAAATGAGTCAGTACCTTAGCGGACTTGTAGTTGATATGGAAACTATAGAAAGTAATCTTATAGTTGGGGATATCAGTATATTCAATCAATCTATATTACTTGTGCTTGGTCTAGGAACAATGCTATATTTATCTATTCCGCTTACGATTGTAATACTTGTATCTGCACTTCTTCCTCTTTTTATAAGTGGTTTATTCAATAATAAGATGCCTATATTAGAGAAAAATAAGTCTGATAATTCGGCAAGTCTTACAGCACTTTTATCCGATCTTCTTTCCGGATATGGTACGATTAAGTCTTACAAAATTGAAAAGGAAGTAACGGATATTTTTGACGAGGAAAATAATGAATTTGAGGATTCAAAGAAACATCTCTATACAGGCAGAGCATTACTTAATTTCTCAATGAATTTCTCAGAAATATTAATTTCAGTTATTGTATGTGCGACAGGTCTGTATCTTGTATATCTTGGAATGATAACATTTGGTACTGCGGTTGCATCTATCCAGTTGTTAAACTATGTAACAGGTCCTGCAGGTAATCTAGGTGGTCTTTTGGCGAACAGAAAGGCTGCATTTGCTCTTGTAGAAAAAATGCAAAAGAGTATTGATGAGACTAACGAAGTTAAAGAAATTTCTCAAATTAACCATTACAATTTTGACAATGCGCATATTGTAATGAACAATGTTGGATATAAATATGATGAGTCAGAGTTTGAAATCTCAGGTGTTACAGCTGATTTTGATATGGGCAAGCATTACGCAATTATAGGATCATCGGGATCAGGTAAATCTAGTCTCTTCAAATTGATAATGGGAAGATATAAAAACTATACAGGTAGTATATCAATAAATAATACAAAACTCAGTGACATGAACCTAGAAGATGTCTATGACAATATAGCATATATACAGCAGTCAACATTTATATTCAATGATACAATTGTAAATAATGTATCTCTTTACAAGGATTTTGATAAGGAATATATGGACAGTGTCTTGAAGTCGACAGGCGTTGATAAGCTCATAGACGAGAGAGGCGAAGGTTATATGTGCGGTGTAAACGGAGCAAATCTGTCAGGTGGTGAAAAACAGCGTATTGCAATTGCAAGAGCACTTCTTAGAAAACCTAAAATCTTGCTTCTTGACGAGGCAACATCTGCACTTGATAAGGAATCTACCGATTCTATTATGAATATGATTCTAAATAGAAAAGATATAATAAGTATATCTATAATGCATAAGCTAAGTGATGAAGTACTTGGAAGATTTGATTCAACACTTCTAATGGATAATGGTAAACTTCTTGGAGAGGGCAAAATTGAAGAACTTCTTTCTGATAAGAACATCACTAAGGCGCTTCTTAGAAACATAGCTATGAATTAATTTATAGGAGATGTAATGATCTTTCTAAGAAAAATATTTATTGGTGGGGAACTTGAATGATGAGTGAAGCAAACTCGAAATTTGAATTTTCAGATCATATAATAACATATAAATTAAATAATGGAATGTATGCCGTATATAATAATTTATATACTATTCCTGTGTTTATGGATGAAAATGATCTTATCAGAATAAAGAATAATTATATTGATGCAGTGGAAAAAGATATTTTATCACGAAGTATTATTATTACTTCAAAAGATAATGATTTAGCATATATTTCGAATATAAAGGATTTTTATAATAGTAAATGTAATAAATATGAATATGTGATGTTTATGCTTACACGTAAATGTAATCTAAAATGTGACTACTGTATTGAAAAAACTAATACAAAAGATTTTGGAAATTATTATATTAGCAAGGATGTTATTGATTGCTTTTTTGAAAATGTTAAAAATAAGAAAATACAATTGGAAAAAGATGCGACTATTATTTTTTATGGTGGAGAACCTTTGTTAAATATTGGCATGATAAAGTATATTCTTGATTTTAAAAATGATTTTCCGGATTTTAAATTTACAATAGTTACGAATGGTACGTTGTTATCAGAAGATATTATTGATTTATTCATAGAAAATAAAGTTAATATAGCCGTTTCAATTGATGGTGATAGAACAATTACAAATTCCCACAGAAAGTTTAAAAAGGATATGTCCTGATAAATTATATTTGTAACACCCATGTATAGTTTGATAAAATACTACACGCAAAGGAGTTTGTTACAATGGAAAAAT
>Ga0065711_1033644_pt1 | contig 25097 bp, 10 predicted proteins | sample Hoacrofraction12_FD_59098 | JGI IMG/M metagenome (GOLD analysis project Ga0065711, IMG submission 59098) | Hoatzin crop microbial communities from Cojedes, Venezuela - Epithelial fraction 12 v2 (version 2) | ecosystem: Host-associated > Birds > Digestive system > Esophagus > Crop | place...
TGACTGCCTGCTGGGCTGGAGGGGCTGCAGGGCCGGCTGGGGGGGCAGCGCCAGCCGCAGTGCCTGCCGCTTCGTTTCCCTCCCTTTCCCCTTTAGAGCACTGAATCAGGTTGAACAGGGCTCGGTAGGCGTGGGCCAGACCCCAGCACGCTGCGGTGATTTGTGTGTCTCTGGAGTTCCCAGGGTGGCAGCACACTTTTTGCAGATATTTTACCAGATTGTCCGGATTCTGTATTTGTTCAGGGGTGAGTTTAAAACATACCGGAGGTGCCCACTGCCCTAGACACCTGCCCACGCTGTCCCACACACCCAGCCACTCACAGCTATCCGGCCCCGGGGCAGGGGCACGATGTTCTTAACGACTTGTTTAACCCTAAACAAAACCTGTAACCCATTCAGGAAGCATAACAATAGAAACCCGCTGGCCTGAGCATCCCACGGGTACTCGAAATTCTCAAAAGCCGTTAGTGGGGGGAGGTATCCCCTCCGGTTTTCCCCGCAGATTGGGTTTGATTATTAACAAATTCTAAGACATAGGATCCGAGGTACAGAAATGACTGCAGTGCCGCATGCAAATACAAGCCTAATTTCATGCACAGTGATGTTATGTCATAAGTCGATATCGTACAGTACAGCAAAATTATCATCCTGATCTTTTTCCCAGCGATGATGAACAGCACGGCATTGAATATATACTGCAAAAAAGGATTCAAAAACCACAGCCATCTGATCAAAGTCAGCAACATTTTTACCGGCAACTAACACAGAAAAATGCCTATAACAAAATTTAACAAAATCTAAGAAAGCAGTTTTAACACCCGCTGCTCAGCCCTGCTGTTATCCCTGCCCCACGTTGGGCGTCAAATTAAATGTTTTGGTTTTGGCTGCTGCCGGCAACAAAAGCTCCATGCGGCTGCCCCTCCCCCCACCGCGGTGCAGAGGAGAATGGAAAGAAACAGGCAGAAAACTGGTGGGTCGGGATAAGGGCAGTTTAACAGAACAGTAAACAAAGGGAACAGCAACAACAACGATACAGAAAAGGGGAATACACAGAACAAACCGCACAACCCCACAGAGGCATTCTCCCAGACAGGACCGGCGCCGCACGCTTCCGAGCCATGAGTGAGCTCCCGCCACGCCGCCCCCCCACCGGAACCCAGCATGACGGCACATGGTATGGAATAATGGTATGGAATACCCGGCTCTGTTTGGCCAGGTTGGGTCAGCCCACCCGGCTGTGCCCCTTCCTGGATTCTGGTGAAAATTAACGCTGTCCTGGACAAACCCAGGACAAGTAGACACTCACAGGGACAGAGCCGCACAACACAACTGGAAAACGTCATGACTGGAGAAGTGGATGTGAAGGGGAAGAAAATGCACACCATCTCTAGCTGACAGATTTTTTTTCCTTGAAATTTCTTTGGAAAAAAGAAAGCATCTGGCCTGGCTAGTAAAAAACCAGAAGCAGAATGATGTATCAACACACTGTCCACTACCACACTGCAGAGCTGGTGTGCACACCATTCAGAGGTCTGAGGAGTCAGTGGATACTTGGAGCGAGCTGCATTGTTGAACCTATTTTATTTTATTGTCTATGAGGAAATGGCAGGTGATTTGGAGCACCTGTCTGGTACTAGCTGAGATGAAGAATGGTTGTGTATGCACAGTTTTGGCCTGGAAATACTCTATGGCATGCCTAGAAAGACAGTGCTGTAAACACTTAAGTATTTTCGGTCCAGAGACTTGTTGATGAAATATTTCATGTCAGAGCAGCACACTGGGAATTCCTCCACTAGGCATAAGCAGAAGTAGCAAAAAATATTGGCCTGCTATGAACAGGCAGTGAAGAGAGGGGAGAGAAGTGGTAATAAAGAGTGGGCAAGAGAGGAGGAATAACTACCTGTGTACAGGAAGAAGATAGAGAGAAGGACAGAATGCAATGACAAAAAAAAATAAAAAGACTTTGTAGATGGCAACTGCTGTGTCCAGATACTGCTAAACATTTGTGGCAAATTCTTCCCCAAATGTTTGCTGAAGGTTTCTTCAGCAAGTTCAAAAATAAGTCTTTCTTGAAAACAGCTTCTGGACTGGAAAGAACCAAAATATTACCTCATCTGACCTCCTGTATAACACAGATCCAGAACTCTGCAATAATCATGGGATCGTTTAGGTCGGAAAACACCTTCAAGATCATCGAGTCCAACTGTAGGCCTAACACTGCCAAGTCCACCACTAAACCATGCCCCTAGCTACACATCTTCTAAATACCTCCAGTGCTGGTGCCTCAACCACTTCCCTGGGCAGCCTGTTCCAACGCCTGATAAGCCTTTTGGTGAAGAAATATTTTCTAATATCCAACCTAAAACTCCCTGACACAACTTCAGGCTGTTTCCTCTTGTCTTATCACTTGTTACTTAGAAGAAGAGACTGACACCCACCTCACTACAACCTCCTTTCAGGTAGGTGTAGAGAGAAATAAGGTTCTCCCCTCAGCCACCTCTTCTCCAGACTAAACAACCCCAGTTCCCTCAGCTGATCCTCATAAGACTTGTGCTCTAGGCCCTTCACCAGCTGCGTTGCTCTTTGGGCTCACTCCAGCACCTCAATATTCTTCTCATAGCGAGTGGCCCAAAACTGAACACAGTATTTGAGGTGTGGCCTCACCAGCGCATAGGGGAACAATCACTTCCCTACTCCTGCTGGAGTAGGGAATGCCAGGATGCCGTCGGCCTTTTTGGAGACCTGGGCACACTGCCAGGTCATATTCAGCCAGCTGTTGACCAACACCCCCAGGTCCTTTTCCATCAGGCACCTCTCCAGCCACTCTTCCCCAAGCCTGTAGCATTGCATGGGGTTGTTGTGACCCAAGTGCAGGACCAATAACATTGCCTACTTCAGAAGAAGCTGTTCTGCCAAAACCAAAATGTTTTGTGAAGACTTCAGCTAAAGCCCAAGCAGAAGTCTTTGGAAACTTGCTTTGATTTTTGCAAGATCACTTCACAGGCTGCTGTGCAGTCCGGGCTTCCAAAGCTGGTGATGAGGGGCTGCCCCTGCAGTAGGAGGATACTGCTCTCAGAGCTTAACACAAGGCATATACAGAGCAAGTGTCACAGGAAAGCCTTTTCTATTGACTACTTTTCTCTTCTTCATGCTTAGCTCCTCATCATGGAATTGACCTGAGAAAAGGAATCTGACCAACAGCTGTACGCTTTGCAAACCATTGCCTTTTCCTGGGATTTTCTAGGTAACAATTTGAGAGATAACAGACTAAGATGATGCAACATGCTGTGCAATGGCTGTTAGATTTAGTTGTACTTTATTCTATAGCAAAGTAGCACCTGCAAGAACAAGGGAAAAATGTCAGAGGCTTCTGCTTTAACTCAGCTCAGTTTAAGACAGTGCTTGCGATGTACGGAGATTCGCCTTCTCGACCTTCCTTCCCTCCATGGCCAAGTGGCTTGGAGCTGCTGCTGCAGCTGCTTTTCTTGCAGTTTAAACACCTAACAAAGGTAATTGTTCAGGGTGCAGCTGCAAGCAATATTAAAACCAAAGAATACAAATCAAAATTGTGATTCTCTGCAGGCATGTTAAGCAAATTTGGAAATATTAGCAATCCTTGCAAAAGTCGTTCTAAAAATCTGAGCAGGTAGCAGACTCTTGCTGCAGGAAAGTGCTTTCACTCAGGTTCTATCCCATGTCACAGGCAATTCTCAAAGTCCCTTGGACACCTTCCTCAGCTGCTATCGTTACTTCAAGTTGAAAAAACAATGACTATTTTGTCAATTACTATTCACACATCTATTATCGAAGAGGACATTCATAGTTATTTATCCAAGCATATCAATTACACATCCGTGGCTTTTAAATGATGATTATGGTTTACCAGAGAGAAATATTAAAAGTATCACAGCTCTTTGCACAGAAGAGAACAAGAATCAGCAGGGCTGCTTTGGAACAAGCATCTTCAGAGCTTATATAAACAAATATTCTTAAATGTTTTCATTTGTTGGGGTACAAGTAATTTTAAAATGTTGTACTTTTCAAAAACCTTGACAGAATAAAAGGCTGCAGAAGCTGTATACATATCAGAAAACAACAATATTGTTGCCTGGCACAGAAGACAACTTAATCATTCTGCTGTTCAAATTTCCACGTTGTTTCATACTCTAGTAATCCCCAATGATAGTTTTTGATCCAGCCAAGTTTATGACAAAAAGTAACTGTCAATTACATTTTAAGACATCTGATCATATTAAATTTCTTCATTAAAAATGAAACACAAGTCAAGAAGAGCAAAAACAATTGGATGTCACTGAAACAAGTTCCTCAGCTGGCACCAAGTTTACAAAAAAATTCTCCTACATTCTTCCCCAACAAAAGATACTAATTGCATTTATAATACACTAAGAGTCAAAACACATTGAACACTGAGCATGCCGGGATACTAACTTGTAAAAATCCACATTATGGGTAAGTTCATTCCTGTGGAGGGAAGTCAAAGGTTTGGGTTTTTTTTAAGAAAAAAAAAAATTATTCCTGGAAAATTCATCTGATTTTCTATTAGACTGTAGATCCAGTTTGGAAAAAGAACACACTTATCATGAAATAGGTCCATGACAATTCACCATTTTCTGAAAAATTAGCTACTTCTACCTCTGAAAGATGTTAATGACTTTAATTATGCTATTTGCACAACAGAAGCCCTGTAAAAAGTACCGGGTCTGCGTAACACCATGAACCAATTTAAAGAACAGTAAATAATGATGTCTTGTCCTCACCACCTTGTATCTTGTAAACTGTTTTACTGACCAAACACTACTAGTGTCAATGGAAGTTTCCTGTAGCTTTAGAGCAAGTGCATCACGAGTGTATAACAAGCATTACAAAACAACATTCAGCTATTCCTTTCTTCCCTCTGCTTCAAATACTGAGTTTTCCCTGCTTGCTCCTAGAGTGAAGATTTTTCTGTAGAACTGGAGATACAGGCATATATCAGGAGACAGACTGAAATCATTTATCATTCTCTACCCACCAGAATTTTCTATCAAAGACCTTTGTCTTCAAAACCAGCTCACATTTTCTGGGATTTTTTTTTTTCTTCTCTCTCCAGCAACAGAATTCAGACTATTCCCAAAGGCTTATTATGTTATGTTATTACAACCACAGTAGTGTAATTTTTCAGAACTACAATACAACATTTTATTTTACTAAGGGTTTTCTTAATATGCTTAGAAGTTATCTTGGGCATTTGAATTTTCATATCTAAGTATTATAAAATTTGCGTATTTTAAGAGTGAAAAGTTGGAATGAAACAGTTTGAGCAACACTACAATGAAAGTTTAAAAAGTCAAATGTGTCGTAAGTGGCTGTAGATGGGTTTATAAAAAGTTCATAACCTCTATTTGAATCGGAGATGTAGAAATACACACAACAGTCAAAATGCTCATGTTTAAACCTTACTGTTAGAATGGTACTTCTCAAAAGTCAAATTTCCCGTAAACTTTTATCATTTAACTTCACCACATAATACCCCATGCATGACAAAAATGCACATAGGGATATGAAAACCTTATTTAAAACCCCAGTATTGCTGTCCTTAAGGAAATTCAAACACTTCAAAGTTGATTTCAGCAAGTTGACATCCTGAAGTTTATTGCAACATAAAAAACTGGAGAAAGGATATAGATGATGTAAGTATGAAGTAAAAGTGTAGTTTAACACAAGACCTAATCTTAAAAGTGGATTTAAGTTAAATAATTTGTACATGAATAGTTTTAAAATAATCACAAAATGGGCAGGTTTCTGAAAGACATTTTGACAAAATTAAAGAAAGAAAACTGACGTTTTTTCCTGACCAACTCGTGTAAATTATGTAAGGGGCAATACTTTTTTAAAAAAAAGCTCACTGATTTTTTTTTTGTTGAGCAGACAATTTTTCAGTTTTGCTTAACCATCTTGACAAGAAACTACACACTAAACATTACTGTTAGACAGTTCCCACAATCAAACGTCTCATTTACATAAAATTTAAATATTTGTTGTATTATACCTTCTGTACAAGATTTCATTCCTCTTCTAAGCTCTAGCAAATTCTACTATTACTTCTGTCTATACTTAGTATAGCTTGTTCCAAAATATTTCAATAGCAAAACTCGAAAGTTTGGATTCTGCTCTTCACAGGTATAGCCAGGAAATAACTACATTATTTACCACAGCAGCAGCAGGCAGATAGAACCAGACGAGGAAGGAACTAGCTAGTATGAAACAAAAATGCATTCAAAATAAGCATGGGCATCTTCTGTGTAAAATTATACATAAAGTTGTTTTTTTCCTCCTGCACTTCCCTAATATTCTGGGGTTGATGTTCTTTTCCAGAGGGGCACAACTTTTTCAGATTCAGCATCTTGAGCAGCATAAGGGCTGTAATCTTATTTCACATTCTATTTCTTGTTTCGTGAACAATAATTACTTGTTCACGATAGCACAGAAATGAAGACTGGGGCTGTCAGAAGTCAGAAAAGCTGGACTGCACATAAGTTTTTGTCAGAGCTGGAGGTTGATATACAGATACATCAAGGACTATTTTTTTACCTAAATCAGAAATCAGTAGCACAGTTACGAAAGATGAGCAAATCTCTGCAGAGGGAATCAGTTCTACAATACCTTTTTTGGTCAGTAGGAGATGCAAAACCTCACAAGAGTTGGCCTTAAGTATTTTCATTGAAAGCCAGTGAAAATCTTATTTACTAATTATTTTAAAGGTATAATCAGTTACAATAGATAATTTACATCACTTGCTGAAAGCATTCTGCTGATACATGTATGAAGAGTTGACAGCAAGTATATCATTGTCACAAAAATAGCTCCTGTTAGTCTTGCTGTCTTATAAAGTCACATATCAGGGGACGCTCTAGTGCTCATCAACTATTTTAATAGACATTTCCACCAATTAAAACTTTTTAGAGGATTTCTGTGAAATTATCCAGCCTCTGTTTGACAAAGTAATATAAATGAAATCTACAGTGGAAGTCAAAAGAGCTAACAGTAACACAGTGCAGCTCTCAAGCTCATGTAATAATAGCATCTAAGACTGGAACTGGGACAGAAGTATATCGAAATAAGCAGGCACCTAAATTAATGGAACAATGCAAAGAGAATAACTGAAAGAAGTGTATTTATGATTCAATAAACAAACAAAATCTGCTGCCTATTTAGGTGTTAGAAATCCAGACATCCCTAATAAGCGAGAACACTGAAGTAGTAAGACCACTTTGAATCCATTAAGAAAAGTTAGTAACTAAGTTGAGAAAACACACAACTACTAACTACATAGCATTTTAAGGAACAGCCCAAGCAGCTATTATTAAATTAAACAAAAGATTAATTGCTGTGCTTCTATATAGTTATTGTAAAGCAATACCTAAATTTTTTTCATGTTCTTTGCTAACAGAATGCAAACCCTTCGTCTAACTAGAAAACACTTGCTGAAAATCTGACTAATGCTAGGAATCCTTTACGCAATCAGTTTGTTTTTATTTACCTTGCTGCCTAGAACTCTGGGCTCTAAGGGGAAAAAGCATCCAATAATTGCTCCATAAACACAGGGTGGGTTTGTTGTATTAGCTGGTATAGTGCTAGTGAAAATGCTTCTGGCTACAATCTGTGACTAGTGACTACCATGCGAGCAAGGGAGAAAAAGATATCTCAAAAAGAACAATAATATACTTTTTCTACCAGAAGAAACATTTCATGACCAACAGAAAAATCATGAACAATTTCACTTTCTGACATTTGACTGTGTGGGCCTTCTGATGACTGCTGAAATGAGACAAATATCGGAAGGTGCAACAGTACAGTATAGGAAGAATGAAAAGATTCTATTGTGAGCGACATTCCAAAGTATTTCTCCTCCTGCATATTTAACTGATAAATGAAAAAGAGTTACATACTGATGCATTAAAGAAAAAATACAATATATCTGAACTTCGGGTCCTGTTTATTAAAGTGATTTCTTGTCTGGTACCTTTTAGCTTTAGCTTCCTTTTATACTATTACTTATTTCAGAATCAAAATAATTTCATATCCTCAGTCACTTGGGTTGTAGTGACTTCAGTATCCAATTTTTGTGGGCAACAACCTATCAGGACTCAAATGCTTCAATAATTTTACTGTAAAAATCCCATAATATTCAATAGAATTATTCCTAATTCATATAATGATAAATTATTTATTACGCTACAAAATTAACCATCTGTAAAAAAACCCCACCACCTCCAAGTGAGGTTGAGTCTCATGAAAGCAAGACTCAGTAACCCTCTGGCAGATCAGTACGTCCATGCAGTGCCAAGTGAACGTCACTGGGTTTCTGTAGTTGCAGCAATCTTTTGGTGCACAGTAAATTAGATTATCAGGACCCGAATACATAATTCTCTTCAATATAAAAAATTCTTTAAAAGAACTTACAAAAATTAGGAAAAAGTACCATTGTAAAAAAAGCTCATACATCTCCCTAGAAAAGGTATATAAAGTGTATGTAAATCTTCCATGCATATAATTCTGGCTCTTCTTTCACTTACTGTTAGCACGGACAGAGACTGTCTTCATTATTTATTTCTATCAAATTTAACTCAGGGGACCAGGCTGCTGTCTAGGCACTGTAACTTCCTGTTCATTGAGTAATTCTGAAAATCACATGGAAGTAAGTCCTCATCTTTTGCACTTCCAAATTTAACAGATACTGGGAATGCACTGTTCCCATGCATTGGATCATTATTTTGTGAGATTATTTCTTTGTACAGTTATGTGAATAAGCTAGAAAAGCTGGTAAGTACTTTCTTCAATGTGCATTAGGGGATTCCTTTTTAAGCTGATCTCACCTGATGGTCATGAATTTCAGCATAACCAACTTCTATTTTGGATGTTTTCTCCCTCCTTCTGGGAACAGATCTGAGGTTGGGGGAAGGAAAGCAGAAAGTATGAAAGAACATAAAGACAGTAGTTCTTTACACCTCTCTACTCTTCTGAAAAAAAGGCTGAGTGACAAAGCAATTTGGATACTTGTAATGAAGATAAAAACTGAATAGAGAGTACTGATATATATACAGTTTAATGCTAAAAAGCCTATAGTTTTCCACAGAATGGCACCCTTGACAGTAATGCTGCATGAAGCAGCTATTTGTTCTTTATTGTAGAACCAATGTTACTGAATCTAAGATTAACTGTGTGGCAGAATGGGAATTCTATCTCCTGTATAGCCTGGTTCACTTTTGGCTTCTACAGTAAATGATCCTCACATTGAAATATCTACAACTATAGTAGCAATTTAGACTTTCTATGAAAAGCCTTTTAGCCTGTAAAGAACAGCCTTTGTCAGCTATTTAAGAAAACTATAGATTAAAACATACAAATATGGAAAGCAACATTTTAACTATTTTTCTGATATTTACGTAAGAACTAAACAAACAAGGAACATATGGCTTTCCTCTAAAAGAGAAATATGTCCAGTATGGCAGTAAACAGAAATATGCAAGGCAGGATGAATATTCCTTAAGAATCGAGAAAATAAAATAGCTCTTTATAGCCATCGGGTGGGCTTCTAAAAGTGAAAAAGTTGAAGAAAATCATTGAGAAGTTTTAGACCCAGAGGCAACACAGATCTTAAGATTCTGACTTTTTGTAAATGCCTGTGCTTTTGATAAGCAAGTCATACTGTGTAAACATTTTATCTGTATTACAGAATCTGGCACTGTTTTTCAAGAAGAAAAGCTCTACAGGGTCTTGCTTTTTCACTCGGGGAAAAAGAAAAACAGGCATGGATGAAAAATTGAGGATGATTTGCCTTCTACCATTACACCTGCTATTAAGAATATGCTATGTAATATATATTTAATTACTTTTTGTATTAGTATAAAGTCTGCTATCTCCAGTGGACACTCTAGACCAAGGAAAAAACTTCTAACATCACTGTGCACCTACATGGTACAGATTAAGGACAAATTTTATACCAAGCTTTGTCCAACTGCTGGTGAAAAACTGTACTTAAAAATCCAGAATGAACTTCATGGAATTTTACCTAAAGTAACAGAAAACTGCTTACCTTAAAAGAAAGGTGATTTGTATGGCTTTGCTGAATTTTTTTCCAGTCGTGTACAATGGAAATTGACTGCTGAATCTGACCTACACAGGATTAAGCTAAGGTTTTATAATTAGAAATGAGTATCTGCACAGCAAATGGTTATATACAGTTGGACTCGTTCCTAATTCATTTGATGTTTGAGGGACGCAGATTTTTTAGGTTTATATGCAATTTCTTCCTAAAGCATGAAACTTTAAAGTAGTACCATTAGTCTATGAAATGCAAACACAAACAATTTCTGAACTCCTACACAGGTGAGCTGTGTTCTTTATACAGAAACCACTTCTCAACTGTTTTTTAGAAAAATGGTTCTACCTGGGAGTCTTGGTGGATAAACAGTACAGAGATGACAGGAGTGACTGGATATAGGTGTCATTGCTCTGCTAAAGACTTTCCAAGGCAAGTCACTTCAGGATAGGCAATAAAAGGGAGCTTAAACCTCACTGAGTGAACAGGAAAATAGGTGGTAAATATGTAAATGGTAAATACTTTTGAAGACAAAGCCTTGGCCCTCTCTTCAAAACACACAGTAAAACGAATTCTACATCACTTCAAAAGAATAAATATATAGACTAAAATATGCACATTAGATAACTAGTCTTAAAAATCCAACAATTAAGCATGTAGTTTATCGCTGTTCAGTGTCCATGCCACAGTTTCAATCATGATAAAATGTAATCTATCAAAGCAATATAAAGGGACCTCATATGTGAGAGACTGGTACTTACATTTCTTAAGCGAAACAACAAATAAACCTCTATGCACCACCTATCTGCTCCTCAGTGATCGCTTCAGCTTTTAATATTACATTGAGCTGAACACATTGTGATTTCCAGTGCACCAGAAGCCTCCCAGTCATTTCAGTGCACCATTGAACGAATTTTCTCAATATCCCACAGCCAGATAAAACCTACCAGGAAAACTGTCCTGTGCCCAACCATTTACTTGCGAAATGACATGCTCTTACTTTACCACAATATTCTACAACTTACTACTATAATTTTTCATCCTCCTTAATAGTCAAAGGATTCATTATGAAGTCTTTTGTCAAAAGTCAATTATTCACCACTGGCTAAGTATGGAAGTTATCAGAAGCAAATTCAATGGAAGTGTTGCACACTTTAATTAAAGATAACACCAGTATCTGCAGTCAAATTTTCAAAAGAACTCGTAAATCGTTTAGACACCAAAGTGAAGGTGTATTATCAAAAGAATTCAATATGCAGTATCAGCGTACACGTAGACAGACTCTTTGAGTTAAGCCCAACTATCTCCCTCTTTTCTACCACATCACAGAAAGAACCAGGAATTACTAAAAGCTTACATTGTGTGCCAGCACCCAAGAATTGTCACATATACTTGGCTCCAGGTTACAAAACCAAGACCAAACAGCCTATTTTGAAAACTAGGCCATGTATTTTGGTGACTGAATCTGAGCTGAACTATAAATAAATAACATAGCTCAAGAGACAATGGTAAGGTGGTCTGTAAATTTGATCCATAGGTTCACAGTAATAGGTAGCATTCTCTGTACAATACACTTTAAAGAGCCAAAGGACAAGCCAGGTAATCACTTGAACATAGATGAGTAACCAGTACTTCAGGAGACAAAAAAGTACTCTAGACAAATATAAGAGTTGAGCTATGTCATAAAGGTTACAGTTTAAGGTCTCATTTGCTTTACCAAACAAAGCACACATGCATGAAAGAACTGTGATTTAGCAACTAAAACTATGTGACAGAAGCAACTGAGCAGTCTTGGAAGGTAACATGCTCAGGATTGCCCTGACAGTGTAGCTGATGAGTTTCAGGCCATTTTCACAGTTGACTTGATCACCTTCAGTAGATAGGCAACCACTTTCTATGAACTTTTGTTACACACCTGCAGTACATGCAGCTTTTGCTATAAAAATTAACTCTGTTCCTTTGAACAGCTGTCAGAAAATTGCATATCTATAAATAAATTTCTATTATTATTATTTTAAAATTTGTTAAGCAGTATCTACTCCTTTTCTGAGTCACAAAAGAACACCACTAACATCTGAATATTCATAAATGACTAACCTTATTGCTCTGTTGGCTCAAAAAGTTTGCAAGTAGTACTTCTGACCCACCATACCTAAAATAATCACAAACTTTCAAAACCAAAAATTTTTAGAGCATCTGTAATAAACATTATACCTCTAAAGTCTTGTCCACCACTTTGATGTATCACAGAAAATACATGGATTCTAGATACAGAGGTCATCAGGGTAGTGCAAAGTATCTAAAACATAGTAGTGAACCTCTAAAGAGTGAATTCTATACAGCTGTGGTAACTTTAGTGGAAGTAAATCCATTTACATTGGGGTGGACACGAAAAGAAAATAAAAAAAGACATTTCTAAAAGGTATATAAGACAGCATATACAAGCCAGACTCAGGTGGAACACATCTCTAATTATATGACTACAGAACCAAATTAGCTTTCAATGCATGATGCCCATTTCAACACATTAGTCAGTTCACTGCACGTGAAATATAGTCAGTCTACTGCTAATGTGACCACTAAAACTAGTTAATCTTATGCATTCTCCTTGGAGTAACCTGTGTTGTGGCAAGTCTATCCCCATTACAGGAAAGCGCATTTAGATTCCAGAAAACTGGTTTCACACTGGAATCTTTTGTTGTACTGTAGCAAAATACACAGGCACTCTTTGAATTATGTAATGCAGTGCACACTACTGGGGGAGGGGAAAGGGATTTTTTGTTTTAAACTAAAACAGCTATCCTCACATATCAAACCACATTCTTTACCTTCTTTGGCTTTAATTACGCTTCCAAGAAATAGGGCAAGCCAGCTTTGTTCCGATGTTCACATTCAATACAAATGAAAAAACACAGGATTGGATTAAGAGACTGAAATCACTTACTAAAAAAAAAAGAAGCAAAACTTGCTTGGAAATATTTCATTAGCAAAGACGAAGTGGCACACAACTTATTCTGTCTAGGAAGAGTTTCCCCATGGCTGCTTGTGACCTGACTGTTTCCAGGAAATTCTGTCAGCTGCTCAGTACAGTTGAGAGAGATGTAAAGGCCAGTGTGACCACAGCACAGTTCTAGATGTCGGGAAACAGAAAAAAAGATTGCAGCTGGGCTTCCAGAAGAATACATTAAGTCAGAAGCTCAAGAACTCTATAAGAATATTAGAATAACAGTAAAAAAAAAAAAAAAAAATTTAAGTTCAGGACAGGTTTCTGCTTCCAGAAAGTATAAACTGGCAAAGATTAAACATGAGAATCATCAGTTCAACAAACATGTCCAGTACAAAGGAAAAAGAAATGGGAATAAGGAAAACAGACCCAAACTTGATAGACACAAAAAACTACAGCTGAGGGAGGACATGGGAAGGCATCACTGAAAATGAAAAGGAATCAAATATACACACTCCTTATAGATCACAGGCACAGGTTTTCACTTTCCCCTTCTCTGCTGAAGTGCTACAGATACTATCTCAGCTGAGAAATAGCACAGCATTAGAGACTCAACCTCACTAGCATGACAGACAGGTCCCAAAGAAGTCAAAGCTCTTCAGGTGGCATTGCCCTATCTGCTCTTTGGAATAAAAACAGGCGAAGAACACCAAAGGACCCTTCCATCATTTAACCTAAGATGCATTAGAATACATTAGCACAGCATGACATTTTCAACAGAGGAAATTTAGCAAAGCTGCGCATAGCGGATTAGAACAAAATTGTCAGTAAGTGAATCTACTCACTTTATACTCATAAAGCTGTCTTCTCCAACGCTTTCCAGAACTATGGTTCATTCTACACAGTCCCTCAAAAAGGTTTTTTATTTCTGTCCCTCACTCTGGAGGCTTTGGCATGATTCTGCTCCTTGCTTTTCCCAGGAATTTCTAACTGCTTTTTTGCTGCAATACACTGCTGTTTGCATCCTCTATCTCCTGCCAGAGCTGGGTCAGGAGCTTTCACTGGAGGCACAAACTGTTGTTCCTCCCCGGTAAAACACAGCAAAACTGCTGGGATAAGGCATGGAGGTAGCTGCCGCCCAGCCACCCTCACTTCTGGACAAACAAACCCTGTCTGTCACAAAGCTTCTCTAAACCTGGTTGGTAGAGAGAGAATGCAGGGGGTTACAGAAGGAGAGCACCATCTCCAATGCTTGTGATAGCGGGGATGTCTCTCTCACGGAATTAATCCTGCAGTAGATTCTGCCTCTGCTGGGCGTGTTTCGATCCAAGCGGCCTCAGGATTACAGAGCAAGCTGCCAAACCCTGCCTTGAGGTTCTCCTGAACACTCGTTTTATTTAAACAATCGTAATTAATATCACAAAGATTCAGAATTAGTGAATTATAACAGTTGTTAAATATTAACAAGTGAATCTTTTTAACACTCCCTAACTTTTGCTAAATTCCAAATATTTACTATAAATCAAAGCTACTTTCAACTCTAATTATTTCTTCATAGGTTACAAAGATTTTACAAAATTTACAAATTTCAGCATTTTCTGAGGAATGCAAGCATGCTCCCTCCATCCAAAGCTTGGGGGCTAGATGGATGGCCGAAAGGAGCAGCAACAGAAAACGCTGAATTCTCTCCCACACCCTCTCAAAGACACCAGTTAAACTTGTTACAGGAAGGGGAATCATCTTGCACTTTCATGTTGTTTTCCATGTGAAATTCTCAAAACACACCTTGGGTCTTCATGAAAAACAAACAAACAAAACCCCAAACAAACAAAACCAACAATACCACCACCACCAACACACAAGATGTCTTGCAATGAGGGTCTCGGGTTCACAAACTGGGAAAGGCACAGAGAAAGCACAGCCCCTTGCCCAGCCCGCCACAGTCCCACCTCACAGGCCCAGGCGCCATGGCATCCCCTTGCCTCAGACCACTTGCTGGCCCGGCATGGCAGCTCAGCCGCTGGAGGAACCCATTTTATTTTTATTTTTTATGGGTTTCCCATGTCATCACAGCACCCATTTGCCAGCTCAGCTGCGCCATGCTGGGGGTGGCCACCAGCTGCTGGGGCCAAGGGCAGCAGGGCCTGTGGCCTCGCCTTTTCTTTGGTCTGTCCCCCACCTGCCTCAGGTAATTAATGCTGGTCTCCAGGGGACTCCTCTAAAAAGATTTGCAGCTGCAGCCTTTGGTAAATTTTGCAATAAAACTCTTGCACATCCACATCTGAATCCGCAGAAGGTTATTTTAAAAATTGAGAGGGATCGTTTCTCACATTTCCAGTGAGGAGGCAGCCAGAGTGCACCAGAAATGCCATCTCTTCTACGATCCACATCTTTTAAAAGAAAAAAATTTAAAAATCTGAAGGCCTTTTCTTCCATGGGCATCTTGAAATACCCGTTTTGCCTTTCGTGGTTTCTCAGCTTAAAATACAAGAAACCTAGGATATAGGCACTTTTGGCAGTACCTAAGAAAAAGTGTTTCAAGCTTTGTAATAGTTTCAGAACATTATTTTTAATTAGCAAGAATGTTCTTTTACATGGGAAGATGTTGAAGCACAATCAGTGGCTGAGCAGCACAGCAATGTTCAAGTTAGGTGACAGAAACAGCTCCAAGAAAAACAAACTGGTCCCTGAAGTTCCCTCCACGCTTACCAAAATCGTGAAAGATTTGCAAATACGCTATTAAACACGTGGTAAATTGTGCTGTTTCTTAAACAGACGTACGCTTAGGCAAAGTGGAGATTTGTACGTGCAACCAGGCAGACTGGACTGCTTATCCAAATGCTGCAAAGTTCTATTAGTGGCAAAATATACACCACGTTCTCAGATCTGCTAAAGGAGTTGTGCTGATGTACCCCAAGTGCTTCATCTCCATAAACCAGGCTTAAATGAAAACAATGGGAAGCTTACATAGAAAATATTAAGTCACACTTATGTTAAGCAGTAATGTTCAGAGAAAAAAAATCACTTATGAGTTGTTTACATATCTAGAATTTGGGTCATTATATTTATGATCTGCCTGAACAAATAGTTGAAAGATAACCAAAATCTGATTTTTAAATTGGATTGCAGGGCTGAGAAACTCCAGCTGACGCATACTTTGAGTCTTCAAAGTTTTATCTTGATTGTTTTAGTCACTATTGCTAAACTAAAGAACTAATTTCAGAACAAACGCAGTTAAGAGTCTAAGTAGTAGCAAGGAATGCTAATTGAAACACAGGTATCGTGCAAATATATAATGGCAAAGCCATAAAACTGTAATGAAAATTTATCATACTTACTAATGTAAGTCTGAATATGAAAACAGATTAAAGTAATGTTCATTTCATGAAGTTCTCTTCATCCTAATGAACAATAATTTTTGTTGATCTGCCATAAAATTAATTCTTGTTCAGCTCTGGAATTTCCTTCTACTACAACCTCATCTCTAACCTTTTGTTAAATTTACTGCTTAAGAAAATCCCTTCCCTCATTTCTTTAGTCCCAGATCATGTGGTCTTGATTAGTTTGAAAATTCATCCTGCTCTTGCCAAAACCAAGAAATAATTGTTCTCTGTCTAGGTTTAATTTTAGTGTGTTCTTTAATATCTTCACTGTGCTCATCGGCTCATCTTAACATCTTATAATAAACCAAGAAATGTACAAATCTCCCCAAATCCCTTAGAAATAGGTGATTTTTAACTATTGGCAATTAAAATATTTTGAAATTAAGGCTTGTAAGCCTGACTTTCACTGAGAAGATTGTGACAGTATCTGCATTTGAGCTCTAACAGCATACCAATGTTCACAAAGTATAAATCAGCATAGATTTTTTTTGCTGAAGTCAAAAGCAGGTCATTAGGCAATTCAAGTGAAGCAAGACCATTTAATTCATGTTAACCAAAAATAACATCTTTTGTTCAGTCTGTTCCAGAAAATATGTTCAGCTTTGCCTAGGATCTGGCTTTGGAAAAGAAGCTGGTTTTTGTTGACGCAAGTCCTGTATCTCTTTTTCAATTGTCTACATGAGATTGGAATTCATATGGTATGAACATTTTTCTCATTGTGAAATATCAGTAAACTTCAAGGCAGAAAATCTTTTCTAATCCCTGAATGGAAAGGCAATAAATTTAGATCAGTCTTATACAGAAAAGTCACATTCATCTTGGTCGTGGTTTCCAATACATAGGAAAACACTGCCTAAATGGATTGTTCTTAGTATATCTCATTGAAGGAGCTGTTCTCTGGCTGTTCTCATAACGGCTTTTCCTTCAGCAATAATGATTTAATATGAAGTAGAACCATACTTTTATGTTCACTTGTAGGGGCTAGCAGTCCAAATGGACTTATTTCCACTTTTCAATTAAATCAGTAAGCACAATTAAACATACATTTACATTCATTTATTCCATGACAGAAAATAAATTGTTTTAAAGAAAAATTCTGAACAGGTTTGGAATCTGTGGGAGTTTTATAGCAATTAACTCCTGTAAAGAACAAATTTAATCTTTCTGGAGGTTTTCCTTAATCCAGAAAAATGTTTCTTTCTGTTTACTGAAAATTTGAATTGCAAAACATCAGACTTCTTAGTTTATGCAGGCATTGAGACTGAATGCTGATGACAATTGCAGATTGTGTGTGCTCACATGCCATATGTGTGAGCGAAAAATTGATATGGAAGGGTCAAAAGAAGGTTTTCTTGCCCAGCCTCCTTTCAACATGATTCTTTAATAGGTAGATCATAAAACTGTTGGTCTGTAGTCTCAAAGGGGATAATATTATCCAACAAGCACTGAAACAGGGTGAAAATTATTAAACTTCTTACTACCAAACGGGCCAATAGGTTTATCAAAGTAACATCTCTACTCATCTAAAGCAAGCACTGCCCATGTCAAGAAGGACGGACAACTGGTGAAGAACCAGGGAAGGATGAGGTGAGTAGTCAAAGGCATACACAGAACAGCTTCCTTGAGAGACAGTTCAAGTGAACATGACTCTTCATCCTGGAAAATCATTGAGAGAAAAGTAACTATAGAAGTCTGTCAAACCCAGACAAAACAGCTGATCACTGTCTCTTCCAATATAAGAGAATAGACGTCATTGAAAGAGACCAGCAAAAGGCAAGTTCAAAATACATAAATGGAAGTTCTTCACGTAAGACAGTGAAGTTTCGGAACAACTTTCAGCAGGATCTTTTAGATACCTACAAGTTCACATGGACAAACTGGTGAGATAAAGATCCATATAAGGTTCTTTAATGCCATAGCGTCATGCCTCATTTGGCAAGTGCCTGATCTAAAGATCGCTGGATGCTAGAACAGCATTCATGCAGACTGTTCACCTGATGCTTGTCTGTTCTTCATTGCTTGTCAACTCTTGATACTGCCAGAGACAGGGTACTGAACTAGAGGCACCTTTGGTCTCTACTGTTACAGCTTTATTACTACCTTACCACATTATAAATTTCTAGGACACTTTGGATGAGCTGCCTGATTCCATAATCGCCCTACCATCTCCTTGAACTGCCTTATCATCTCCTCGAGGAAACTCAGCCTTAACTTTACTTCCCCTTCGAGTCCAAAAGGGAGTTCTTCAAAGTCCTGCAGGTATCAATACATATTTTGCTTGTTGGCTTAAGCAAATAAACTAAGCCTAAAGAGATCTTAGCTTACCCGAGAATGATCTGCAATGAAGAAAACCCTTTTAGTTAACAGATCCGTAATATAAAGTAAGTTTTCCAACTTTCAAAATTCTCGAGTCAAGAATAATTACTAGATGCTCCTGAAAGTTCACCCTCACAGATGAACAGTTCCCATCTCTCACAGCCATGACTTATTTTTGAACTTTGGTTTTGGCTTTTTTTTCTTTTTGGAAAAAACAGCTTGCTAAGGAAATGTTGCTGTATGAGACAGTCCACGGAGATTTTGCTGTCTCCACTACTAAGAAAATTATTTACACATTTTTCTGGTACTAAAAAGAACATTGCGCTCTCCTCATTACTTGGGAAGGCAGTAGCCATCTGATTCCAACCTATATTATGCTATCTAGCAGAAAGAGTAAATAGCCATCCTATCACAATACTGTTCAAAATAAAGTCAGCTCCAAGTGTACCTTCACAGTACAGGTCTTGCTATATTCTGTGTAGACTCATTATAAAAGTATACAATGTAGTGATGCACACGTAACTTTGTTCATTCAAGATTTCTATATTTCAAAATTTTGAAAGTATCATTTTCCTCTTCTATTTAATTATTTAAAACCCTTTCAATTATGCTACAATATTTTAATTAATTGTTATAAGCTACACCCATATGTAGTCATGTTCAGTTATGAAAAACAAGAGTGGAGTTAAAGTTAGGTAATATAACTAATCCCACTGAAAACGTTTAAAAAACAATGATACAAACATTACACAAGCAGGGTCTAGAATAGCAGGGCGGCTACTGAAGTACTATGCTCTAGTCACTGTGCCCAATTTACTAACAAAGGTCAAAGTGTTTAAGACATCTTGATACAAATTTTAAATGGTAAGTATGATGAATTTGCATACACTTGCTGTAAGTTTTTCCAATGGCAAAGGAGGACAGCAGGACTGAAAGCACGAAAGGACCAGAGAAATTAATTATTCTACATGAAAATGCAACAGAAAGATTGTTTCATTAGGTTGTGAAATTGAAAAAGTAGAACCATAGGAATCTCAAACAAAAGCGGTCACGACTCTCCTCCCAAATTACCACATGACAAGATGTAATACTATTCCTGTATTGCTGCTGGTTTTGTATTATTCATTCACAGTCTAACCTCCAACAGAGAGAAGTCTCTGAAAGAAATACATAGCTTAACAATCAGAAAGTAAAAACTCAGTACTTCCCTTAGAAATTACCTAGCAAAGTCAGGGATGACTTAGCTGAGGACTGAGGTCACTAAAAGAGCGAGTATTCTCTGCTTAGGATGGCTGAGAACAAAGTTACTGTAAGAGCAGGGTAAGGAAATAATTGAAAATTTCTCAGTGGGCTCTGCCATATTATATCAATAGAGAAATAAATAGAACTGTAGAGTCATGAAGAGGTCTTTTGGCATCTTTATTTGCATGCATCAGGTTAAATTCAGTAAAACAATGTAATGTTGCCTGCAAACCTGACCCTCCATGCAATTTGATGAGGTAGGAGCAGGTTGAGAAAGGTCAGACGCCTTTCTGTTGACTTCGCCAACTCTGAAGCTGGTATAAAACTGACTTAAACATTCTTTATACAGTATCATTTGAAGTCAGAAAGCATTTCGCTTCTTTTGCATCTAAGACAATCCCATTATTTCTTTCCCTACTGTTTCCATCTTCTTTATTTAAAAATTATTTCAGATGATACCTGTAGCGGGTTTTATCTATATCACATTTTAAACTGTGTGTGGAAAGGCCATTTCTTCTTCTTACCGCACCTAGCACAATGGTAAACTGTTCTAGGATGGACCCTAGGTGTTAACATAATGTAAATGCTGACAGCTGTTCCAAACAAGGTGGGAAACAAGGAAGTCCTACTTAAATTCTGGGCCAAATCCTGCAGGTTTTCTTCTCAGTGGGATGTTTACCCCACATCACGTATTGAACTTCAGCTGCAAATCCCAGATTTATTTGGGGATTTTAAACTAAGGTAGCAACATTGTTTGTGACTGTAATTAACAAATTAGTTACATGCAATTTAAAAGATAATGTGCTTCCCTGTCACACTTCATTTGTTATTCATGAGACACCTAATCTTTCCTACTTAGCTTTTAAGTTTCTTAACTTGAGACTTTAGGCCAATTAAAGTGTTAAAACTCATATATGAGAAAACATAAGGATACACAGTAACAACTCAGATCTCAAATAATTCTTAATAGACAAAAGCATGAGAAATATATACAGTTGTCTCTACTCAGATCTCAAATAATTCTTAATAGACAAAAGCATGAGAAATATATACAGTTGTCTCTAACCCTACAGTAGTAGACTGGAAATGAGCACGTTTGAATCCTGGACTGGGGCATGTCCCAGCCTCTGCCACTTTGTGATTATTTCTCAAAGCTTCATTGTTTCCATCTCAAAGAACTGGAAGCAGGCTTACATACTTTTTGGTAGCCCTGTGAGGATAAATACACTGACACCAAGCACTGCAGGTGCATCAACATCTGAATACGTACACAGTCTTGAAACAAGAGTAGCTTTGATTCTGGCTACTGGCACTAAACCAACAGGCTTTTTCATACCAACAATGGAGAAAACACCTCAAAAATCTAGGAGTGCATAAAAAAAGTACTTTATCTTCAGTTGCTCAAAACCTGGAAAGTGCTATCTTACTCAACCTGAGAAGACTAAGGCATACTTTGAGATGGATTAAGAATGGATTCCAATTTTTTTAAAAAAGCCTAATTGAGTGATAATTGCTCTTTCTTCAGACCAGAATCAAGCTGACCTCAAGAAAGCTTGCATAAGGACAGGAAGTGACAGTAACCATGAAAAGAAGAAACTGCGCAAAGTTCACTTCTGGTGCCACTGTTCTTTTCACTTCCTCATGTCAGGAAAATTGTAGAATGATTCTGGAAAAGCTCAAGAAAAAGCCACCAAAAAACCCAATCCTTTCTTACTGTTCTGGCTTTAAAAATAATGGATCAAAAATTGTAAACCAATACGTCAAACAAATTTTTTTAAATAATAATTATTATAAAAAATATATAGATACAGACTGTCAGAGAAATAATACCAAAGCCGGGGGAATGTAAGTAAGTAGCCAGCTCTTTCCAAGTCAAAACATGGTATCTGCATCACTAGAAAGTTAGTTTCCTCAGTTAAAATTGTGAGTCTTTTTTAGAATTTTAGCTGTATCCTTATAGATCCTGGTTACTAAAAAGGCAATCATTCATTTACATTAATAGAATATTAATATGGTTCAGACTCTTGGCAGGAATAGTGGGAATGGACTGCTGTTATATCTTCTAATTTGAAGATCCGAGAACTTGAATGAAGGCTATACATAAAACCTTGGCTCCCACCTTCACTTCGTTTCAACTTCACAACATGAAACTACTGGAATTTATGACTAGGATTGTAAAGTTATTTTCATGCACTGCAAGAAATTTTCGTCATGCCTTCCCTTGATTTTTTTTTTGCTATAAGTCTTCCTTAACAAAACACTCACTGGTGATCAACATTAGACTTTGAAGAAGCTCCATACAAACAGGGTTATGAGACCCAACACTGCATTTCTCTTGCAACTATTTTTAGTCTTGTCATATCCTGCAGATGACCTTGTTTTGTAATGTCAGTTCCTGAATTTCAAGAGAAGTTGTCACAGGAAACTGCATAAGAGAACTTCAGAGTATTTCATGCTGTCAGGATGCTTCAAGTGAGGCGAAAGCTCCCATTTAACAAACAAAAGACTACAAATTGATCACTACTTGATTAGGAAAAAAAGTTCCACAGAGGATAGAGTCTGATCACAGAATATTTGGGGAAGCATCATGGTACTTCCTTACTTTCTGTCCTCTTCCGTTTACAACTGCTTTTTGGCTACAGTCAGATGTGGCATATTGGGCTAGATGAAGCTGGCTTAATATGGACACTCTTTTGATTTTTTACATTCTTAACAGTATCTCCTGTTGCAAGGAATGCACTTGTTTTTGGTATTTCCAAATGTTTGGCAGCCTACTGTGAGCAATAGCGCACTGTAAATTCGGTTAACCTTTATACAAGCAAATCAAACACAGGTTCAGCGTGACTCCACATACACACCTTGCCTGCTGTACATACGCACACTTCTAGTTAGATAAATTTTTGTTACCGCATCTTATGGAAGGCTTATTACCCGCTGACTGTCTTCTTCCCTCTTTACTATGATGTGAATGTAATTACAGTGACTTATATTAGCTATTTTTATTTACATGAAATACAGCAAAACAACACAGTCAAACATTAATGGAGAGGGCAAGTAAAACCTGTCAAGTTCCATGGGCTTAAGAATAGAGAAAAGACCAGCTGTAAAAAAGAATATTAAGCTCACAAGTCTTAGTGAATAATGTTTCTATACATCACTTCCTTCTATTCTAGCTAATGAAAAAAAGTAACTGCTCATTCAGACTAATCAATGCACTGCACAAGATCTACAAAATAAACTTTTTTATTAGTGTTGTAGAAACATAAACCTTTAATAATCTGGCTGAAAAAGTTCAGAAATGAATTTTCTGTAAATATGACCAAGATGTGCAGGTGGAGAATGCTTCTCAGATTAGAGTAGCAGCAGATCATTCGGAGTTTCAGCTGTTTGAGCACAAAACTCAGACTCATGGGATCACTGCCACCTATGGTTCCACACTTTTGTCATAATTCACCTTACCTTGTCTTCTTATTCCACTAAATATTAATACTAGAAGAAAACTCAGATTCTTTGATGCTATTGTTTTATACTGGAAACATATAATTAAAGTAGATGTTAAGTTCTAGTGAAATTCTTAAGTGCACACCAAAGTTTAATTTGACATCAGTCATCTAGCTCAATGCATAAAGCTAAGCACATACTTCACCTAACAGAACAGAGATTTCTGGTTAAACGGAAGAGGGAAACAGGTTGTACTGCAATATCAGTCGCTGAGCCTGAAGGACTGTAGTTAAACAGGTTATTGAGGGATCAGCTTGGACCCATTTTTGTTAAACTACACTAATAATACACAAAGGTGCTAATAAAAATGGTTTTGATAAAATATTACCAATATAGAGGATCAGAAAAACCAAGAGGAATTGAATAACTTGGTTTGGCATACAGAAAATGGAATAAAATACCTTAATATAGAGTGCAATATCACACATTTCAGGACTATTAAAATTTCTGTAAAAAGCCAGTGCTCATCTACAGCAAATAACTGATTTGTGTAACAGAGTGGCTATGAATCATCAGTGTAAGTCTGCTTTGCAAAAGGTTATTGAATTTATCAGACAAAATATTTCTAGAAGAGGTAGGGAAGATCAATACTGTTGTATAAGTCACAGGTAAGATATCGTCCAAATACCACATCTGAACATCAGGAATATTATTTCGGTCTCCTGTGCTCAAAAATATGGCTTCAAGTTGGAATACATACAGAGAGAAGCAATTTCTATGAGCATAGGACTGGATTATCTACTTCACAAATTCTGTCAAAACAGTATGGTTTGTAGAGCCGAGCAAAATTAAGACTGCTACAATAATAGATTATTTTCTATAAAAAGACATGAGAGAGAAGGGTAAACATGAGGAAGGAAGAACAGCTAGAAAAAGTAAATGCCTGTGTCCACATTACTACAAAAGGGTAAGAAACCAGCCATTGAAATGCTGAGACTGAAAATTGAAGGAGCATCTAATTACCAGAGGTATAAAATTCTGGAATAGCTTCCTAATGTTAAGAGTAGTTTAAATAAGAGCTGTTTGAATTTCTGAATAGGTTTATATAAGTGACAGCCAGAGGCAGTATCAGAAAGGACAAGTTTTACAACTTCATAGCAAAACTGAGATTGACCATTTTTTTACTTTCTGTTTTCGTATTTAGGTTGTATAATACGGGCCTGCACTCAGTTTCACGTAGTGAATTAACAAAAATGTGCAGCAAGATCCTGTACAATGTATTTCCCTCATATTTCTTCTAGTCAGAATTAGCCAGTAATTTATTCATTATGCTTTTTCCTCTAACTGTATTTCTGAAAACACAAGCTGTTACTTTTACAAAGAGACTTTGAAATTTGAAATTACAAAGTGGTTTTGAACATAATATCTATATGGTATATTTCTCCTTACAGAGGCGGCTAACATTTTAGAATTGTATTTCCAGTTGATACAGTTGCATTTACTAATGTAAGCTATTATCCAACAGACTCACGTCAAAACATTTTTGGCTCTTCTGTCCTGAATATGGCTTTGCTGCTCTGTACAGCTCTTTCAGTCTCTCTCATGGATCAACTGCCCTCTTCTAGAAGTGGATGCTCCTATTGCCTTCCCTTACATTCTCCCCCCCCCC
>Ga0065711_1033643_pt1 | contig 25095 bp, 12 predicted proteins | sample Hoacrofraction12_FD_59098 | JGI IMG/M metagenome (GOLD analysis project Ga0065711, IMG submission 59098) | Hoatzin crop microbial communities from Cojedes, Venezuela - Epithelial fraction 12 v2 (version 2) | ecosystem: Host-associated > Birds > Digestive system > Esophagus > Crop | place...
GGGGGGCTGGTTTTGGGGTGGGTTTTTTTTGATATTTGAAGACTACTAGTTCTTTTGGGAAAAGATTGCAGTATTAGTAGTTTGGATATTTTTTTTGCTGCTGAGGAGGGTGTGTGTTACTGTCTATGGTAATTTTCATGTTCTTAAAGTAGTTTTGCAGGTGCATTTTTATCATTAATTGGTCCCTTTTGGAGTGTAGATAATGAATATTCATATCCCCCCATCTAATGTAGATACCTGGGTGAATTTAGTAATAAGAATATCAAAAATATTGAAAGTGGTTTTCTGTTGTGGTGACTGTTCAAAGCCATTGAGTTAGCTGCTGACAGAAAAATTTTCTTGCCTCTGTTACTTTAAATCTAAAACTTTGAATTTATTACGTGATTGCAATAATTGATTCCTGCTGCACATAATGAATTGTCTTATCTATAGCATTAAGTTCCTTCAGAAAATGGACCCCTTAGCAGAGCCTAAACTTTAGAAATAAAAAGTTATATAATTTAAATAGCATCAGTTAACACTTTCTGATATAAACATTTTAAAGCTTGTACAAACTGGATTAATGTTCCTCTAGGGTAACTAAATGAAAATTTGGTAACTTATTAATATCTCTCTCTTTCTCTCTTTCCTTCTCTTTCTTCTTTCTCACGCTCTTTCTCTTTCCAAACTTATTAATCTCTCTTCTTCCCTCTTTCTCTCCCCACCTTCTGCCCCCCTTCTCTCTCTCTCTTTCTTTCTTTCTCACTCTCTTCCCCTCTCCTCCCAAAAATATGCCTTTACAGAAACATAAGGTAGATCTTTTCTACAAACTGCGGCATGTGATGAATGAACTCATTGACCTACGTAGACAGCTGCTGTCAGGTCACTTGACACAGGATCAGGTGCGAGAGGTCAAGAGACACCTCACAGTGAGGCTGGACTGGGGCAATGAGTAAGTACAGGTACCTGTTGGGTACTGTTTGTTGTAATTATTTTTAAATAGCTTTTAATAAAAAAAAAAAAAACCAAACTTTTTCCTTGCAATAGCATTTGTACACAGGTAGAACATTTCATTATTTGGAAGTAAAATATAACTTTTTACAGTGGGTTTATTGTATAGTTCTTCTACTATTACTATAAATGAGCTGTTTGCTTAGTAGGTCTTTTCTAAGGCTATCTGCACTTTTAAAAGGTTTAGGTCAATTTACTTACTTTGTATCAATATAATAACTGTTAGGCTTGGGGGTACCTGTGCATAGATACTAAAGACCCATTTGTCAGTTGAAGTATTTTAATGGTTGATGCAATAACTAGAGAGTCTTACTGTCAACAGCAACATTGGAACTGAGGCTGTAATATCTAGACTTTTTATATAACTATAATACTTAATGTCTGTATTTTGCTGTTGATGACATTTCTCAGAGGTTTAGACTTTCCTTGTTCAGTTCCATGGTGAAGTTGTGGAGAGCTTTGTTTGTTTGTTGGTGTTTTTTAGAGCCAAAAAAGACTGCAGTTTAGATAGAAGCTGAAATGGTAATAAATTGCCATTAGACAAAAATTAGCCCTTCACCAAAATTGGTTTTGTTCTGACATAGAGTGTGTCAGACAGGTAAGTTTTCTGTGATATGCATATGACCTTTTCAAAGGAAAGATCACGCTCCTCAGGCATATAGTGACTGCTTTTCCACTAGGAGTAGGATTAGTGCTAATTAACATACAGCAGGAAGGAATTCTGTAAGTTGACAACTAAGGAAGAAAGTCATGTGTTTTTCACTAACATGTCTTTGTTATGACCCTTAGTCACCTACTTCAGGACTCCCTCTGAAAGACATACTTCAAGCCATTCATGAAGATTTAGCTAGCCCCCATGCTACATTTTGTTTCTCTCTAGTTGGAAGAAAGCTCTGAAGGACATAGACCAATAGGTTGCATCAAGTCATTGTTCTGCAGTGTGGAGTTACAGATACTTTCCGTTATCGTTCCCAGTAGAGTAAATGGGAACCAGGAGACCATTTTTGAACATTATGCCTAGACTTTTTTGCGCAAAGAGTGTATGGACGAATTTAGCAACAGGAAGCTGCAAAAATGTTGTAAGGAAAAAAGGTGAGGAGAGTAGACAGCAGTGCAGTAATGAAGGTGTTTGGGTTTTTTTTAGTGTAAAATCATTAAATATGAAGTACATTGAAACTTGAAAGGTAAATATAATGCAGGATAATTACAGAGAAGCATCAATGAAATCAATAACTATAAATATGCTAATGATTAAATTCATCTGCACAGATTGCTTGTGTAGGAAAAAAAAATTCTGTATTTCTTACTCATACCTAGACAGAAGAGGCTATCAATAAAGGAACTGCATAGAAAGGCATATGATTGAATTAAATCTGTACACTGTGCAGTATTTAAATGTAAGTGTCTAGGAATTTGGAAGGTCTTTCTGCAACATCACTTTTTTTCCATAGAATTTGCGGGAGATTTCTGTCACTTTCTTATAATCTCCCCTTTCTGAGTTTTGTCATGCAATTCATGACCACATGTCTTAATCTGTTAAAAAACCCTAATGATTTTCGTATACATATTCATATAATACTATCCTTTCTCGAGGAATGTAATAATGTTTATTGTTTATTTTGTCACACTTGAGATTTGCAAATAGTTATTGCCTTCAGAAAAGCACCTTTGTGCTTTTAGACTTTCGGTTTTAAGCATCCTTCTGTGTATTTATGCATAGCTGAAATCTCATATAGCGTCTTTTTTCCTGCATATCTTGCTAGGTTTTATACAGAATATTACAGATGCTTCTGTGTTTTAAAAATGTTTCACTCCTATACATTTTATTAGATTATTCAGTTTTTGAAGTCTGAAATGCTATTGGAAGTGTCCAATGGTCTGTAAATAACAAGGAAAAATTTGTAGAGCAGGAAACAAACATTATCAAGCTGAAGTCTGCAATTCATCATCTCATTTTAAATCATCTTGCAAGTAAAATAGAAATTTGATTTTGAAATATGTTTAGTTTTTTTTAAATGAATGGGTATGGTTTTCAGCTTTTACTAATGCTTAGAATAGGAAACCAGAAGTAAACTTTTTGACTAACAAAAAACTGTTTCATTCTAGAGTCTTTTGCATCAAAAACAGATGAAGTAGTGTGCCTTACAGAGCTTCTAGTTGAAATGTGAATGCTCTGCTCCAGGGCAAAATATTAGTTGCAGCAGTATGTGCATACCTTATTTACCGAAAGGCAGATGAAGATTTCTTCGAAGTAATTTAACTTAAAAATCAGAGGTCATCTTAAATGATCTTCGGGATTGATTCTTTCAGATTAATATAGTGTCTGTCAAGAGATTAACAGAAGCATCCAAGTTTCTGAGCACAATCACTTTCTCTTTTATACTGAGAGAAGACACTTCCTTCCCTATAAAGGTGGGATAAATACACTGTGTTTAGGCTCAGAAACAGAGTCGAGGAGGGGGAGCCATCAATACTTTGAGGCTTTGGACAGATAAAAGTCATAAACAAGATGAGTTTGTACGCTTATGTTACTTTTTAGTTAAAGGTTATTCTTTTTCACATAAAATGTTATTAAAATCATTGCGTTAAAAGAACTCTTCCAAGTAGTTGCCTTAAACTCTGCACAGAAAGATCCACAGATAGCCAAAAGTTAGAAAAGAATATTTGAAAAGAAACACAGGCAAAAAAATGTTGGAAATGAATGTTTCACACTGTCATACAAATAAAATTAAACACTGTTTTAAAATCACGGCCTTTCTCCTGCCTCCAAATGGCAGTGAGAAAGCCAATCACAGATGCAATGTTTGTACCTACTAACTACTAACAAGTGTAACAATGTAGAGGGAATAGTGTGATCCAGTGAAGTAAACATAGTCTTAAAAGTCAAAAGGTCTTCAATTTCAGTACTCGCATCCTTAGAAGAGTATTTTTGGACTTTGAGTGGCTTACCCTCTTGTCATATTTTTCTTGACATGAAAGGAATACTAATTACTTACTGGTAGTGTTGCAAAATTAGCTTAAAGTTCATAAAATGCATTTGGAGTTATGTATTAAATGTACATGTGAAGTCATAATATCTGGAGATCAGTTTGAGAATTAAAGAAGTTCTTACTATGGTAGTAGTCATTGTTGCGTCAAAGAGGATCAAAATAGGAGTGAACAATTCAAGCAACCATAATGAAATGCTTTTAAGAAGGTTGCAGAAAGAATAGTTGCCATTTCTGTCTAAATATATAATATTTTTTCCGCTCTCCTGAATATACCTGTATTAATGATTGAATAGGGATTAAAACTGTAAGGAAGTCTCTTGGATGTCAGTCTTTGAAGAAAACCTTAGTAACCTCTCTGTAGTCTGATACTTCCATGCTCAGAAGAATTTGCTGCCATTCCCTTTAATCAATTCCTTACTAAGATTACTTACCTTCATCTCATCATCTTCATTTTAAGAAATAATTTCCTGTGTAGCATTACATGTGTGCTTTCCTAATTTCTTTATAGAAGACAGGCCCTGCAGCTTATTTCTATATGAAATAACTTAATACTGTCAAAGAAAAGCATCAAGTTGTGTTAGGACAGCTAATTTTCACAAACATGTTTCTCATATATTTATTTTTCCATGGATTTCTCTATTGTATTTCCTTCAAAGTCTTTTTTAAAGCTTGCACGCAGTTTATGTGAATCGATGTCAGGATCATTTCCTTTCCCTTCACCACCTTTATAAATGTATTTGTGTAAGAGAAATATGAATGATATTAAGTGAGGCTTTGATGTAGTGAGAGAAAGAATACAAGGAAAATTAGTGGCTGCAAAGTTAAAGCTAAAAAAATAAAGGTAAAGTATGCTATTTTGGAGCAAAGGGGTTGAGATCTTGCATGCTCTAGAGATGTAATGAGTTCACCCAATCTGTTCTTTAGGATTGGATGTGCATCTTAAAGACATTTTTTAGTCAAATGATACATTTCTGCAGGGTTCTTCTAGGAAGAGTTGTTATGAATTGTGGTTTTACGAATTCTAAATTGTGTAGCATTTGAATTATAAATAATGAAAGTGTTAGAAATTAAGACCATTCTTCAAAATTACCTTTAAAACCAGGTTGATTTTCTATAGAAGCCCACTTAACCTGAAGTACAGTTGTATGTTCATCCCTTTCGGTATTAAAAATCCTAGAATTTTTGTCTATTGGCTTGTCTTCATATTACTTGAGAGAAAAGTATCTAGAGATTTTGCATGGTGGATTTTTTTCAACCCCCAAAAAAGGAAAATTACAAAGACTTCTGTGTGGAAGAGGAGGAATGTCTACATGTCAGCTGGAGTTATCCCAGCCATATGCTGTCAAGAGGTAGTTGATAGGCTTGGGGATATTTTGTAGGCATACTTGGGAAATACTTTTGAAAGGCAGTTCAACACTAAGGCCGAATAAAAAAGCACATGAGTTTGCTTGTAAAAGAAAGTATTGTGGAGAGAGAATCTGTCAAGTAAACAGAAGAGTACATTATCCAATTTTTATGCGTGCTATGTTTTGGAGAAATACTGCTTGGCAGCTGGTGCTCTTCTGTTCCCACAGTATTTGATAATAGAGAGTGAAAGTGGGCCACTGACTAGATTGCCATTTCAAGTATTATGTTGTCAGTCCTTCGCTGCTGAAAAATAATTGATACAAATTAAATGCATAAACCTGAACTTCCACCTGCACAATAAATGACAGCATGTTAATACTAAAGCAAAAGACACCTTTGTCTGCTGGGAGCAAGTGTGGTGCAGGATTAACGGAGTATTAGAGAATGAGAAAATCTTGTGGACTGGAAATCCATGGTGTTAAGAGATTCAACTGAGAATGAGATAGCAGATAAGTTTCTCAGGGATGCTACTGCAGTTGTATTAAACATTATTGTAGAAGATAATACCTTTGACGTATTGAGTAATGAGTCCAACCCCTGTTTGACCCCATTTCTCTAGAGAGTTGAATGAGAATACAACCATACCAGGCTATGATTAGCTTTGACAGTTTTTTCTGTAAAACTTTAATAGTGCTTTGTAACTGTAATGCACTTGAAAGTGGTTTTGATAATGTCATTAGAAAATCATTTGTTACTATCTGTATGTTGAGGAGAAATTCCTTTATGAATATACTTTAGAGGTGGGTGTGTGTACACATGTGAGTGACATAAGACGAAAGCAGGAAAATGTTTCGTTCATGTGTTTCTTTAATTTTACTATTAATATGTGTGTTAGGAATAGCTTTTTATTGTAATGCTCGGAATTCTTTATGCCTCAGAACCTGAAGATCTACAGAGCAAAAGTTGGGTTTTAACAGCTTCTAGGTTGTCTCATTCAACAATCTACAATCACTACTTAATTGTTAGTAGTTCTTCATTTATTTGTCTGGATGCAAAATAGCTTATTCTGTCTACTACTTGCATGCAGCTGTGACCTGAAATTCCTTCTTTACTATAGAATTTCTTAACTAGTCATCCTCTTTGCACTTTTTTTTTTAAAAATAGTTTGTATGTTTGATTTGAGCCAAAATATTATTTCAGTTCAGAGTAATTAAAGGGGTTTTTCTATGTGTGTTACAGATTAAAATTCTTGTTGATATTGCTGTTATTGTTTAGCATTTAAAAATCCTATATTTATACAGTGATAAAGTTGAGGGTTTAGTTGTGTGAACACTAGAAATTTCAAAGCAGTTTCCCTAGGCACGGTATCTATTTGCACTTTTGAATAGGGTTACCAATGGGACTTTTTCATTACGTTGTGAAGGAGCCTAATCAAATACTGCAGCAGAAACCAGAGTATTAAATTTATTTGCCTATTGCATTTCCGGGTATGAAATTAACTTGTTCTGGATACTGCAACAACATATTGGCCAAAAGCTTGAACTAGCATTGCTATAGCTCTGCTAAAGTCAGTGAACAAAAAGTAACAAGTTCGTAGTGGGTTTGTTTGATATTTGAGTTTGATTTTATTTAGAAGAATTATCTGTTTTATGATTAACAATTGCAAAAAGACTTCAGTAGTTTAGTATTTCTTGTGTCCTTGCCTTTGAGTAAGCACACGTAGTAGATAATAATGAACGCACTAATATATTATACTTATCATTGTTCCTTCCTTCTCTTTTTCAGACATTTGGGCCTAGACTTAGTTCCTCGGAAGGACTTTGAGGTTGTGGATTCAGATCAGATCAGTGTTTCAGATCTTTATAAAATGGTAAGAAATTTGTGTGAGATTCCTTTGCGTTTTCACTTTGGGAGAGAAAGAAGGGAAAAAGTTTTTATTCTTTACTCTTACATATTTTCTTGATTAGAATAGTGTCATAAGCCAAAAGTCTTTTTCCTTTACACCCTAACCACCAGAATAGTCAGTATCTCTAGTACCCTGAGTTTAGTAAGAATTAACCAACTTTCTTTCAGAAATAGCATGCTTATATACATTTTAGTTTCAATTTACGAAGTAACATGGTATGAAAACTGGAAAAGGTAACTCTGAATGTTGTTTCTTCCTACAATTTTCATCTTTTTAAAAATGTGTTTTTTCAGAAGCAGCTAAAGAAGTTCTAAGAAATGTGCCCGTCATATACAGCTAATTGGACTCCTTTCAAACTTTGGTCTTTGTTGCTAATATCAATATACTAGCATTTAATGAAGTAGCAATAATCTCTTTTCATTTGTTTGTAGAATTAAAGAAAAATAGGGCTGGAAAATCTTAAGCGGTCATCCAGTCCATTCTCCGGCTTAATGTCAGGATCAGCTGTCTCTGTCATTTCTGGCAATTTGTTCTCTGTTTCTAAAAATCTCCACAGCCTACCCAGGTGATCTTTTTGCTCAGGTCACTGTTCTTACAGTTCAGAAGTTCTGTTAATTGTGGTCTTACACATAGAGATTTATTGCTGCAGGCTAAGCTTCACATCTTCCTGTCGTATCCACAGAGAAACAGATTACTCCTGCATGTTTGCACTGCCCTTTATGTACTTGGAGACTTGTTAAGTCCCATTCAGTCTTCTCTTCCTTAGGCTAAAGAACCCCATTTCTTTCAGTTTTTCTTTATAGATCGGGTTTTCTAGACATCTGGCTCCCGCATGTATTCTGCAGATGTTATATTACAGAATCTGGTTTGCTGCTGCCTTTTGCAAGCATAGTGTTGAATTCTGTCAGGTGGGAAATAATACAAAATCTTGGAAGCTCCAGAGATCACCTGCTGTAATACCTTGCAGAGCCAGGCAAATGTCATGGCAAATTTTATTGACATGAAATGAAAAAGGCTATGGATTGACGTGCTTTTTTGGGTTTCTTGACTGTGACTTCAAACAACAATTAGTAACTTGCTGGGAAAAATAAAACTGCTTCCCGTTGTAGGATCTAGTGTTGATCAGCCTATTTTTTCCATTAATTAAAGCTTCTCAAGCCTGGAGTCCATCAACAGTTTGTGTGAGTCCAAGAAGTCCATGAGAGCTACTAGTTGACTCTTTCAGGAGTCTGCAGATGAAGAATACTTAAGTGAAAAGTCTGCTTCGAGAAGTTACGCAGATAATCTTTGTTCTGTTTCAAGGATTTTTGAGCTCACAGAAAAGAATGGGAGGAAGGAGGGAGACCAATGAATAAGCTAATTTGAGCAAGACTAATCATTGAACATTAGGGCCATCTCTGTTGTATGGCAGTGTCCCCTAGAAAACATATGTGGTGTGTTTGAACAGGAATGTTAGGATTTTCAGAAAGAGTAGTACAATGCTTCATTGCAGCGAGTTCCAACTTCTGTCATTATTAGTCACTAGTACATTCATATTAGTACACAGTAAAGTTAAAGTTGTTTCAGAAATGTGAATTGTGCCATTAATGAACTCTAGAGCCACTAGTGCAATTCACAATTTAGGTGCATTTGGATTCTCTGTTGTTAGTAGGATTATGTAATACAGTTAACTTTGTTTGGAATCATAATGTAACTGCAAAGGGAGAAACAGAATGTGATGTTCAGAGGAAAGTGAATACAGACCTTTCCTGAGATGCTACTGTATTTAAAAACAAACAGAACAACCAGGAGGAAAAAAAACAAAAAAACAAACCAAAACAAAAAAAAACCAGAAAGACGAACCAGCATTACTTTAATGCAGCTTCTTAGCTTAATATTTTCCAAAGAACATAGTGGGTTTTCTGCATAAATATTGTTACAGTTTCACTCACTTGTAGTAAACGTTTAATTTACTGTTTTAAAATGTTTAGCCTTCGGCTATCTAAGTTTAGGGAGTGATAGGTCTGTGTCTAGGTGTTTTTTTTTATATGAAAAAATGTACTTCTCCTTAAAACAAAGGCATGTTTTGTAAACAAGCTATATGCTGTTGCTGTTTTGGATTGTTTGCACCATATAACTGCGGATTTTGTGGAAAGAAGTAAAAAATGTGTTACATAAGAAATACTAACAGACATCACTCTACAGTACTAATTTTTAATGTTTGTTCCTTATCTGCCATGGACCGAGGAGAGGTTGGTGCTATTACAGCAGTTTCCCTTGAAGTACAAATAACTCAGTACAAAATTCAATCAGTAATGGCTCAGAGAATGCAAGACAAGTTGCTAATGGGATTGCTTTATTAGTCTGTGCTTCATTCTGCAGGCTTTTTTACTCTGAATACTTGTATTACAGCAAATAGCTACTATTTAATTGTCAGAGTAGTCTGATTATGTCACCCATCTTAGTACTGAAGAAAGTGTCCATGGCACAGTGTGCTGCTCAGTTCTGTGCTGGTGTCAGGACGTGACCATTAGTCATTTTACACTTCACCATTGCTTTGGTTTGTAGATTCAAGAAGACAGTGCTGTCTAATCTCATCTAGTTCATAGTTAGAAGGCAATTTCAGGAACCAAACCAGCTGAAAGCCTGTTATTTTTTTAACTTAAATCTGGCAGAAATGGAAAGGGAGGGAGGTTATTGGTGTGTTTTGTTGTTTTAGGGGATTTTTGTGTGATTTTAGTTTTGGTTTTATTGTTTAACAAAAACCCAGGAATAGAATCTTCCTTACTCCTGGCAAAATACTTAATGGGTTCTGAAATGAGCAGTGAGGTTTTACATTGTAAAATAATTTTGCAGGAGTAGTTGTGAAAACTGAATTACATTCTCATATTTGCAGGATTGTAGAATGTTAAATGTACCATAGAAAACAGTCTCATATTAGCAGAACAATGGATGAGTTAACACATTCGAATTTGCTATCTGTGACAACAAATTCAAGCATTTTATACAGAGTCTTTAGACTTAGTATTACTTTTGTTGGTAAATTTTAAATTTTAAAATTGGAGCAGCTTTTTTTAGCTCTCATTTTTCATTGCTAAGTATATTTGTGACTATTGTATGACTACTGTATTCACCTCTTTGTCAGAACTGTTGTGCTTTGGGGCCTTCTACGTCCTGTTTATCCAGGTTACTCATTATGAAGCTAAATACTAGTGGCTTCAGGATGCACAGCATTTTTTAGAAATTGTTGCTATACTCCTGAAGGAAAGCAGATTACCCTTTCCTTATGAGGATGTGTGTGATTTTCACTGATGTGATGGAACACTTTTAAAAAACTTACGTTACTTCTGAAACTGTGGGAAAATGTGTTGTCAGAATTCTGCCACAGAGCTTGGTGCTGGAGTTGCCACTAGATTGAAGCTGTCATTAAGCAACACAAGTCCAGCAGAATGTCAGAAACATTTGGATGCTACTTTCAGTGAAAGGGGTTACAAGACACAAATGTCTGGAGGCATTTGCGAAAATCAGAAATGTTCAAACCTGATGATTGTATATGTTTTGCTTTTCTATAAATTTATTGATTTGTCTATGTGTCTTCAGGATGAATTTAAGAGGTGCATGAAAGGCACAGCTATTGGCTATGTCACTGCTAGGTCTTAGCCATTTCTTTCAGCTACCTGAAAAAAATACCTCAAGTTTACCAGAATTCCTAATAAATAGACAAGTTTCAAATGAATGCTGCCATCACCTCAGAATTGCTTATTCTTTATTCAGATGGAAGGTGAGATTGGTAAGAATGAGTAGTTATAAAACTTGAAAATAGAGACTTCAGTTGCCCAGAACTCTGCTGGAAAAGGAAACCAAATGGACACAAACTGTGCAGGAGCGTCATGAAATCTCTTTGTGATTTTTTTTTTTGTTTGTTTAACAAAGCAGATTGCCAGAGGACAGATTTGTGTACATTTGGTTCTGAATCTTAGTAAGAAGTCGGTTGAGAATATGAAGATAGAACGCAGTTTATTTGAGACTGATTTGGTAATGATAGGATTCACTTATTAAGCATCGTTAGGAAAGGAAGGAGGAAGAACAACAAGAGAAACTAATATTATTAGATAAACTATCACAAGAAGCAAGTTTGATGGGGAAAACAGAGGTACGGAAGATTGATAGCTTTTTCAGTAAATTAAAATTAAAACCACAAGATACTTACTAAGAGGGCAGGTTGGATAAATTAAGGATTCTTCATTGCCTTCAGTCACTAGATTGAAGGAACGGGAAATTAAGATTACCAAGAGCGAGTGTAGAAGAACAGAAGTATAGAAAAGCATAACAGAATAACACAGATGGATAAATAGAAAAATTAGAAAGGTAATATGCAAATTAAGATATAACAAGCAAATACTGTCAATTGTATCAAGAAACAGTTTTATATAAATAAACTGGTAGTAATTGGGCAAACTAAAGATTTTATACTGGGGGAATCCAACTGGCGTACAACACAAGAAAATAACGTGGCATTTAATGTCTTTTTCACCCCCCTCAAGCTCTGGTAAGGCGGTAAACTGTGTCAAATCACTAACAATACCTGTGGAAAAGTGAAAGGAGTCACAACCAAATAGGGGGGGAAGTTTATAAAGTAGTCATCAGTTCCAAGGGATTTAGAACTATATACATTTCATTGGGGATGTCTAGAGAAGCCTTATCAGACATGTTAGTGATAGTCATTGGAAAGATGGGTTCCAGAATACCGTCAAAGGGAAAACATACTTTACACCTGTAAAAAAGGTGAGGGAGGAGGAGGAGCTAGTAATCATTCTCTCCCTGTGAAAAATGCTGGAAGAGGAAAAAAAAAATCCAATTATTTGCAACAGGGAGGTGGGTTATAGTGACTGAGAACTTGTTCAGAATAAGCAATTTTTAAAAGTTCTAATTTGCTTCCAGAAAACAGATGAGTCTAGTGGGTAGAGGGAAAGCATCTAATGCCATATTTAGATTTTCATGAAGATTTTAATTGTTTTTTTAATTGAAATTCTCCTAAGGTCATTAGTTCTAGATGAAATTACTGCAAAGTAAACACAAAGCTAATTAGAAAACCCACACTAAAAAAGAAAATGGTGGAGAATGGCTGTCAATAATTTGGTTAAATAGGAGGAGGGATGAATCTGCTTAATTTCTTGTGGTCATCCTTCATTTTGTAGTACTTCATGTTTCATTAATGACTGGATGATGAAATAAGGAGTATGCTTACTAAATATGCAAATACCACAGAGTTGGAAGTGGCAGTACATGGGAGCAAAGGATCAGAATTCAAAATAGTGTAGAGAAATTGAAGAAATTATCTGAAAAGCGTATGATACAAGTGAGAATCATAAATGCAAGGTTTTAGCTTCTGCAGTCAATTGTTGCTTCTGAAGTACAGGTTGGGATGCTACAAGCTTAGGTGGTTTTGTAGGAGAGGATTTGAATATTATAAGGGAATCACAAGCTGAATTAATTAATCTTTTTATGCTAATGAGGGATCAGACAAGAATCAGTGGGCCTAGGTTACATTGACAAGGATTCGGCTTAAGCATCAGAAAGTACTTTGATGAAGAAAGATATACTGAAATGGATCGTCTTACCTGTTAAAGTTTGCACAACCTTAACAGGCAACTGTCTTTTGAGAAAAAGGTAAAACTGCTTCTTTTTTTTAGAAGGAAGATGGAGAACTTCTTAACAGTCCTATTTTCATATCACCTCACAAAGCTTTTCAGGTTGGAAGGGGCCTTGAGAGATCCACTCAAACTTCCTGCTCAATGCAAGGTCAATACTGAATTCAAACCAGGCTGCTCAGAGCTTTATCCAGTTGGATCTTGAAATTCTTCAAGGAAAAAGATTGGATCCCTGCTCTAATGCTGGACTGCCTTGGTGGGGTTATTTTCCTCACTGGAAAGCTGGGATATCCCATGTTGTAGTTTATGACCACAGTGTTTTGTCCTCTTACTGTGCAGCTCTGTAAAGAGCCTGGCTGTGTCATCTTAATAACTTCATAGTTATTGGAAAGCTGCCAGCAAGTCACCTCCAAACCTCCTCCCCACTAAAAAAGCTGAATTCCCTCCACCTCTTGTCATACACCATGTGCTCAAGCTCCTGGCTGCGTTGGTTGTCCTTTGCTGAATGGGGTACAGTATTTCAGATGTAGTTTACTGAATGCCGAGTAAAAGGGAATAAATGTTATTCCCAATATACTGGCTGCATTCCTGTTAATAGAAATAGTAAACTGTTAAATGTCAGGTGGCTAAACCAGAATGCTCTCTGGACTTACGTTTGGCTTGCTGTTTAGCAGGACCCTGCCAGTCAATTCCCTGCCTATACCATGGAAGGATTAACCTGTTCCAGGTGGAGAACTTGTGTTTGTCCTTGCTGTATTTCATAAGGTTCCTTTTAACCAGTTCCTCTGGATGACCTAGATCCCTCTAGATGGAGGCAGCCTCCTTGAATACATCAGCTACTGCCCCCAATTTAGGATCATGGGTCTCAGGATAGACCTCTGAAGAATACATGCCATCAACCGCTGCCTTTTGAGCTTGACAAGCCAATTCTTTATTGGGGTTTTTTTACTAGTATAGTTGGTCTTACCCATCCAGGTGTAACTTCACAACTTGGGTACAAGGATGCTGTTGAAGACTGTGGTGAAGGCCTTGCTTAACTCAGGATAGACAGCAGCCACTAGCCTTCCCTCATCTACAGATCTGGTTATTTTACCCTAGAGGGCAGTTAGCTTGATCAAGCATGATTTACCCTCGGTAAATTCACATTGGCTTTTTTCAGTCAGCCTCTCATTCATGTAACCAAAAATGGCTTCTGAGAGAGCATGTATACTTTGGGCACTTTGCCTAGCCAGAGGCAAGGGTATGTAACAGTAACTCAGTCAGTGGTTTTCTGTATTGTAATAGCATGGTCCTGAAGCATAGAAGTAGAGAGCTAGTGAAATCTAGTCCTTTGATTGTGAAAAATTTAAAACCCGATTTTTGGCCGCTTACTAGGTTTCCCTAAATGTGCATTCTGTAAGCAGCTGTGTTTGCTGAGGAAACTGTAGCTCTTCAGACCACCTCTCATATTTCTGTTGCTTCAGTTTGTCTCCCCCTTTCTAACTTGGATTTGAAGATGAATTGTAGTCAAAAGAAGCCAGGATACCTTGAGCAGCTGAAATAACTGGCCTTTTCTATGCAAGCTGATTCTGAGTGGTTGCAGGTGACAAAAAGATTAAATAGGCAGTTTAGCCACCTGAAGGTTTTAGCATTTGGAAGATGGTGCAGTAGTTAAATAAACAATGAAACTGGAGATCATTATTTCTTTTGCCGACAGTGTGAAAGAAGATGTTTTTGTAACTGAACATAAACAGATGTCAAAATATGCCATTTAACTTAATATCTTTATTTAGTCTCATTATGAAGATTATCTCTCCTTTTGTGGTAGAAAGTTTCATTTTTGTTCTGTGTGAAAGACAGTGGCATGGTTTGGAAAAAGTATTGCTGAATAAATTTTGTGGACTGTCTTTTACTTTCACCTCTTTTGAAGCTGCGAGGTTATCAACAGATCGTGCTGGTCCTGCTACAAAGTGTATATGTTTGGTCAGAAAAAGATGTTGGGTGCGTAATAGAAAGAGGTGGAGCGAATGAAGAGAATATTTATTAATATGTGGTAGTGTTAATATTTCAGTTTAAAATGCTAATGTTAGGATGAACGTGTGTGGAACAGGCATGGCAGAATCATTAATGATATGGTTTTTAAAGCTCTCTGAAACCTTTTCAATTTAGATTAGTATTTAAATCTCCATTTGGAGATTAAATGGTTCAGTGAGTTTTGCAGTCCATTTTCTGATTAGAACATCTCCATCTAGCATAAAAGGCCTTAAATACAGGATCATCCTCCAAGTTCTGTTTTGGACTTGTAGCTCTTTACACTGGTACTTCTTTACAGGTGTTGGCCAGCTGAAATTGCAGAAGAGTCTTTAATTGTTTATCTGGATTTTTTTCCTGATCAGAGCAAAAAATTTAAACAAAATCTAAAATCCACCCTTCTAGATGTCTGGTTTTTAGCAAATGCATCTTTTCATAGACAACATACTGGTAAGTGAGGATTACTGGTGAGGTATCTCCCGATTTAGCCATTTGTGTTAAAAGCTAAGGTATATGCCACCTGTAAATTGAAGTAGTTAGGCTAAGAAATGGCTTAACTGAGAAGAGCCTTTAGGAAATCTAGTGGTCTTGTGACTGATGATGTACTGTGGAACAAGGCTATGAAAAGTTGATACTGATCCTGAACAGTCATATTTTAAAATTGCTGTTCTAATGCTACGCAGATGTAATGCAAATGTTTCTTACTTTCAAAAAGGTTTCATTTTTACTATTTTTTATCTCCACAGCATTTGTCAAGTAGACACAGTGTCCAGCAGAGCACATCACAGGTAAATGTCATCTTTTGAATTTTTGTTGTCTTCAAGTGTTTGGTAATGTATGTAAAGGTAGAATGGAGATCATTTGGGAAGTCCCTACCCATGGAACACTTCCTTAGAAGATCCCCAAATAATTAACTTACTAAGATTCTTCTTCAACTTCCATTTAGGCCTGTTTTCCTTAGCTTTAACTGTTGTTCTTTAGAAGATCAGCTTCTATAGTGATATTGAAAGCCTCAGTTGGCCCATGTGAGTCGTCTTTCCACCTGCTATCAAATGGCTTAGTAGGCTTCTGTTTCACATATCCTTTCTGTAGTAATGTAATCCCTTCCTGGTCGTGGAATCTGGGTCTAATCTTAGCAGGACGACTGTGTTTCCACAGGTATGGGTCTTTAAAGGGTGAGGATTTACTTGGATTTAATTTGAAATCCAGAAAAAAATGAATTTTAAACTCTGGTTTTTATGCTAGTACAAATCTGGGTCGAAAGTCTGAAAATGTTAAGATTTTTGTTGTTAGTATATACTTGTCTACACATTCAGAGGAGACTCACCTAGTGAGCATAGGATGTTCATGCAACCTGTTTATCAAGATCAGCATGCAGTGGATATGAAGGGAAGTTGTTGAGTCACCATCCCTGGAGGTATTTAAAAGACTGTAAACATGGTGTTTAGGGACATGGTTTAGTGGTGGACTTGACAGTGTTAGGTTTATGGTTGGACTCCATGATCTTATGGGTCTTTTCCAACCTAAATTATTCATGATTCTATAAAAATTAAAGAATATTTTTATTTCTGATTATGCTCCTTTTTCTTTTCCCCCACCCCAATTTTCCCTGTTGTTACTAGGTCTTGATATACTGAGTCAAAACGTAAACCTTTGTGCTATTTGACTTCATTGGTTGCTCATGCTATCAACCATTGTTAAGATTTCTTTTTGTTATACCTGCAGGGCATATTAGCCTTTAAAGCCTGATTCTAAATGACCTCCATAAATCAATTGCAGCTGCTGAAAAGAAATAATGTAACAAATGTTACTCTTAAAAATGTTTTGAAGTCCATCTGCTTTAAATGCAAATCATCAGGATTTCCACTCTAGAAATCTACTTACTTAATTTCACTTAGATCACCTTAGAATCATCTTCTTATAGTTCATTTTCAGTACCAGAATCAAGATGATATTTGAGAAATAGGATTGATGTGGTTTGCTTGATAAAAATAGATTTCAAATGAGTAAAACATTTATCTCGTATTTACTTGGTTATTATGGTTTCTCAAACTGTTCAGTTTAAATATGGAAAAAATAGAGGAAGAAAACTGTCATGGATCTGCAAAGTGGACTGTATGGGAGATTAAGCTTTTACTTGATGGAGAAAGGAGAGCAAAATCTCAGTTAAAATTATCAAGTTGGTTATGTGTCCTTTATTTGTAAAGAACTAAAAATAATTTTCATTGTTTTTAATCAGGTGGATACAATTCGTCAGCGCCATGGGGAAGCTTGCCGTATGCCAGTGCCTCATCACTTCTTCCTCAGTCTGAAGAGCTTCACCTACAATACAATTGGAGAAGACACGGATGTCTTTTTTTCTTTGTATGATGTTCGAGAAGGCAAGCAGATCAGGTAGGAATGTATCAAATAGCTAAAAATCTTCATAGGAAAAAAATGATGAACAAAGCAAATATACAGGAGGAAAAACATGAGCTATTCTTGTGGCACGTCTGAAAGGAGAAAGCTGATAAATCATAAATTGACAGCCCTGCAGTGCATACATGAGAATATTAGTATTACTAATTTTAGTGCACTTTACATATAAGCAAAGCATTAAAGGCACAAAATAGTTGTATTTTGTTTAGGTTTCTGACTTGGCCTCCACACATTACTGGAGGTCTTAGTGTTCAATATCTGCCACCTTAGGGCTGTTGTTTAAGTATTAATAATATCAGGGCCATACAGCATGACTGTTCCGAAAAGAGGACCGCTGTCACTATGTCTAGGCTGGGTAGCTGTGCTGCTCAGTACATTGAGGTAATTGGTACTAGCATTAGCAAATATGAGATGTGCTGCATTTTTCCTTTACAAGCATGTGCTTTGAAAACATCAGAATATGCAGAAGAGTATTGCAGCATATGCATTGTGTCTCAGAAATAAAGTAAGTGTAGCTTGGTCTGATCTAAAACATAACACGTTTATGAGGTTTTTTGAGTTTTGATTAAGGCATGTCCTGACAACTGGCACAGACTACGTTTGCTACCATGGTCAAAACTATCCTGGTTTTCAGCAAATTAGATTTAGATATGTTCCAAACTGAGGGAAGAGCCCCCAAATCTTTCCTCTTGGAAGAACATTATTATGTGAATAATGTTCATCCAATAAAGTTCAGAGTAGAGTGCTAACAGTTTTGTAGCTCTTCAGAATACATCCCACTAAAAAAGTGGTCTGTATTAGAAATCTCTAGTGAATTGATTGCATCTTATAAATATGTGTCTGTCACCGCTTAGTTAGGCAAGAATGCCTAATCTGATACTGCATCATGTTTATTTCATGCTCACTAAGTGAAAAATGCTTGTTTAGATGTGGTTAGGAGAACGTGCCTATAATTCCTCTATTGAGAGAAGTAACAGAAAATAGCTGTTAAAAGATGCAAATAGTAAATCCAAAGAAAACAAAATTACTCACAATTCAGTAGTTCATACCACAAAGCAGTAAAATATCAAATTATTTAGATGCGGAAAGGAGCAGGGAAGAGGAGGGGACAAGCTGCTGCCATGGCTGTGGAAAGCCTCAGAAATTCCTTCAAAAGGAGATGAGTTGTCTTGGGCTGCGGTTTGCATATTATGGAAATGTTGAGTGGGAAAGCCTTAAGAAGGGGTTTTGCCAGGCACACAACAAAAGAAAATAGTAGTTAACAATGAGAGAAAGTACAAAGAGTGGTTCAGACAGATTTAAACATATGTAATAGTGCTTTGGTGTGCAAACAGTTGTTAGTACTTAGTTCTTCATATTATGCATCGGTGATCTGCTGCAGTGAAAACAGCGTAATTTTTATGTTTTCTTACATCCAAAATGGGTGGGGAAGAAATGTGTAATGAGGCTGAGCTCTGTTTTAGAAAGGAAACTTAAAAGCAGAAAATAGACCAACACACTGCTACAAATTAAGAATGATGTTTTTATATCTACTGTAAAAGATTAAGTTTCTTTCCTCTTCTGTATGCCTCAGGAAATAGTATGCTAAGGTAAAATAAACCAAGCAAAGCTGCTGCACACCGCATTCTAAATGAAAAGGACAAATTGACTTTTCTGAAGTGGTTTTGAGGTTGATAGATTTCTTATCCGAACAGTTCACACTGGAGGTTGACTGGCTTTCAGTGTCATTGCTTTGGACATATAGTAGATTACAAACATCACTGAACCTGTTGGTTGCAATAGTTATTTCCCAGCCAGGTTAACTGAAGAATCAGTGAAAATTCCAGTGTTTTTCAGGTGTTGAAGTAGAATGTACCATGTACCAATTATGGACTAGCAATCAGAAGGCTGGGGCAGCAGCTGAAATACAGTTTGAGATGTATTCCCGGGTTCTGAATACAAATATGGTCCTGTACTGTGTTGAATGGTTTGCACTGTCTGAAAATGAGAAGCAGACAAACTGACAGTGGGGAGATATGGACAGCAAGAGTAACAATGCTGCTATCAGGGGCGTAAGACCTAGAGGTGAAAAAAGGAAAAAGTGACTTAATTTTTACTCTGACAGAATTATAAGAAGAAATATGTGTAAGTAAATAGAACTGGATTGATGGATGTCTGCCTCAATAACTTGTTTCAGCCCACAATGGAAACAACCTGCCAATCTGAGTATGAGGTAATGGCTGAGACCAACAGGAATGGAAGTCTATTTGTATGTTTTAAAGTATTGGGGATCTTTTGTTGCAAAAATTGTCCCATATTTTTACATACAAAAGACATTAGTCTGGCAACAAAAACTTTGTTACTAAGCTTTAATATCTCAGTCTGTTTGCAGTGTGAAAGTTTACAGAAAACACTGAGAAATTTGATCTGGTTTTGAGTACAGCCAAATTGTGAGAAGTACCTTGGGGTGAACGATCATGAAATGACAGAGTTCATAGCAACTAGAAAAGGAAAGAAAAAGGTTTTTAACGTAAAGATGGTGAACTTCAATAACGTGGGTGTCAATAAACATCAAAAAAAGAGGTAAACTTATATAGAGGAAAGAAATGTCAGAGCTGTCAATTCCTTAACGATACTATTGAAGAGCACAAAAGCAAATTGTTTCAATATGAAGGAAAGATTAAATATATGGCAACAACAGAAAGTCTGTATCACGTATTCTTTGGTGAAATGGCATCTGGTAGGAAATATAAAAAAAGGAGAAACTAATGAAATTGCACAAACAGAGATGGGAAGAGACAGAAGCTTGTAGAAAAAATGCAATTAGCAAAGGACATCAAGGACAAAAAAAGAATAATTCTGTAATGCTTTAGCAGCAAATTTTTTTTTTTACAGAATCAAGAAAGAACTGAACAGATTAAAGGGGACGTTAAGCTATCAGCAGATGTTACCAAGATAGCTGGAGTATTTAATAGCTGTTTTGCCTCAATCTCTTTAAGAAGGTCAGCTGCAATCAGATGACAATTGCAAAAAGTTCTGGAACAAATACGCTATTTATTAGCACTTAGAAGCTAACAAGATGATAAGTGAAAGTCAACATAGATTTGTCAAGCACAAGTCACATCAGCACAAACTAGTTTTGTTCTGTTATATGGGAAGGTGCCTTGTGCCTCAACAGAAGAGAAGCAGTAAACTTGATATGGTCAAGCGGGGAGATGCAGACTAGATGAAACTACTGTAAAGGGGCTAGAAAACTGGTGGAAAAACTGATCCAGAGTTTTATTTGTGCTGGAAGGATGCAGTGAGTAAGATTTTTTTTTTTAAGACATTTTTGCAGCATTAGTTTGATGGGTGGAAATTAAGTTCAGTAAAGCCATGAGGTTTAGCTACCTTTACCTTAGCTCTCTTTTACCAACAAATGCATAAAACTGTGCATAACTTGAAAAATTACACATTCAAAGCATGTTTTGCTGAAAGAATCCACTAAGTATGAAAAAGGATACATAAATTTCAGTGTGATTTTTTCTTTATCAGGTTTATCTTTAAACATACAAAGGGTTTTTGTTCTGACTACATATTAAACCAGAATAGATGTTTCTAGCACTGTTTTACCAGTTAACTTATTTTATTCCATTGAGGCTTAGAAGTTTCTGGTTGTCTAGAAATATCCTTAATTATGGGGAGTGAATAGAACAAAAAAGAAATTCTGATGTGATTTAATTTGAAAAACAGGGGCCTAATCAATAATTATGCATGGAAAATAATATGCGTATTTCTGCTTGTAACTCCTCCATCTGCCTACTTACTGTGTCTTTACCATGCTCGTTATAATAAAGACCTGCTTGGGACTGGAGATGTTGGAAGATGTGGTAAGTGTCCGTGGTAGTGTTGATGGCTTTGACAGAGGAAGTCCATGTGTGCGTTTCTCTTACAGAATATACTCAAGACCTTTTTGTTGTGAGGCCAGAATTTCTCTGCAGTATCTGTAGAAGGCATAGGTTTGCTGGCGATCTAGTTTCTTTAATACATATCATTATGAGAAGGCCCTACAATCTTTCAGCTGGTTTATTGAGTCAGAACGCACCACTACCTGGGTTTTTTGATTTGTTTGTTTCTTTCTGCATATTGTCTCTTCTTGCTGTCAGTTTATCTTGGTGTTGCAATCTGTGGAGTACAAGCATGGCCGCTTCTGACACACAGTCAAGCAGATGCATCAGATTAGCTACTTGGGAGAAATAAGAAATTGCCTGGGCATGCAGAGACAGAATTAGAAAAGTGAAAGCTCAGCTGGAGCTGAATGTAGAGAGGGAGTGAGAAAGATACACACACACACACGTGTGTATAGACGGATTCTGTAGGTACATTGGCAGCAAATGGAAGACAAAGGAAAATGTGTCCCAGATGCTCAGCAGGGCGGTATATGATGTGCCATGAGGAAAAAGTGACTAAGAACAAGTGGCTGTTTTAAGTAATGAATATTTTCAGCTTAAACAATTGTAGTAGTAGCAACAGGTGACTGTACATATTTTTAGATATAAATTTACGGTGGAGATTGTCAGATAAGAACACTTACAGTGACATGGTAATGAAACTCTTAATATTTTGTGTCATTGATGTCGTTTTTTTTGTAGTGTGTGCATGAAGAAATACACTAGGAGTACGTTCTTTGGTTTGGATTGCGCAGGACTCAAAAGTTTAGTTGCTCCAAATTTGCTGCTTTTGTGCCATCTGCCTTATAATCAGCTCTTCACTTACAAGATCCCATATTCACCATAGTGCACATTACATTTTCTACTTCCTGCTTGTATGACCTTTTTTTATTATTAATATTTACTATTCCATTCTAATTAAAAAAAAATCTAGGTGACTATTTTTGCAGTGTTTTCATGATATTATCTTTATTTTGGTTTTGGAAACAAAGAAACAGCAAATTTTTAGAATATTGCATTCTTGCTTTTCAGTTCCTGTGTAACAAAGTTACCCAGAAGTGATCACATACAAAGTATGTACAGATAGGCAGGTGTTCTACTCAGTAGAAGAGAACTGCTTTCTCTTCTACTCTGTGCTATTGTAGTGTTTCTCTGTATGATGCTCCCAACACAAACAGCTTGTTAAGAGATTGATACAATTATATTCTGACAAAGACTAAGTGTACAGAATGTCTAGAAAGCCTATATCATAGACATGCAACCTAAAGCTGGAAAAGTTTAAAGGTAATGAAAATGTACTCTGGAAATGTTACTCGAGGAACCATGAAGGACGGGAAGTACAGTAATAGACTCTTCCCCACATTATCTTGTAATGCCCCAGGAAACGTGTGAGAAGGCTTACTTAAGCCAAAAGTTAGCCAAAAGAATAAGATGGGATGCAATAGAAGCAAAGATGTTACTTATTATTCTGTGGTCTTGATAGCAGAGAAGGGGAAAGAAGAGGCAGCAACTTAAGTTATTGCTATCAGAAATGGGAGGAGAAGAAATGTCTTCCACTGGCAGAGGAAAGTTTTATGACATAAGCAGTATCTATTACTGTAGAGTAAGTCTACACTCAGAAGGTTACCAGGGAGTTTGCATTATACCCAGCTCCCTATTTTATCACATAAAAAGACAAGTCAATTTTTCATACCTTTTTTTCCTGTTGAGAATCCCTAGGATGCTCTGGATCCTGAAATAATCATCAATAAGTCTTCAAAGCCTCTATCATTATCTGACTTGGTATATGAGAATTCTTCAGAAGATGAAGAGCTTGGATTCAGATGTCTGTGGCTGAACTGGAGGCCTATCTGTGTCACTCTCAGACAACACTGTGTTTGTTCTAATAAGTGTGATTCTCCATTAAATGAGAAGGATCAAATAACATTACAAAAGGCACTACTTTGATCCATTTAATTATTTTCTAGCTGCTAACTATGCCTTGGATTTTTTTCAGTGCTATGGGGAAAGCAAAATAAGGTGGATGTGTCTTCTACTGAAATGCAATTGGAGTGGTGCTTATCAAATTAAAAAAAGTAAAAAATAAGGTAATTGACATATCTTATATGGGGCCTATCCTAATAACAGAAAGAAAAGAAAAATCCAGGATGAAAGCATACAAAACTGGAAAAAAAATAGCTGGTTGTTCAGTGTTGGTGAGGACTACTGTCTGTTCCTTGTGTGAGGGTGCGTATAGATGCATCATGTAGATCTTGTCCTGTGTGTGTTTCAGTATGATTTTATTTGACAGTTTTGTAGTGTCTAGGCAGCTTTGAGGGAATTTCTGAATGCTGTCAGTTAGAGGTAGGGGAAAAGGTTAACTTTATGTGGAGAAGCAGAGAAATAAATGCACCTGCAAATGCAGAATCACGTTTTCTTGCTGCTTAAGTGCTTCCCAGCTGGACTCTTAACACTCTTAGTGCATGGGAAGTTTCTGGGGATCATACATGATGATCAGGTTTAAAGGGCAGATATAAATGTATATGCTGATGACCCATTTATCTTACAGTACAAAGAAATGAGAGGAAAGATGCTGCATAGTTATTGACCTTGAAAGCTATGACCAGTTCTCATGTATGCAAATTCCTGCACTTTTTCTGGAGGGGTCTCATTTCCATAATGCCTCTCTGAGTGTGCTAGTACAGAGTACGATATTCTGCCCACTGCGCTTTTTCATGTTTCCTTTTTTTATTTTTAAATTCTGTTTCTCCAGGACCTAATCAAATAGTTATCTAAGCTTTTCACCTTTTGACTTTTTTTGGTTTTTGCTTCTCTCAAACCACTCTTTTCATTTCCTTTTGCAGGCTTCCATCCTTCAATAATTTACCGTTAATTTTTTTTTACTTCAGATCTTTATTCCTTCTCTTTGTTGCCAGTATAAGAGAAACATCCAGGTGGAATTAGTAGAATTTCTTCCTCTGATTATCATTTAAAATAATTTGATTTGGAAAATAAAATACTTACTGAAGGAAGATGAGGAGAAAAAAAAATAGAATTGAAATCATTCATGAGAGCAAATTTATTGGGAGTGTGAAGCACTGCAATGCGAAGGGATTGTAGGAAAGACACAGTAACAGTGCAGTAATAGTTTGGGTGGTTATTAACTTGGACTATTTATTATTTCACACCTTTGTTTCTTACTCCATACTAAATGATGCCTTTGGGCTTTATCTAAACGACATTGTGCTGTATAACTGTAACCTTACACAATGGTCGCATACCATGTTATTCTGATGTTTTTTTCTTACTATTTAAGCGATAAATGTAGACGTGACTGGAGATAGTGTGCTCATGTTTTCAGATATGGGGGCAGGGTATGATTTGCTACTGGGAGACATTTGCTGTAATGTAAGATACCTATCTAAAATTTTGTATTGAAATATAGTGTAGTACCAGAGTATACTTAATTCTTTTACACTATAGGTTGATACTGATACACATCATAAACATAAATCATTTGCACTCTAATGTGAGGAAAGAGATAGCAAATTCTCATACAAAAAGCAATCAGAAGGTATGGAATTAAAAAAAAGTAATAACAAAATACTTATTTTTATAAGCCAAACACCTGCATCAGTCCACACACCCCCCCCCTTCCTTAAAACAAACAAATAAACCTAAAGGTATGTATTAACATAAATAGTGTGTGGTCTGTGTTATATAGTAGGCACGACTGAATTACTGTAATGATCCTGTCTGCCCTTAAAATTAATCTGTTAGGTAGAAGTCTTTTCTACTGTAGAATCACAGAATCACAGAATGTTCGGGGTTGGAAGGGACCTCTGTGGGTCACCCAGCCCAATCCCCTGCCGAAGCAGGGTCACCCAGAGCAGGCTGCACAGGACCTTGTCCAGGCG
>Ga0065711_1033645_pt1 | contig 25095 bp, 18 predicted proteins | sample Hoacrofraction12_FD_59098 | JGI IMG/M metagenome (GOLD analysis project Ga0065711, IMG submission 59098) | Hoatzin crop microbial communities from Cojedes, Venezuela - Epithelial fraction 12 v2 (version 2) | ecosystem: Host-associated > Birds > Digestive system > Esophagus > Crop | place...
TGGGCAGCCTGTTCCAGGGCTCCGTCACCCTCAGAGGGAAGAAGTTCTTCCTCATGTTCAGACAGAACTTCCTCTGCTTCAGTTTGTGCCCATTGCCCCTTGTCCTGTCGCTGGGCACTTCCTGACAAGTCTGGCCCCGTCCTCCTGACACCTACCCTTCAGATATTTATAAGCATTTTTAAGGTCCCCTCTCAGTCTTCTCTTCTTCAGGCTAAACAAGCCCAGCTCCCTCAGCCTTTCCTCATAGGAGAGATGCTCCAGTCCCCTCATCATCTTCGTAGCCCTTTGCTGGACTCTCTCCAGCAGCTCCTCATCTTTCTTGAACTGGGGAGCCCAGAACTGGCCACAGTACTCCATATAACCTGTCTTACTATACACATGCCCTGATCTCAACAACAGTCATCCACAGGCTTCTTCACCCTTCACTTACAGCTATTTTTCCAATTTCGTTTACATGAGCCACTTCCACGTGCACTTACAGGCACTCTGAGAAAGCAAAGGGCCCTCCTGTGACCGTGATAAATGACATCGAAGTATTTCCCACCTTGCTAGGTTCTGCTACTGATGCTCTCTCGCCTTTGAGTTGGTGACCAGAAGTCAGAATGATGTAGCACGGGACTGGGGCAAAAGGGAAAAAAGCATCACATATATGAGAGGCTGGAAACACCCTGAAACCCAGTAAGCTGTTTGTTTTGCTGCCAGAATCAAAGGCAGAAAAGAAAACAGCTTTACAAATGCATCCCTTTTAAGCTAAAGACAAACCCGATAACATCCCAGCACAGAAGCACCTCAGAAACAGCTAAAAGCAACTGCGTGAAAGGCAGCAGAATAATAATTATGAATAACAAATCATAGGAGGCGTATGTGAGAAATGCATTCCCCCAGAAGAAATGGTCTAATTACTGTAGATGATACCCTAGAGGTTCATCCATCAGCAGCAGAGACACAGAGCTGACCTCACCTCTGCATCCTTCCCGGCCCGGACTGGCACTCTGCCCTGGGCTCGAGGGGCACGGCCGGCCGCTTGGATCTGCAGCACTGGATGTGCCGGGCTGCTCGGGGGCATTCCGGCAGACAAGGGCACTGGGCAGCAGTATCTGCTGTAATTTAAACACCAGTCCATTTCGAATTCAAATTGCAATGCAAGAAATATCCCCAAGAACCGCTCGAGTCTCACCAGGGTCTTCGACTGGCAACTCCTACAGGCAAAGGCAGCCTTCCCTAAACGCTCAGGGAGCGTTTAACGCTCACGCCTCTGTTAGAGCATCCACTAACAGCAGTGACAAACTGCCCTTGTACCTCTAACATCTAGTCAGCTCTTCACTTTATAAACCAGCCCATCTACACTGCTCACCGTCACATTTTTAAAGCTATATAGTACCATAATCCACTCTGCGATGCCACAACAAACGCATTCCTAGCAGTAATAAAGTACTATTGTTTGAGCAATGGGAAAACAAGCAAGCTACTTTCAGAGAATTTTGGTGTCATAACTGTGACAGATATTTTCTTCTGTGTATTTTCTTTAAACCAGGGCTCTACTATTTTGTGGGTCTCAAGCCTCCAGCACACACGGCCTTCGAGGAAAGCTCTGCCCTCTAAAGCTCATCCGAGGGGCGGATCCTGACCTCCGGACACTGAACACGTACATGGAACCTGCTGGAACACAACAGGTTAGCTCCACACAGACCCTCCTCTCTCTTTTATTCTTCTCTAACAAAAATGTTTGGAGGGCAAGGTACATGCGAGAGAGGTAGAGCAGTAAGAGCTCTTGGGCTCTGCAGCGTGACTCGACTCCAGCTGGTCCCCTCGCAGTGTTGTGGGTGATGGGTCACGTTTTATTGGTATCCTTACCTTGATTTACAGAGTCTGAGAGCATGTCTGGAGGTGTTGACTTTGGGGTTACTGTACTAAAAAGTCTCATTCGGGTGTGTGAAGGGAAGACAGACTGTAAGGGAAGAGAGCCACAGATTCTGTGAAATGTATTTAGCTCAGTGAAAGATGTACTCTATTTTCATGGAGTATTGAATGTAGCTGTGATTAATGTGGCACATATACACTAATAAATAATATTAATTTGTTTTAAGCCAGGTCTGAAAAGATTTCAACCACTTGCTTCCCTGCAGCTATGAAAGTTATTTCCTGCTGTCTGTACTACCTCCAGGGCTAAACCAGCCCTGAAAGGAAGGAAATATTTCCTTTTACTCCATCGGCAGCACCAGACTATGAAGGCTGTTGTATTGGTATTTCATTTATCACAAGCAAATGATATGGATTGTTATTATTTATCCTTACCACCTCTGTATCAAACTGCCACAGGATTGCCACCACATATTCACTCTCTCCTGCATCAATGCAGCTTTTCTTATTTTCCTTATAACCGTTCCATCAAGCGCACTGTCTGCAATGTCTCCATCTGCTTCTGCAGTCAGGTCCTCTGGCACTACGGATGAGTAAGTGCATATTCATGATCAGAAGCCAGCAGCCTACCTGCAATCTCTTGTGGTGACTGAAAACTCCCAACTCCTTCCAGATTCTCCGGGATGGAGCCGCCTGCTTCGAGCACCCTCACCAGCTCCCTCAGCCTTTCACACTCCTCCTGGAGCTGCTGCTGCTCCTCCTTGCGCTGCTGCTTGGCCAAGCTCGCTGGGTTCATGCTGAAATGAAGAACTTTGGTTCTGCTGGGGTCATAGTCACCCTGTGTGGCAGAAACAACAGAAGCAGACTGAGCAACTGATGCAACCTCCAAGTCTGCCCGACCTGTACCACTCTTTGTGTGAAGATAAAAAATGTTGCAGCAGAAAAAGAAACACTTACACAGTGATAATGTTTTATTCCAACAGTTTGTTTCCACAGTCAGCCAAACCCAGTATTGCTTCTCCTTCTCTTCCTACTCTGCCTTTCAAATAAAACCCCCAAAACCAACCCACAAAAAACTCCCACTCAACAGAGCTTGCTCCCTGGCTGACACCTCCACAGTTAAATTTAACTCCAGAAATGAAGTTTTATAGTGGTATTTTAAATCTCTTGATAGCAGAATGAACACACAGATCCACCCTTCAGCTACAGCGGGACATCCAGCACTGCCCTAATTTGTTACCCATACGAGCCAGCAGCATCCACATGGCTCCAATGGTGGAGTCATTAGCGAGTTGTATCAGCTCACCCCAAGCAAGCAAACAGATATTTCATGTTATACTTTTTTCTCAGAAGCGAGTTGTATTTATAGCAGTTTAAATAGTCAGTCAAGTCCTAAGATAGCAAATTAATATTCTTTCAAAGTGAGAGGAAAACACTGATGTTACATTTGTGATTTCAGAGAGACAATTTTTATACAAACTACAGGAAGCCTCACGACCATAAAAGTAGTAAAGCATGTGCTAACGCTGGTTTGCACGGCACTCTGCCCAGCTGAAACCCTATAGTACTGCCTGCATAAAGAGGCATTTTATATGATAATATTTTTCCTTCAATTAAATCTCGGGACCTAAAGTGATTTTGTAAACATTAATTAACCCTCAAGAGCAGCATGAGGTAGGTATTATCTGAATTTTATCACTTCATTTTCAATAAAGACGTACTAGAACTTTACGTGGGGTTTTTTCATGCAAACCAGAGCAGAGACTGAGCAACTTCATCCTGAATTGTTGGTCATTGCTGGTAAGAGACCCCAGAAGATCCCATTCCCAAACATCTTCTACTGAAAATACTCCACTCGCACACTGTAAAGCACCTCTGCCCCTGGCAGGGAGGGAACTGCTGAACCCTGCCGCCCAGCGCCTGGCAGCAGATGCAGCACTGGTTCGAAAATGGGTTTGACAAATTCATGGACAACAGCCCCGTAATGGGACCCTGACAGGGGCGGACGGGGGGGGCGGGGCGCATCCTCCAGCATCTCCGGCTGCTGGGTGAGTGCTGGGGAGCACGGCCAGGTTTGTGGGCTCTCCCAGAAGAGCATGTTCGATCTTTGTGGTCAGAGGAGCTCTTCTGGGCTGGATGGACCACAGGTCAGGACCAGCTGGGCACTTTTTACGTTCACACGCGATGCTTGCTGCATCTCACAGCTGTTCCAGTGCCCTCTTGCAGGAGCCATTCCAAAACCCTCCTGTAAAACCTCGCTTTCTAGAAGTTAGCTGGGCAGAAGGCAGCTGGCAGAGGTGTGCTCACCCGCAGAGATGCTGGTGCCGGTGAGCGGTGCCGGGGCCCATCAGCGCAGGCAGCGAGATGCAGGGGCCGCAGTGCTCTGCGGTCCCCAAGGCTGGCTCCCCTCTGCCAGCTGGCTCCCGGGCCGCGCCGGGCAGATGGCCCCACCGCGGAGGAGAAGCAGCCAGAGCTGAGGCTGGCACGACGCCAGCAGTTATGCAGGCAAGGGAAAAGTGCAGTTCAGAGCTGGGAGAAGACGTGAACTCCAAAAGAACTTTTTGCTCAGGAGCATGGGGTCCACACGCTAGCTAATATGAGGTTAATGCCATCTTGCATCTAGCACCAAAAACATAATTTAAAACTGCACAACTGGAAACCTCGAATTCCAGTGCGACTGGAATGGAAAGCATCAGTATACCTGGAAACCAGCAGATGCTCTCACTGCTGTGTTTCCCAGAAAAACAAAAAAAGGGGGTAGAGTTCTTCCTCATAACTACTCTGAGAAACCAATATGATGCTCCTCTTGAGAAAGCAGTTTAACCACATCTGTCCATCTGGGTAGGAGAGACGGTCGCTGTTTCACAGTACAAGTGCAAGTTAAAAACAAAGGGAGATCACATCTATAACTGTATGTCCCAGGCAAAGGGGGTGGGAGGAACCCTCTAACACAGGAGGATATGTGAATCCCCAGAGAACTGCCCTGGTCCAAGGAGCTCACTCCAGAGAACTGAGGAAACTCAGGCATGGGAACCTTGGGTACCCTTCCTAGCTGTTTGCATTCCCCACGGTCAGGGTACGTGGTCTTCAAGCCCTCGGCCACGTGCTGGGCAGGTGACGCGTGTTCTCACACTGCCCAAGTCTTGCAGTGCTCAGGAGACCCACAGGAGCATCTGGGAGGGCAACACCGGTCCTGCAGCCTCACAGCAATGGGGCTTTGTGATCCCATGTCCATGGGGAGGTCGAGACAAACAGCCTGGACCTGACAGGCAGGCCAGCAGGACCAAGAGAAGAAATAATCCTACCGACAGCCTTGGCCAAGAGAAATTCAGGAGAGAACGGAAGGACTGGGACCCCACGCAGCAACTCAGAGATGTCGAACAGAGGGAGCACAAAGACAGCTGTAACAGCAGCTTATTAGATACATTCTCCCCAGCAACACACTGGCATTGACAAACCCATTTCTGCATCCAGCTGTCTAACTACTTGTGCTATTTGCATTTCAGGACTCATCCAGACAGGTCAGGGTGCTCCTCACTCTCGTGTTTGCCTTTCCAGGCAAGAGATTCAACCCCTAAGTTTGCAATGGGGTTTATGCTGGCTGGCAAAAGGATGCTGTAAACATCAGCGCTGTGCAGCCCGGTACCGCGGTATTCCCGACAAGCTGTGCAGGGCGGCTCTGGCCCCGTCTCCCTCGCCGGCTGCAGCCCCACGGTCAGGCAGCGATCAAGTCTCCTCACCCCGGCTGCCGCCATTGTGCTGGTCCCGCACACAGTGCAGAGATCGCCCGCGCCTTCGCACCGCACCGTCACCGCAGACGCTCAGGCACAGGCTGGAGACAGCAGAAGGATCTCGGTGTGGGGGAAAGCTGTGCAAACCTGGAGACCGCTGCTACCTTCCTGCCGGCACCGCCTTAACCCATGCAGCACTAGTCTGTTTATTTTGCAGGTTATTCACTCTTTTCAAACATCTCTCTGCCCTTTCTATAAAGCCCTGCCATGAAGCTTCAGTGCTTTGGCTCTTGTAGCTCTTTCAGTCCATTCATCCTCTCCCTTTATAACATGCACCCTTGAAAAATCATGTTCTACAACTCAGCACTAGGACTCAGCCTTATTTTCGGGACTTACCAGCGCTCCTGAGCACATCAATCTGAAGCTACTTTAAGACAGGCGAATCTCTTAAAAACCCACTGTGATACGAAGGCTGTGGCAGAATCCAACTCATTTAACATTTCTGGGAGATGACTAACATATTTGCTATGCTACTCACATTTTTGGGCTAGGGGCAGTAGCTTTCTCTTTATTCTACACAGCACACATCAAACCAGCACATTTCTCCCTACAGCTAAAATATTAGCGTCGCTGGTTTGCATTATAGTAATGCCCAAAGAAACCAAGCGAGACAGGGATCCTGGTGTGCTAGATCCTGTACAAACCCCACAAAAAACTACCACCTCAAGCCCCCAAACCAGACAATAAAGCCTGAGGATGCGGAATGTGAGGGGAGTGGAGGTCTGGAAAGATGCAGCCCCCAGTTCAAGGTCCCTCAAGGAGTTCTGTGGCAGAAATGAAAAGAAAATATGTCTTCAGGGACAACCCTCCTCACCACCGGACCAGACCGCCGCCTTACACAGTTACACCAAGCAGAGCGTTACTTCAGTCTCCGGGAAATTTACTGACATCCTATGGATTTTCAAATAAATGCAGGAAGCTTTCCATGGAAACGGTGCAGAGCCAATTTCTGATGAAAGGGATCGGACGCATGTGTATGTAATACCAGACAGCCAAAATGGTATCACTGCTTCAATTGTTCAGAGCATTTTTCCAAATTCCTGAAGGTTGGGAGTAACTTAGGCTGGCTCTAGGAAGAGTCCTGGCTAGAAACCGTTAAATATAACAGACAGCAAAACAGCATTAAAATCTCACTAGCATTTGAAGGAGATGAAACCCCAATGCTGGTAAGAAACCACGGAGTAAAGAATGCAAACATCCTCCTCCTGGAATCCCTTTAGCTCTGGAAATTGTAAATTATTATTTTTCTCCACCAACTGCTCTTCCCCGCCCCCCCCAATAAATCAGTCTTACTGACCAGAATTTTGTCCTTTCAGCTCTGCAACAGAAGCCTGGAAAATTGTGTTTCGGGCACTGGGAGAGAAGACCTAAACCAGATTTGTCCATTTAGAAAATCATTTCTAATCTAGGGCCACTGTTGAGGAAGACCAAACCCTGGCATTTGAAAGGCATGGTACAGAAGGCACGGCCAAGTTCTCTGAACAGGAGCTGGGACTCCCAGAACAACTGCCCAGGAGCAGCTCCAGATGCTGCTTCTGCGCTGAACCAACACGTGCAAGGAGGTATTGCTTAACAGAGTTAGAAAGCATCTTGCAACAAGCTGTAATATACCCCTGGTTTCTCCAAGCAGCATGAAAATTGTGCTTCAGGTTTGGAAACTTGGCCTGAATGTGAGAATTGGCTAAATCCACTTAAGGTCATGGTGCCTTTATATAGAAACACGAGACATTTGGGGGATGGAACCAATATCTGAGCTATAGACAAGCCCTTGGTTGGAACGCCACCCTGCCCCTGGTTCATTCAGTAGGTAACTCAGTAGATCGTTCTGCTCATCAGTACATCATGGCCAGAGTCTCAGACAGCGAAGATTATACACAACTGCTAGTTTTTCAGCAGCACCCTCCTCTTTAGCCCTATTTTTCCCAACACTTTAAAATTTGGAAATTGTAGAGATGCTGAAGAGTAAATAACTTGAACTAGAGAGAACTGCTGGCGTTCATTGATTCTTCTTTCAAGGAATAACATTGAGCCAGTAATTCAAATTTGTCAGAAAAATGTACACAGAGCTTCAATTTAGGAGGAAGCAATAAATACCTTGATTGATTGCAACCAAGTCTGGTTGACACTTAGCAGTACAGTGAATTACTCATTCCTGGGAAGTAAGATGCTAACTAGCTGATTTGGTGCTTAAGGCAGCAAAACCATTTTTGTGCTCTCAGAAGGGCACCGGACATTTTACAGAAATGATTTGTTGACTCCACATGTTAATATGTTCTACGATTTGGGAAATAATGTTGTTTTGATGCATTATCCTCAGCCTTCCAGACACATGCCCCAGGGTATGCACAAGGGAAACTCTCATCAACCACTGAGAAGAACCATCCCACCACTGCTGTCCCGATCGTGCAGACATTATGCGAGACAGCCACCACAGATGCAAGACACAAATATTGTCTTAATGCAATATGTTCTAAGCACACGCTGGGACACGGCAGAACTATTTAGTCAGACTGGCTATCAATGAGCTTTCTGACAAAAGGCTACAGAAAAGAGAATTTGCAGCAGGGCCAATCTGCCAGCTAGGAGAAAGGTACAAGCTCAAGTCAGATGCTGCTGCCTTCCTTCCCACTTCCATCTACCAGCCTGAAAAAAAACATCCTGAGGACATAATTGTGCTGGTGCTCTGTGTCATTTTTTAAAACTACATTAGCAGCAAACAGTCAGTATGTTGGTCTACATGTTGAAATTATAGCTCAAAAACTTCCTAAGTAATCTCCCCATTAGGGAAGAATCAGTCAAGTGATGAAGCAATGAATGAAGACAGGATTGCTTTAATCTCTGAAATACAGAAACTTTTCCTTTAGAAGAGGAGATGTTTAGAAGAACAATGAACGCTGCCAGTGACAGCGCCTTGAAAAGGGCTGAACTTATTCTGGCATCTCTCCTCCTGCTTGTTTGAAAACTGCACAGTCCCAATTCAGGGATGTCTTTCTCCAGGAGCTATAAAAGCTTTTCTCTCTACTCGACTCACTTTCACAGGCCCACTGGTAAGAATAAAGTACTTAAAACCATGTGGACTACTTTACATTTGATGAAACATTCAGTGCTTAACAACTCCATTTAAGATCTATTCATCTACGGCGGATATTTCCAATAAGAGGGTAGGACTGGTAGCAAAGGGAATAGCCTCAACTGTTGTATGTTTATCTAAAATCACTAATGAAATTAAAGACATTCATACGTCCCAAGGAGGCAATGACTGTCAGGATACAAAGTCAGCAAGCACCGTCAAGGATTTTCAACTGATTTCACACCCTCGTAGGCTCCTCCTGTTCAACGCATTTGAAAGCAAGGTCATCAAAACTGATAGATGAGGCTGACATACACTTAAGTGCCTTATTTTTTTGTAGTCTTGATGTCTATCAACCTTAAAAGATTGTGATTTGTGAGCAGCACAATAAATTCTGGCAGAGCATATGGACAGCTGAGCTTAATCGCTACTCGCTTGCAATGCAACAGATTGCGCTTGCCCCTGCTGAGAAAAGGCTGACGATTGGAAGCTCTTCAAGGAAAGGACCATTTCTTCTCTGTGCAACTCTCGTACACAGTGAGTGCCACCCAAATACAAGCAATACACACTGCTGCTTTCTTAGCTAAGGAATTTGTTTCTATGTTGACTTCTTAAGAGAAAAATCTCCAAGGTTTCTGGACTGGGATGCATTCAATACTGGGAACTTAAATAGAAACAATCTAAGGAGCTTAGCAGATTATATCAGCTTTAAAGAAATAATGGGTCAGTAGTTACCTTGGAAAAACATCCAAAATAAAGACTGCATCTATCTGTAGGAGACGGATGGGAAAGTTTCTTAAATACAGATATAAAACATAAAGCTTCAGCTGGAGGGGTGATGAAAGGGGAGTGTTTGAAAAGCATCCAGCTGGCCAGGGAATGCTCTTGCTTCCACTTGCCATCTCTTGTAGGCAAGAAGTAGCTTAAACTGTGAACACTAACACACAGCAGGTAATTGGGTATATAGATGCGGCGAATGTCCGAAATTAAACTTTTGAACTCTCGCACAGAAGATGCTACTGTGAGCAAAGCCTGGTTGTACATTTTGGTAAGACCTGGACTAAAACAAAAGTAGCACATCCTGAATTCTCCAACGATAGAGAGGCATGAGACAGAATCCCTGCTTAGGAGCCTGATCAGAAGCCAGTCAATGATTTAGAAAATTCAGATGGGGAAAACCAGAGGCCTGGGGTTCCAGAAGGAAAGGTGGTGCCAGAAAGAGGGATTCCCAAAAAGAGAAGTGGTCCCAGAAAGAAGAGAGCCTGCAAAGAAGGTGGTGACCAGCCTGGCGGAAGGAAAGATGCTTCAAGTGGAGAAAGACCCTGGAGATCAGGGAGATGCACAGGGATGAAGGCCAGGGGACGCCCAGGGACCGTGGCCAGTAAGGACTGTGAGTGGTGACTGCCAGCAGACACGACTTTCTGCCCAGCCGCCCCGTACCAGCAGCGATCTCCCTGCGGGAAAGGGATGTTGAGCCTGAGAGAAGGCAGCACTGAGGTGGGAAAGCGAACGAACAACTGCATTAAAAAACTAAGTGGGACAAAATGTCTGATTTCATTGGTTCTAAAATAAACCCCAGTGTCCAGATCTACCATGGGTTGCTGCTTACTCTGTCCCACCCATGACAGTCTCCTGTCGTCTTTTTGTGACAAAATGTTACCCCAGGCTTCTGGCTGGTCTCTCGCTGCATCAGGCTCCAGCTACTGAATTCTTGCAAAATCCATATTTCTGATGCTTGCATTTGCTAGAAGGGCTGGCGCTGCTTTTGGGGACCTGTCAGCTTATTCTTGGGATTCAGTGCTGCCTCCTGATCCTGGCGGATCCTTTGCACAGTTCAAGCTGCAACAGAAATACATGTCTTTCCCAAGGCTTCAGCGTTCTGGAATTACTGTTTTGCTTTTCCAAAAACATGTGGCATTTGTGAGTAAACACAGCCACACACGCACACGGGCTTTGCACACAGCTAATAAATACCCTGCTGCTTTTACTGAATTATGAAAGCAGAGAAGTCACAAATCATTAGAAGTCATCTTTGAACGTATTTATCTTCAGCTTACAGCTAATGGTATAGCATTTATGTCAAGAATTGTCTGCTTTTAGTCCTGCATCAATACCCATCGGAAATTTTTCTCAAAGATGGAGAACAAAAAAACAGTGGGAAGGCAAAATTGGAATTTATCACCTGAAAGGCACATGCAAGGTCCCCATCAACAACAGCTCTTGTTGCAGTAGCTTATTAACTACAGTCAGCCTGGCTATACAGATGAGCAGCTTCTCCTGGTCTACCTTTACTTTATTTTTACTTTAGCAGCATTAAAAAAACCCAACTGGTTACTCAGCTCTCTCCTACGAAAGGATACAGGAGGCATTTCTGCACCTGGTACAAGGCAGCCTCAGAAAGCTTAATCCTATCTCAGGAAATGCCATTTTAATGGAAATTCTGTTTCTTGGTTTTATTCTTTTTGTTTCTTTGCTAAGGCTTGTTGGAGTGGTTAGAGTAAGTAAAGAAAACCAAAGTAACCGCACCCCAGAGAATTCCCTCCGTACCCAGTGCACAAAGTGCAGCATGCTCCCCAGCCCCAGCTCCCTCTGTCACAGAAGAGGACTACACCAAGGGAACCTTAAAGCCCTCAGAACAGGAGCTGTATTAACAAAAATGGACTGCAAAGATGAGACGAAGCAAGCTAACCTATAAGCAACAACCACCACCTGCTCCTCATGGCTTACCCAATGTCCACACACTCCAAATCAGAAAGAGCGGGTGCGGGGGGGAACCCAGAAGGGGCTGGATGTTGGGCAAAGGTTCCCTTGTTCCCACCAGGTCTTGTGCTGGTTTCCTACCTTCCTTCCTACATTTCTCTCTCCACCATCTTTGTGTGCACAGCTGCAGCATGCTTAACCTTGAAACCTGGCAGCAGCAATTCACTTGGGCAACCTTTCCATCCTTCTCTTAGGCAATTCTTAGTGCAACTCCTGCTACTTCTTCCCCAAAACAGGAATACCTTTCTCCTTGCCCCAGTGATGTGACCTCTTGTCCATACACATTGCTTCAGGCAACCCTTCTTCTACAGCCCCCTGAGCACCCATGTTAGTCATTTCCAGAACAGCAAAGGTGAAGATAATCTGTGTTGGTCTCAGTTATGCCTCTTCATCCCCAGTAACTCCTCTATAGTTTCTACCAGCACAAATTTTGGATCCTTACCCTCACATGCAGTGACATGAGTAATCTCACATTACCTTCTCCATTCCCACCAGTAATGCCACCTCCAACAACACCCAGACCAGCTGCTCCTCCCACAAAGACTTCTACAGGGCTTCTTCTTTTCCTCCCTGAGCTGATCTGCCACACTAAACGTACTCATTGATATTCCTCCCTATGGCCCTCTTTTACCGCAGCATCTACGGCAAATTAGCAACGAGACAGAGCGGCAGTTGGAGTGAGGATGTATTGCAGACAAAAAAGCTCTAATCACCCTAATCACCCTGCTCGAACACCAGCCCATATCTTTTGGTACAACATGTAACACATTTTGGGCACTGCTGCAATACGAGTAATAAAATAAAATATCTCACCAGTGGTGCTGAAGCCCTTCAGGTACAGCTTTAAAAAGGAGATCTTTTCTCTATACCCACTTTCAAATGCATTATTCCCTGGAGGATGTAAGACTATAATTTGCATTGAGTGAGGCATCCAGATGAGGTCTGGGATGCAAACAAATGTGACAAGAAGGTTAAGAGTCAGGACAGCAAGACATGGAATGGCATGGAGTTGGGATAATCTAGAAGAGAAAATGCATTCAAACGTTCACTGCCCTTTTCAACTGACGATCTTCCTCTCACTGAAATGGGAGAAAATCACAGTCTGCTCTACGATGGTTTGTTATCACATAGAGATTTGAATTCTAGGGTTTCTATGATAGTTTTTTTCAAGTCAAGGATTCCTGTCTTTCCAGAGAACAAAGTCCATAAAATGTTGCTATTGTTTACACTCTAGCAGTGTGCAGAGGAGACCTGTGAGGGTTCAAAAACCTCTGATAAAGACACTGAAAACAAAAACCACATAGGTTCTGAAAACAGCCCCAAAGAGCTTACAGTCTGAGTTAGAAATATTTTCAGAGATAAGACTTAACTTCACCGTGAGAAATGCTGGCTCTCATAGATCTGAATTTCAAAAAACATTTTATCAGCTTTCCCATACAAATGAAGTAACTTTGGTTAAGAACATTGTTGAGAAGCGTCAGACCAAACCTAGATTTTCAAGAGAAGTACACAGTTGAAAAAAAAATTAACTTCTTTGGTGCTCTGTTTTCTTATTCTGCACGCAACATGCACGTACAGATACTGTATAAATAGACTGGAAAGACAAAAGATACTTGAAGTGAGGTGGGTTTTTTTGTAATATTTACTCCAATCCAGATATTCAACCGCTCAAAGCTTTCCCTCCCTACTATGCTCTATAAATCTCGCTTTAATGCCTCCGTAATTCTGTGTTTCCCAGTAAAGCTCAACTTTGGAACAAATTCAGATGGGATTTCAAGGGGAGATCTCAGAGGAAAAAAAGCAGCACAAATTGGCTGTGCTAGCCCGGAACCCTCGGTATTCAAAAAGGAAGGGAAGAATCAGGGAGAAGTATGACAACAGAGGTCCCTCTTTCAAGACTTTATGCAGAAATCACAGAATCATAGAGTAGTTTGGGTTGGAAGTGACCTCTGAAGGCCATCTAGTCCAACCCCCCCCAGTGAGCAGGGCCATCTTCAACCAGATCAGGTTGCTCAGAGCCCCGTCCAACCTGGCCTTCAATGTTTCCAGGGATGGGGCATCTCCCACCTCTCTGGGCAACCTGTGCCAGTGTTTCACCACTCTCATTGTAAAAGACGTCTTCCTTATATCCAGTCTAAATCTACCCTCGTGTAGCTTAAAATCCTTACTCCTTGTCCTAGTGCTAAAAAGTCTGTCCCTGCTTTCTTATGAGCCCCATTAAGTGCCGAAAGGCCGCAATAAGGTCTCCCCGCAGCCTTCTCTTCCCCAGGCTGAGCAGCCCCAGCTCTCCCAGCCTTTCCTCCGAGCAGAGGGGTTCCAGCCCTCACATCATTGCTGGGGCCTCCTCTGGCCCCGCTCCCACAGCTCCAGCTCTGTCCTGTGCTGATGGCTCCAGAGCTCGACGCAGGACTCCTGGGGGGGGTCTCAGCAGAGCGGAGCAGAGGGGCAGAATCCCCTCTCTCGTCCCGCATTCACACTGCTGGGGATGCAGCCCAGGGGACAGCTGGCAAGGAAAAGTAAAACTGCAATGTAATAAGATTTTCCAGTTAATATATCTCATTAGCAAAAAGCTAAGCCTCTACGGGCATTTTTTTTAGATAATATCTTATATAAAAAGAAAGATGAATAATTTAAAATTATGTAAAAGCCACTGCCTTCGTGATCTGATGGCAGAACGCATCAAAGTTCAACTGAGCATATACAAGCCTGAAAAGTAAGTGACAAGAAGCACTGTCAATCATGTCGCTTATTTGTACAGCAAACACACTGCATAGGCTGTTGCTTAGGTCAACCACGATAGCATTAGCAGCAACGCTGAAACTCTGTAAAGGCTTTAAGTACACCAGGACATTTTGATCCTGTAATTTAATGCACATGAAAGTACTATTATACGTCCTTGCATGTATAAGTCTGACCCGGCAGGGTACAAAGCAAACCCTGACTAGCTCTGCTGCCTTTCAGTGAATGAATGTGCACCCTCGGTCTTGGCCACACCGCAGAGCTAACCCGCTGTCATTAACGTCGTCTGCCTCGAGCTGGAAGCAGTTTCACTTAAAGAGCAAGTCAAGTTCCCTTTCACATCACATAGGAACTGTGACAGACGCAAATGGTTTGGAGGACTCGTTTCTGACAGCCTCCTCGAGCAGCCGGGCAGTGTCTGAGTGGGTTTTATAGCAAACATGCTCTGGGTTAAACAAGCTCCACTGCAGCCTCTCACTGCGAGAGGTTATCGCCTCCCACACTCCTTCTACTTTGGCCAAGCAGAAGATAAAAATGAGGAAAACAAAACACGTTCCTGTGTTTTGAAGAAGAGTTAGAGAAGAATTGCTAAGTTTTATTTTTTTGTCACAGTCACTTCTCAGCGATGCGGTGTCTGTCTTGACACAGCTTGCCCACGGGGAGAGCTGATCTCTCCCAATACCACCCCCATGTCCAACCAGGAACCAGGAGCAAACTTCTGTAGTAATGGATAATTTGTTAGAGGCAGAAGTGAGAGAGCAAGCAGGGAGCCTTCCAACATCTCATAAAAATGTATATACATGTACAAACCTTTCTTAATTATCCATATCGCTACCTACATTCTCCACCAGAAAGTCACTGCAGTTTCACTTAGATGTGTTAAATATGCAGAACCCTCTTTTGCTTGCTCTGCTCTTTCTCAAGTAAGAGATACGAGTGAGTAAAAGATCCAAATATCGATTCAGAGGGTACATTCACTTCCAGCTCCTCAGGGCGAATAGGCAAATGTTTGATGTTCCCTCCCTTTTCATCATTTGATCAGGTTACTTTCTTTATTTAAGTAAGTGGTAGGATCCTGGACTAAAAGAGCTCTTTTCCTGTTCTCCAAGAGCATGGGAAAGGTCTCCTCCACCTCCTTCCTCCTTCCCACCTGGTGACGATTGCCTTTTCTTCCCAGGTTTCCTCACCCAACTCCCTCAGTCCCCATGCAGAAGGGCATTGCTTTGTGTCCTTTCATTCCTTGAACACTAAAAGTTTCTACAGACTTGGGATTAACAAACGTTAGAGAGGTCCCAGGCAGTGAGAACAGGGCTGTCACGGAGCGGCTCTCTGTGCATACAAAGAAACCCTCAACTAGAAGAGTCAGCAATGCAAGAAGAATTAAAAAGCACCGTTAAACAACCCTAAATCCTCATGCATATTTATAAACTACATCACATCAAAACTAAATCGATACCCCTCACTAGTTGCACACAGCCTGAGAAAGGAAGAGCTGGTAACCTGGTTTTGCTTTGCCCATTGTACTGCTGAGACCCAGAAAGTCTCCACACAGAGCAGACTCTTGGGCTGAGCAGGGCAATTCCAAGCTGTAGCGTAGCACGGCAAGACGGAGCAGAGGGGAGAGGAGGAGCAGCCACCCACACCATGCGGACGGCACCAGGGATCCACCCGAGCACTGTCTACAGAGACAAGTGTCAGTTTAAACGCTGCTACTCCCATGACAAAAACATTCCTGGCATGAAGGCAAGGGTTTTGATTTACGCTGCACCTCTGCAGCTGACACAAGCTACGTCCCCCCACCATCTCACACCCTACGTGCCGTGTGAGGCTGTGCACGTGTAGACTTGTATCAGCACAGCCATCTGCTGAAATACACTTTCCTGGCTTCCACTGGAGGAAAACACTTCTTGGTTGCCTGCAAAGCTTCAACTACTGTTCATCCATTTTTTCTTGAATATAATTTGAACCAAAGATATGGGAAAATGCCTAGGAACATCACACTGGGATCACTGGCCCATTAGCAAAATGACTCTGTCAACATGCTAAACCTGCCTTGTATCAATTCATCTCCAACAAGACATCTTCTTTACTCAAGCTTAGACTGCTACGAAGGTGAGCCAAAACCAATCTGAATCTATCTTGAAATATATTTGGTAGACACAGAACCGTCCAGACGTCAGTGCACAACTTAATGGTCTGAAATACAACTGTCCTGTCTGCTGTTTGATTTTATTTCACCAGTTTTACTTCCCCATGCTAATGGACTGGAGAGTGACAAGCACATTCTGCACAGAGATGTGATGGAGCAATGATTTCACATTTAACTGCCAAGTTTTCCCAGAATTATGACTGCAAGGTCAGCCTATAAACTGTTAAGGCCCTACAAAACCTCATTCAAAACAAAGTACTTCCTGCTGTATAAAATTCAAGCTTTGATCTTTATCATCACTTTCCTCATTGTCAACGTGAACCTGAATGTTTTTTATGAAGGAAAATTGTGAATGAGGAGAAATTCTAGTTTTCTAGTGTTTCTCAGTGGGAAATCAGTCCTTCAGCCTTCGTAGAACAAACCACCGAGGAGAGCACGGTTGAGCCTCAAACAGCTATCACAACACGCTCTTGCACTGCGGTAGTTACTTCGCTGCCATTAAGTTTTAATTAGATAACACATGCATAACTGGGAAACACAGACTGGCTGCAATTAAGCAAGCATCTTCTCAACTTTATTTGAGCAGACCTGAAAGCCAGCCTTTCCATACTTCCACAACTACGGATTTTCAGACAGCATCTTTCCACACGCAATCACACTGACTTTCAGGGGCTGCATCACATGTGCTATGGAGGGATGCATTTTTCCTTCATTAGACTTCTGCAGCAGTTACTTGGTTGTTTTTCATATTTCAATTACTGGTTTGTTTTTAATGTAGTTTTAATACCTTAAAATTACTGCTACTTCAGCCGCAATCTGCAGTGGTACACAGGTTCTCGGAGGGAGCTAAGGGCATTTATTCCGAGTTGCTTTCACAGGCAGAACCCCCAAACAGTCTTTGATGCTTCTGGAATGCACTGACAAAACCCAGGGAGTTCATGCCTGAAACTGATACTGAACAGTCGACGAGCGCCTCAGAATCCATCTGCCTGAACCAGCAAAAAGCGGCCTCCAGAATAACGATAAAAATCTTACTTGCATAAATTTATACATTTTTATCCTCCAGCAGGTCAACAGCAAAAAAAAGATCAAGAGACGCGATAAGGGAAAACCACATTTAATGTTAGTGATTTCAGAAAATAATACCATTCTGTGTAATCACAGTGAAAGGCCTACAAATCTCTGCCATCGTCTTGCTTAACAGGGCTCAACAATGCTTACGTTTCACTTGAGAGGAAATATCCACTCCCGTTATTTCAGCCCACTCAATCACTCCTTCTCGACTTTCTTCTTCAACTGAAAACCGTGAATCGGATGAATTCACTTACTGAAGTTTGCAAAATACTAATCACCCATTGGCGGTATTGATCTGCACGTTTTGCCTTTACTGCAGTCAGAATGAGACAGCACTGGCTGGAGAATAGACTGTGAAGACTGAAAAATGAGATTAACCAGCTAGCCTCATACAGATCAAGTTATCTGCTGCCTTGTTCACTTTTCATGAAGCTTCCAGAATGCAGCAAACTGAATCCCCTTAACTTGCAAAACAGGACTGATACATAACTCCATTAGAAGAAAAGATCAGAAAAAGCAAGTAACACAATTTCATGGAAAACAGGTCCTGTCAAACAGACTTGAAGAGATTTAAAACATAGTTAATTAAGATAACTGCGTTGACATAACAGAATAGAAATTCTGCAAAGTATTTGCCTCGGTATCAAAATCACATTTTCTTTCAACACGAGCATGATGCAAAATCAGACCATGGCAGTTTTTCAATGGACCCAAAGTTGATGAACTGATAATACTGACATTTCCCAGTTATTTCCAATAGGAATTGCTTCTTTGGCCAATTGTATGCAGCACACTTTCTCTAAGATACATAAGAAAATAATAAATCCTTACTAAAATATGCAGATAACACAAAGGCAGAATTGTAGCAAACAACAAAGCCCACAAAGATTGCTCAGAAATCTGATTGTGCCAGGCACAATCATTCCACATGAATTCAAATCCATCATGAGCCATCCCGAGGTGCAGAATATAGTCTCAGGGATACAACACAGCAGGTACTTTCTGGAAGACAATGGCCATGGTTAATAGCTAAGGGTTACCTCCAATTTAATGCTGTGAGGAGGAAAAAAAAAAAAAAGAGGAGCAGTGATAATCTTTACGTACCTTTGAGTAGGACTAGAGAAACAATATTGTCTCTGAATGCAGCAGTGATGAGACCACTACAGTGATAATGCACCCAGGTGAGGTGTGCATGCATAAGAGGGCTGTTGAAAATTAAGGAAAGTTGTGAGAAGATTTCCATGAATGATTCATGGTCTGAAAAACACGTCTTACAATGAAAAATGAATGGAAATCAAACTATTTCATTTACTACAGAGAAGGCTAGAGCAATTTGATCAGGGGCTTCAGTGGAAATCTGACACTAGATGGTTCTTTAATTCGGCAAACAAAAGCATAGCGAGAACCCAATAGCTCATGGTGAAGTCAGCAAACTGGAAATACTATGTATTTTTAATAGGGATAGCTAACCAGGGAAACCAATACTTTGTCTATTGCTCAGTATCTTTAAAACAATATTTGATATCTCATTAAAAAGAGGTGTGGAGCAACCACAAGTCACTGGGAGAGATTTCTCTTAAAACCTTATTTTTTGTGTTACATAGCAGATCACACTAAATGGGTATTCTTTTTTTGGCCAGAAACCTCTTAACGCAACTCACTCCACTTCCTCCAATTCAAAAAAAGTGTTATCCAATACTTTCACCCGTTCTCTCTCACATCGTTAATTCCCCCTCCTACTTTCTAAGCCTCCAGACAATTCTGTAACTTCAGTATTTATTCCTCTTAGACATAACAAGAACCTAGATGTTATCACTGACAGTTTAATCTTTTTCAAGGAGAGTTTTAATTTGTAGAGAAATTATATTAGAATCAATGCCTCTAAATATAAAAATACTTTCAAATCTATGTTCATTTTAATATTTCAGAGTGGCAGAGCTGCTTAAATCCTCAGGTGATGGAAAAGTAGAATGACACTTAAGATATAGCCATGGAGATTGTGCTTTTTTTCCCCTAAAGGAAATGTTTTTTTCACAGTCGTAACAACTTGAACACACGCATGCCCATTCATTGCATCTGGATTGTAGATGTATTCCAGCTCATTGGAAAACTAGAAGGGTTATTTGGTGATTAGAATGTAAAAAGTCCAAGATTGGAAACAGGTTTGTCACCTATCACCTTTCTTGGTCACTTGGCTTTAAATCAGGGAGTCTCCATCCTGATTTAAAGGGAGTGAAGTTAATTGAAGGACTTCTGGGAGATGGTGAAGAGAGCAACAAAGATGGATTGAGATGTGAAAACTCAAGAAAAGGAGTCACAAAACACGAACACATCTCTACGCACATCCCTCTTGACCACACGTGTACACATTCTTTGTAAAATAATCATTCTGTATATGTGATAATCTTCATTAAAGTCAGAGCTTTAACAAACTATTTCTCACGTTTCCATCTAACATCCTGCTGCCAGTCACCCACCCATCTTCCACAGCTGCCCTCTGAAGGCAGCAGCTGCCGTCCAGTTTTGAGCACCTCTAGAGATGAGGCACCTCAAGGATTGCAGAGTGGAAGTGGAGCAGGGAAGCAAACAGTTTGAACAAGCACAGTTCACCCCTGTAATCCCAGATTATTTCTGTCCTAGCATGCATGGGTCATGGTAACGACAACATGATTGTGTTTATTCATGTCCATCAAGCAGAGGTTCAGATGGATAAATAATTATGGTTCTGCCCTTAGGAACCATCCTGAGCTGGCATACCAACAAATCCAGCTTCAGCAGTCAGCTACAAACTGGTCTTTTGTAACAGATAAACCCGGCCCACTAATCCCAAGCTTCATTCCTCCCAGCTACCTCCTTGCTAGTGCTAGTAATTCTGATCCACATTAAAAAAGCCCTACAGGAGACCATAACATGGCTGCCTCTCTATACTAACAAGAAACAATCCCAAACATCCCTAATTCCCCAATACATGCCTGTTTTCTCTGGATCAGTAGTGAGCTTGTCCATGTTGAACTTGAGAATACTATTCAATTTTATGAATTCTGCCTGGATCTTTACCAACTGCAAACTCCAATTTGTTTTTCTGAATGCTATCTCAACTGTAGGAGATCAGTGCCTGCACTTCAGATCTGCAGCCTGTATATTAAGTCAAACCACACACAAATGTGGTTGCCTCTCTCAAAAGCTGTTAAATGAGATAGACTCCTATTCAAGATGAAGCACTACTAGGCAAAGAACCAGTGAAATCACCTGCTCTGCTGGGTGGGATGGTCAGCAATTGTTGGTTACCAGGTTGGGGAGTCCATGCAACCTCCTTGGGAGGAGCACGTGGCCCCAAGGGCTTGACTTCTGCAACAATCCATCAGCTGTGCCCAAGACGGGCCAAACTGCTCCGGTCCAGGCAAACTTACCTGCACCAGAATCCCACAATGTACCGAATCTGGTGGGTTTGGACAGGTGTAATAGATGGTAAAAAGAAATTTGTTTCTGCAAACCCATTTTCTTTCAAAATTGAATTGGTTCCCTCCCACTGTGTTCTCCAAACCACACTGCATCAACAGAGGTTGCTACAGCCACGGCCCTGAGCATCCCCTTCGCAGCACAAGGGACAAAGCTTCATGGCAATTATCCATAAATTCCACAGAAGCCACTCACGCTCTGTCCTACCCACAACGGAGCTGGGATTTGTATCACCTCCTTCCTTCTGGGCCTGCCACAGCCACGCATAGTTGATAAAACTGGCCACATCCCCAAACCTTGTGGGGTCACCAGCCCTCCAGCTCTGCTGTGGCACGAGCTTCGTCTCGCTGCTGCTGAGCTTTCTCTCCTGCCTCCACACCTCACCAACATCTACGTTTTACTTTTCCAGAAATAAGCCTACTTGACCAAATACTTATAAGTGAAGAAGACAGCCTGTGCCCTGGGTTTTTTGCTTACCACAACCTTCTTGCCGATCTGCGCTTCTGTCATGGATGGGCTTTGCTAAGGTGCTACCCCAGCATAGCGAGCATCACAGTAACCAGTCTGTGTTTTCAGGAGACGACCGACTTGTTCCTGTGTCCCTGACATAGGGTTGGAAGTGGGAAACTATTCTCGTTGTGCTGCACTGCCAGCCCCTGCCTGGGCAGCTGCTGCTAGTCCAGATCATTCTCTCTGAAACCGTCATGTGAAAATGGAGTGCAATGGGCGTCCTCAACAACAAGGTACTCTGTGACAGCAGGTGGATTAAAATCTGGTTTTTTATATATTACTCCCTACAAGTGAGCTCTCAAGTGGTCAGTCTCTAAGCTCTTGGGAAAGAACAGTAGCTGGAAAAACACAGGGACACTGAAGAGCAACAGGGAAATGGAGTAATGAGAGATTGGGTTGCCAGAGCTAACATTTTGAAGACAATTTTACTTGTTTTCAAACAAGCAAAATATTTTCCAATTCTCTCTCAGGAAATGCGAACGTGCAGACTGACAGTGAGCCCAAGGCTGCTTAAAATCTCGTCTACAGTCTGGCTGCGCTGGCATGCTGCAAGGGATTTGCAACGCTCAGCCTTTGCTGGACTCTCTCAAACACACACAACCTCCGAGCAGCTGCGACAGGCATCCCAAACAGTGCAGCGGAAAGGGAGTAGTGTGTAGCTGGAGTAAGAGGACGGAGGTAGTTCCCGTGCAAAGCACAAGTGAGGAGAGCGGAGAAGGCCCCTCCATAGGACCATGCTGCTGCTAGACATCAGCAGATCCCTCCTGGGATGAGCAAGAAAACCAGCATGAGGTAAGGGAAGATATTCCAGGCTCAATTTAAACGCCTCCATCCCTTGCAGTCACATCTACCAGAACCACCTGAAATCTCCATTTATCACCTCCCTATTTTAAAACTAATCAATACCACTGCGGGACAGCAACTTTCTGTGCAAGTAGAAAACAAGATGGCCTAGAGCCCTTGGAAATTCTCCTTGTTCCCTACCAGCTTGACACCAGCTCTGCTACCGTGTCTGCATCACGCACAGCCAGTGCTGGAACACGGCCTTGAACAATGCAGCAGCGGCGACTACTTTGCTTCCAGCAGCTCGACAAGCCTCGAGCCGTGAGTAGAGAAAGAGCCCCCTCTGCTTGCTTCTCAACAGCTGTGAAAAGCGTGTGTGCCGAGATGAAGTGTTTAATGAAAGGAAAATACTCCTTTACTGAAGGAGTATGTGGGACGTAGGAGCTGTTAGTTACATTACGAAGCCGGGAGCGTGTGTGCCGGGAGAGGAGTTTTGAAGGGGAGAACAACTACTTGAGCAACAGGACAAGGCGCAGGCTGCAGACACGCGCAGCACTCCCGCTGTCATCGGCCTCAAGTAATTCACAGTGGTCCAGTGGCTAAAAGCTAGGGAGAAGGAGGGACCGAGAGTGCACGGCACCCCACGAGCATGCGCGGCAAAGTGCTCTCCAACTGTCCAGACAGAGTTTGGAAGTGTTTGGCAAGAAGAGCTGGGAAGGAAGTTAACTAATCGAGAAGGGTCACCAAGCGAGGGGCGGAGGGTGGCACAAGTCCAGCAGCGGGAGGAAAAGATGAGAAACAGCTTCTGTGCCCCCTTGACCCCACCAGTTTTTTTCAGACGTGTAATTCCTCTGGTAGATGACACCGTGGTTCACATCTCCGAGCCCACTGAATCTTGCCACTCCAACAGCCTATACTGATGCTGCTTCCAGAGGAGATACACCCACTGGGAATTAAATGTCGTGGCAGAGAAAGGTTTCAAAAACATTCTGCCCTTTCCTTCATTCAGTACTCTTGCTAGTCACACACACATTAAAAATAGCTGAGGAATCACGCAAGCTTCCAAGACAAACCACAAGCCTTTGCATTAAGTTTTACCGAGCTCATATGTAAATCAGCCTGTAAAGACTGGTAGCCCATTATATACTACTCAATTACTACAGCAGGCATCCATCCCGCGCCTTTCACCGCGATCTGCAGCCTGTAACAGGTTCATAAACAGCTCAGAAAGAAGGCTGCTGTAGATTTCACTTAACTCCTTATCTATCTGCTTTAAACGGATTAAATGACTGTGTCATTAAAATGCTTGAAGTAAGCCTTTGATGATAAACTTCTCATCATTTCGCAGTTACTGAATCCGATCCCTAATGAATCTTATTCTGCCATATTTCTCTGTCTTCTGCTACCAGCCCTGTTCCCCACTAGTCCTGCTTCTCAGTCCTCACGCGACTGCTTTGTATGCCAGACCACTGCCTCCTTACAGACCTCGATCGTATCCGCTGATTGCCCAACCCAGATGAACGGAAGCAGCGCAGGAATTTCATCTAAGGTGGGGTCAGAAGGAGAAAGAAAATAATTCACAAAATACAAACCACACAAAACACTCTTTACATATCCACTGCACAGCTGCGTGACTGCAATTCTTCCCGACGGCCCTTCCTTGCAGCGACTCCAGGCCCCCGCACGCTGCTCACCGGAGCAGAGAGGGGGAATTTGGGCAGAGCCCCCTCCCACTCTTTAAGGGAAAAATGTCTTTTAGTTACATAGTAAAGGGGTGATAGGAAGAATAGCGCTACTGAGGTCAGGGGATATTCTCCCACACGTCACCATCGGATTTTACCAGCTGTAACGAAGGATGTGCCTGATCTCTGCAGCAGGCAGAGGTGGGAGGAAATGCCAAGCTTGTGCTACCGTGAGTGCCCCAACACAGGCAGCGGACAACAGCCACCAGCCAACGTCTAAGCTTGCAAGGCGAAAGCCACTGCAGATCCTGGAAAAATATCACAAGCCTAGTCAGAAGCAACCAGTGAAAATGGAAGGAGACCAAACATCAAGAGAGCTGGCCCAAGAGCAAGTGGGGTTGCTAGTAGTCAAGGAGAACAAATGTTCACCAGTCTGCAGCAACTGGTGGAGATGGAGAACCACGAGGGTTCCACTGAAGTAATTCTGCATTCAGAGTTTTGCTCCAAACTCAATCAGGCCACAAAACCAGTGATTAAATGTGGTGCTAAATCCAGCTTCTTGCACCAGTTTAGTCTTGACAAAACAAAGCAACTCACTGGGGGCCCACACAGGAGGGCTGGCAGGGGGCTCTCCAAGCATTAGGGTGAAGATAACAAACAGGCAGGGGCTTTTGATGCATTAGACATTTATAGCAGTCATTTTTAGAAGAGAACGTCAGTATTGGGTCTCCTGAATCCTTATTATCTCCTTGATAAGATGACAACCATTTTCTGAAACACTTGAAAGAAGATTTTTTTTTAGGGAAATCAATTTTCATGAGGCACAACAGAAAGAGGACACCTTCAGAGTTCAGCTCTGGCTATCATTCAAAACCCCAGAAGGACTCCATGGTGAGAGTGGATTTCATCCTTCAATAATCAGCAGACACAAAAAGAAAAACCAAGCAGGTCCTCCTAGTAGCCATAGGAGAAGAAGAAGTACTGTGCAACATTTCATGGGAACCGAGTGCCTGTTTCAGCTGTGAACTCTGGTAAAGTCACACGAAAGTGTTAAACCGACTGCTGAAAACCCACACATTTGATATGGAAGAGGCCTATTATGTCAACTTGCATAGCCCTTGCCAATGCAGCACACTGACTAATGTTAATCATTCTGTGTTCTAATTATCTTACCATTATAGTAATTTCCCTGATGATCCTCCTTCCCCCCCCCCCCCC
>Ga0065711_1010379_pt1 | contig 25092 bp, 17 predicted proteins | sample Hoacrofraction12_FD_59098 | JGI IMG/M metagenome (GOLD analysis project Ga0065711, IMG submission 59098) | Hoatzin crop microbial communities from Cojedes, Venezuela - Epithelial fraction 12 v2 (version 2) | ecosystem: Host-associated > Birds > Digestive system > Esophagus > Crop | place...
GATTGTGCACAAACTCCGTGGCCACTCGCTTCGCCGCCTCGAGTCGCGTGGGCTGCAGGTCGGGCGTCAGCATACTGGTCGAAATGTCGATGGCCAGCATGATGTCAATGCCTTCGGCGTCGCGCTCGTGCAGGGCGTAGTGCGTCTGCGGACGAGCCAAAGCGCAGACCAACAGCGTGAAGGCCAACATGCGCAAATAGAACGGCAGGTCGGCCAATCGGCTGCGCATTGTTTTGGGCAAAGCATCGAAGGGAGCCGCGTCGGCCACGGTAGTCGTGTTTTCGCGCTTACGTCCCACGCCGAAATGCCAGAGGGCAAACGGCACGAGCAGCAGAAGCAGCAGAAAATAAAGCGGATTGGCGAAAGACATCGGGCGGAAACGGCTTTAAATGAAGATAGTAATCAATTCGTAGAGCAGCTCCAAACCTACCACGGCAGCGGCAATGCACGCGGCCGCGAAGCCAATCGAGAGGCGGCGCCGACGAGCGACCACGGCCTTGTCTTCCACCCACACCACATGCGGCACCGGCGGAGCGGCGGGAGCCTCCTGAACGCGATTGCTTTGCAGGTAGTTCATCGCCTGCAGCAGGCTTTGGTCGGCCTCGGTGAGGGACGATTCGTATTTGGCAAACTTCACGAGGTCGGCCGCCTGCAAAACTTCCTGCAGTTCCCCGAGCGCCACGGTGTGTCGGCGCTGCGTGAGTCGTTGTACGATTTCGCTCGAGGTCAGTTCGCCGGCATTCACACCAAAGCGCTCGCTAATGAAGTCGCGCAGCACGTCGGTGAGCCGCATGTAGTACTGCTTGCGTTCCTCGCGGCTGTCGCGCGGAATGGCGCGTATGTTTTCCATCGCCTCCATCGCCTTCGATGTTTTGGGCACGGTTGGCGGCACTTCCACTTGCTTCCTTGCGGGTGGAAGTTTTTTTATTTTCATATTGAGCAGGTAGGCGGCGAGGAGCAGCAGCACAAATAAAATCAGTGCGCCCACCAGCCATTTCGAAAGGCGGAAGGGAACGTTCACCACGTCGCCTGCTTCGTTGAATTCCTCATAATGAAGCGTATCGACGGGCACGGTGTTCACGCGAAGGGTCAGTGCCGACGCGCGCATGGTGTCGCCACCGACAAGAACGTAGGGATTCAACTGATAGTCGCCCTCGTCGAAGCACGTCAGATTGTATTCGCACGCGTTGGAGTCGGCTTCTGCATCGAGCACCTCCACTCCTCGCGCCAAATCGCCCTCGGCAGCGTAGTCGGGGAAGTCCACATTTACGCCAGTCGGGGCATCCACCTCGACGTGCATGCGGCACTGTTCGCCAATGCGCAGGGCGCTCGTGTCCAAACGGGCATCAATGCGTATTTGGGCCGCAGCCGGCGCGAAGGCCAAAGCGCTTAGCAAGAAAAAAATCAGTTTATTTTTCAATTTTTTCTCTTCTTTTTCTAATTTCGCACGCGACGAGCAAACAAGCGCTGCAACGCCACGACGTAGTCGGATTCGGTGGCCACTTCGGCATAGTCCACGCCGCAATGCGCGAACAAGTTTCGCAGTCGTTCTTCCTGTCCGGCCCACCAAGCGCGGTAGGCATCGCGCACGCGGCGGCTCGACGTGTCCACATAGCGCGTGCGGCCGGTCTCGGCATCCTCCACTTTCAGCAGGCCAACGTCGGAAAGTTCGGCCATGCGGCGGTCCATCACCTTCACAGCCACGACATCGTGCTTATGCGCGGCAATGCGCAGCGGTTTCGAGAAGTCGGCGGGGTCCATGAAGTCGCTCATCACGAAGGCAATGCAGCGTTTGCGAATGGCGCGCATCAGATACTCCGTCCCCACTCCGACATCGGTTTTTTGCGACGTGGGTTCGAAGTTTAGGAGTTCGCGAAGGATGTAGAGAATGTGGCGACGGCCCTTTTTCGGGGGGATGAATTTCTCGACCTTGTCGGAGAAGAAAATGGCTCCAATTTTGTCGTCGTTTCGGATGGCCGAAAAGGCGATGGTGGCGGCTATTTCGGCCACGAGCTCCTGCATCGTGCGGCGGCGCGTTCCGAAAATCAGACTGCGCGACACGTCGATGAGCAGCATGGCCGTCAGTTCGCGCTCCTCCTCATAGACTTTCACGTGCGGACGGCCGGTGCGAGCGGTCACGTTCCAGTCGATGTCGCGCACGTCGTCGCCAAATTGATATTCGCGCACCTCGGAAAACGACATGCCATGCCCTTTGAACGCACTGTGGTAGGCACCGGCAAACACGTCGTTCGACAGTGCCCGCGTCTTGATTTCAATGCGCCTTACGCGGCGGAGCAATTCGTTGGTATCCAATGCTTTCAGTCGGATTAGGGAACTTGCACCTTGTTCAATACGGCGGAGATAATGGCTTCGCTTTCCACGTTCTCGGCCTCGGCTTCGTAGGTGAGTCCGATGCGATGGCGCAGCACGTCGAAGGCCACGTCGCGAATGTCCTCGGGAATCACGTAGCCGCGCCCCTTGAGGAAGGCCAATGCCCGTCCGGCCAACGCCATATTGATGCTGGCGCGCGGACTGCCACCGTACTGCAAATAGGGTTTCATATCGCCCAAATTATAGCGCTCCGGCTCACGCGTGGCAAACACGAGGTCGGCAATGTACTGCTCAATGCGCTCGTCGAGATAGACTTTCTTCACGACCTCGCGTACGCGCAGCACATCTTCCTTGCTCACCACGGCGCTCACCTCCTCGGAGTAGTCGGGCTGCAAGTGGGCGCGCACAATCTGCTTTTCTTCTTCGAGCGTGGGATAGCCTACCACAACCTTCAGCATGAAACGGTCAGTTTGCGCCTCGGGAAGCGGATAAGTGCCCTCCTGTTCGATGGGGTTCTGCGTGGCTAGCACGAGGAACGGCTCGGGCAGCACGAAAGTCTCGTCGCCAATCGTGACACAGTGCTCCTGCATGGCCTCAAGCAAGGCGCTTTGCACCTTTGCGGGCGCGCGATTAATCTCGTCGGCGAGGACAAAGTTGGCAAAAATGGGGCCCTTCTTCGTGCTGAAACTTTCGGTGCGCTGACTGTAGATGAGCGTGCCAACAACGTCGGCGGGCAGCAAGTCGGGCGTGAATTGAATGCGGCTGAACTTGCTGTCGACGAGGGCGGCCAGCGTTCGAATGGCGAGCGTTTTGGCAAGGCCGGGGACGCCTTCGAGCAGGATGTGGCCGTCGCTCAAAAGGCCGATGAGCAAGCTGCGCACCAGCTTGTCTTGTCCCACAATCGTGCGGCGCATGCCGTCGGTGAGTGCCGAAACAAACGGCTGCTGCTCTGCAATGAGCGCACTGAGTGCGCGAATGTCCATAGGTTCTGACATAATGCGGGTATGAATTAATTTTGCGGCGCGAATGTAGTGCAAGCCGAAAGAAAAAAGAAAGCCCGCGCGCAAAAAACGCTTTCTCGGCCGCAAAATTGCCGCTAAAAACTCCAAATGTCGGCTTGCTTTTTTCGAATGCGGCTTTGATATTTCCGCCATGTGCGGTCGGAAAAACAAATTTGTGACTATAATTTAAAAATTACTGACTATAATTTTAAAATTACAGNCTATAATTTTTAAATTATAGTCACAAATTTATTTTTTGCTGCCTGCATCGGGGTTTTGGCGGCTTTCTAAAGAATTTTTCGACGTTTCCTTCGCGCGTGCGCGCGCACGTATTTTTGTATAGGAACGCGCACGCGCGCGCGAGGGAGGCCCTTTGCGGGGCGAAAAACGAAAAAAGTGTGAGAAAAAAAGAGGTTTGCTTTGTTTTTCGTGAGTTTGGCACTATTTTTGCAGGCTGAAAACGCAGCACCTCGGTGTGTTTGCTGTGCAAATTCGGGGCAGACTTGGATTTGACAGCGGGCAGAGATGGTGTGTAAGCACGTAGAGCGCTTGGGAGCGGTCTCTTAAATCGCGACTTCCACAAATTTAATTGGCAACAACAGCTTTGCTCTCGCTGCCTGATTGAAGTATAGTAGATCAAGGCTTCATCTCGGCACAAGGTGCTGAGACGAGACATCACCCCGAAGCGCTTGTTCCGACGCTCGCGGAATACGGTGGTGCAGTAAATCGGGAACAAGCGTGCGCTGAGTCTCGCGGCGCACGACGGAAATCTTAGAGACTAAGGCTTTGCATGGGTGCCCGACACCGAGCAAGGCACGAAAANCNAAGTTGGGCTAAACGTGTAGAAAGCGCATGGTTTCCCCGTTTGGACGAGGGTTCGATACCCTCCTGCTCCACTTCATTCAGGCGCGCGCATTAGGGCGCGCGTCTTTGTAGTTTTTGTATATGAGCCAAAATCTAACCATCTATCGCGCATCGGCCGGCACGGGGAAGACGTATACGCTGGCATGTGAGTATATTGCGAAACTGCTCTCGCTGGGCGAGGCGAACGCGCACCGACACATATTGGCTGTGACGTTCACGAACAAGGCGACGGGCGAAATGAAGACGCGCATCCTCGATTTCCTCTATCAGTTGGCCAACGGCCAGGGGGCTGACATAGAGAAGAAAGTGCGCGAATTGAGCAACGTCCTGAGCAATGTGTCGTCTGCGGAACTGCGTGGGCGGGCACAGCGCGCATTGGACGAATTGCTCCACGACTACAATCATTTCGACGTTCAAACGCTCGATAGTTTCTTTCAGCGGCTGCTCACCAACCTATCGCACGAACTCGGTCTGCCCTCGCGCTTCAACCTCGACCTCGACAGCGGCGAGGCCATCGACGAAGCCGTGGATGCGACGATGGCGCAAGGGGGCGAGAACGACCGGAAACTGCGGCAGTATATCGTAGACTTTTGCGAGAAACGCATGCGCGAAGAGGAGGGTTGGAAGCTGGACAACACGTTCAAGCAGTTCTGCAAGAAGCAAGTGCTCCTGCCGCGTTTTCAGCAAGAGAAGGAAGCGCTGAGCAATTTCTTCAAAAACGAGCAGGCCGTGCGCGACTTCGAAAAGCGCATGTGCGACGAGCGCGACGATTGCTGCGAAGGCGGCGACAAATATAAGGAAATAATTGAAGAACAACAAAGCATTTTGGCCTTATGTGACCAAAATTCTGTGCTCAATAAAAACGGACTGCCCAAACTGGTAAAAAGTTTGAAGTCCCGCTTGGATTATGCGCTAAAAAATAATTTGAAAAAACTCTATGGCCCGACACTGCTGAACTATATGACCACCGGTGCGGTGGACGATTTCCTTGTCAAAAGAAGTCAAGGCGATAAAGCAGCCGAACTTTTTGCCCAAGAGGTGGCCGAGCGCGCGAAGACGTGGATTGAGCAACTCTTGAAGTTGGCCAAGCAGAAGAATACGGCCGAAATGTATTTGGCCAACTTGCACGAATTGCGCCTTTTGAACTACGTTTCGGAAGAGTTGGACAAGCAAAATGGCGAGCAAGACCGCTTCCTCTTGGCGCAAACGCCCCTGCTTTTCAACAAAATTGTGGGCGACAGCGACGCGCCCTTCATCTTCGAACGCGTGGGGAGCATCTACAACCACGTGATGATAGACGAATTTCAAGACACCGCCCGCATTCAATGGAACAACATCGAACATTTGATTGCCGAAAAGCAGGCTGCGGGCGAAAGCTGCTTGGTGGTGGGCGACGTGAAGCAGAGCATCTATCGTTGGAACGGTGGCGACGCGAAAATTCTGCAAGGGTTGGAAGGCAACGTGGTCTCGCTCGACGTGAACTATCGCAGCGAAAAACGAATCGTGGACTTCAATCGCGAATTTTTCAAAATCGCCGCGAAGTTTGCCGACGGAAAATTGCGCGACTCCGGCACCATCGACACAAACGAAAGCCCAATTGAGGAACTCTACGCCGGCATTGAAAACAGCACAGCCAACAAGAAAGACAATGCCGGCTGGGTTTGGGTGGCACTCGCGAGCAACCCGACGAAATCGAATGAGTTTGCCTATCGCGGCACAAAGGCTGACGGCTTTGACTACGAGAGCGAGACGTGCCTGCTGAGACAAGTGCTTCGACTGCACGAGGAGGGCGTGGCTTGGAACGACATGGCCATTCTCGGACGCAAGGCCGCTCACTTGGCACTCGCGCTGCAGTACTTCGGACAATACAACGCCGACAAGCCCGAGGCGGAAAAGATTCCGGTGGTGTCGGACGAGGCCTACCTGCTGTCGGCTTCGCCTGCCGTGAACATCATCGTGAACGCCATGCGCCACCTGCAGGACATGAAACGCCGGCAATCGCAGGCTGCCCAAAACGAGACGCAAAAATACAAATCAATTTCGACATATTCCGTATTTCTGGCAAAATTATACCAAGAAATGCGGGACACCGGCTTCACTTTGGCTCAATTGGAAGAGCACGATGTGAACGAATTTTTGCCCACAGAATTTGTGGAACGCGCCGGCGAGCTCATCAACCTGCCGCTCTTTGAATTGGCCGAAGAACTGATTCGCATTTTCGACCTTTCGAAAATGGACGCGGACGAACGTTTGCGCGGGCACGGCGACTTCGTGCTCTCGTTCTTAGACCACATTTTAGACTTTTTGCAGGGCCACCCGTCCGACCTGAACCTCTTCCTGCGGTTTTGGGACGAGAAAATGCGCAAACAAAGCATCCCGACTTCCGACCCGCAGGGCATCCGCCTGCTCACCATCCACAAATCGAAAGGACTGGAGGCGCACACCGTGCTCATTCCCATTGCCAATTGGGAATCGACGCGCGGCAACTCGGGCAAAGAATATATTTGGGCCGACACCGGCGGCAACGCTCCACTCGCAAGCCTACCCATCGCGAAAAGTTCGAAAATGCTGCAAAGCGACTTCAGCGAAGCCTTCAAACAAGAGCATATTCAAGAAGTGGCCGACGAGGTGAATTTGGCTTACGTGGCCTTCACGCGTGCGGCGAAAAACCTTTTGATTTGGTCCACTCCGCATTCCGACTCAAAAGACGACTTCACTTTGGGCGAAATGATTGCGCAAGCCATGATGTCCATGTCCGACATGAAACACCAAGCCTCTGAAATCGATGGCAGAGCCGTTGAAATCTTCGAAAGCGGCTCCCCCACCCTCGGCACGAAGAAAGCATCGCGCCAAACGTCGCCGTTCGAAGTTCATCCGCAAGCCGAGACGGCGCACTTCTTCGCAGGCAAAGCGGCTGCAACGTTCCGCATGTCGGGCGACGCCATTCGCTTCGTGAGCGACGAAGACACTATCGACGAAGAACAGCAATCCTACATCGACCGCGGCAAACTGCTCCACTACACGCTCTCGCTGATGAAAACGACCGGCGACTTGGACAGCGCGCTGCGGCAAGTGGAGGCCGAGGGACTGCTCGACAAATCCGCCAAGGAAGCCGCGCGCAAACTACTGGCCAAACGCCTTGCCGACGGACAGCCGCACGAATGGTTCGACGGCTCGTGGACGCTCCACAACGAGTGCACCATCTTGAGCACCGGCCCCGACGGCAAAACGTTGGCGCGCCGCCCCGACCGCGTGATGACACGCAACGGCGAAACCATCGTGGTGGACTTCAAATTTGGCAAACAACGCACCGAGCACAAAGAACAAGTGAGCGACTACGTCAGCCTGTTGCGCAAGATGGGGCAAACGAACGTGAGCGGCTACCTGTGGTACGTTTATACAAACACCATCATCCAAATCAACTGAGAAATCATGGCGCAAAATAAGCAAAAATTTTTGGAAATGGTGGCATCCGACCTCAAAAATCGATATGCCACCGACATGAGCAAAGTGGTCGTGGTGTTTCCCAACAAACGCGCCTCGCTCTTCTTGAACGACTTTCTCTGCCGCGACGGTCAGACCATTTGGGCCCCGCAATATCGCAGCATCGACGAACTCTTCGGCGATTGGAGCGAGGAAACGAAAAACGACGAAATAGACAGCGTTTGCCGCATTTATCACATCTACAAAGAAATCTGCGGCGGCAAAGAAATCGAAAGTCTCGACAGCTTCTACGGCTGGGGCGAGCGCATTTTGGAAGATTTCGACGACTTGGACAAAAACCTTGGCAACGCGCAGCAAATCTTCTCCAACGTGAGCGACTGGAAGAGCATCGACTTCGGCGCCGAGGTGGAGGAAGAAGCGCGTAAGACATTGCTGCAATTTTTAGGCTATGGCGAACAGGCCGAACAAACGCAGATTCGCGAAAAATTCTTCGCACTTTGGAACCAACTGTTCCCCATCTACCAACAACTGAACGACTCGCTCCGAGAAGACGGGTTGGCCTACGAAGGTGCGCTCTTCCGCCGCGTTTTGGAACGTCTTCAAAACGGTGAAATCGCACTCGACGACCGCACCTACCACTTCGTCGGCTTCAACGCCTTGAGCCGCGTGGAAACGGAACTATTCAAATTCTTGAAAGACCAAGAGAAAGCCGTATTCTATTGGGACTACGATGAATTCTACAAGAACGACGAACGCTCGGAAGCCGGACAATTTGTGCGCGAGAATTTGAAACTTTTCCCCAATGCCCTCACCGACGCAAACCAATTCAACCAACTCACAAAGCCCAAGGAAATAGAGTTCATTGCCACCAAGACGGAGAACGGCCAAGCCAACTACGCGGCAACATGGCTGCAAAAAGACGACAACCTGACCGCCGACCCGAAGGACACGGCCATCGTGCTTTGCAACGAAGGGCTCATTGAACCTATCCTCTACGCCCTGCCCGAAAACGTGGGCACCGTGAACATCACCAAAGGCTTCCCGCTGGCACACACGGCCGCCTATCAGTTGGCCTACGACTTCTTCGAAAACGAACGCAAGCACGAAAAGAAAACCGAACCGCTCACTTCGGAAGAAATGCAGCAACTGCTCGGCCGCCTGCAAAGCCGCATTGCAGACGAAGCGAAGAAATTGCGTTCGAAAACGTACTCACAAGCCAGCTTTGCAAACATCACCGCGGAGGCATATTTCCAAGTCTATCGAATAGGCGAGCGCTTCCTGCGACTGGCGGCGACCAACTATTTCAGTGTGTCGCGCCTCACGCTTCGCAAACTCTTCTTGCAGGTGGTTCGCACCCGCGCCATTCCCTTCTCGGGCGAGCCGGCCGAAGGTCTCCAAATCATGGGCTTGCTCGAGACGCGAAATCTCGACTTTCGCCACGTGCTCATTCTTTCGGCCAACGAAGGATTTTTGCCGCAGCGGCCGCGCGAACAATCGTTCATCCCCTACGCCATCAAACGCCATTTCGGTCTGACCGATGCGAAGAAACGCACCGACGTGTTCGCCTTCTATTTCTTCCGACTGCTCCAGCGGGCAGAGAAAATCACCATTCTCTACAACACTTCTGCCGGCCAGCAATCGGGCGAGATGTCGCGCTACTTGCTGCAAATGCTGCAGGCAAAACAATTCGACATTAAGCATCGCGCCCTCATCTTCCACCACAAACCCGTGGAATCCGAGCCGGAAAGTTTTTCCAAACCGGAAAAGCTCTACGACAAAATCCAAGAAAGCGGCCTTTCGCCCTCCTCGCTGAACCAGTTCATCGACTGCGAATTACGCTTCTACTTCTCACGCGTCCTGCGCTTCCGCAAACCCGACGACATGCCCGACGCCATGCCGGCCAACCGCTTCGGCACGCTCTTCCACGACGCAGCCTTCCTCTATTACGACAAAGAAGGTCTGGTCGGCAAACCATCGGGTGAACTCAAGGCGCACAATCTTGGCGTGCTCAACGAAAAAGACAACGCCACCTTGCACAAATACGTCAGCAAGGCGTTCGAACAAAACCACGTCGCAGCGAACATCTACGTGCAAGAAGTGCTCGTGCAATATATGCGTCGGCTTTTGCAATACGACAACGCGACTAAAGACCTGCGCTTGGAGAAAATCGAATCCGACCACAAGGCCGCTTGCGCAGTAGAAATTTCCGGCACAAGCAAACCGGCGAAAATGACCGGCCGCATCGACCGCATCGACACGCACACTACCGACGACGAAACTTGGTTGCGCGTGTTCGACTATAAGACCGGGCAGCGCAGTTCCGGCCCGGCTGCAAAAATAAAGACGCCCAAAGACGGCAATCCTATGGACGGCATCATCCGCTGGGGCGACAATGCCGGACAACACGCCAACTATTTCTTTGAAACGTTCTACTATGCCAATCTGCTACTCTGCGAAGGCGAAGAGCGACAATTGGAAACGGCGCTGTTCTATCCGCAAGATGCTGTAAAGCCCGACGAATACAAGCCCTCTATGACGCCGTCTTTTGCCAATTGCGGCGACGAATTTCGCGAGCGCTTGCAAGAAATGCTCAATTATCTCTTCGATATTTCCGAAGAGTTCAAACCAACGCCCGACGCCCAGCGCGAAAATGTTTGCACATACTGCGACTTCCGCACTATTTGCTACGGCAAAGAATTTATCAGTTAAACCATGGCTGCCATTCCCAATCTGAAAGAACTCGTCTTCCGCGACACGCCCTTCGCCGACTTGATGAAAAAGCGCATCTTCAATGTGTTGCTCATCGCCACCAAATACGACGCCTTCATGCTCGAAGACGACGGCCGCGTGGACGAACAGATTCTCAACGAATACAATCAGCTCGGACTGACTGCACCGCCGCGCTTCACGCAGGTCTCCACCGAAGAAGAAGCGCTCGAGCAATTGGCCGACCGTCACTTCGAACTCATCATCGTGATGCCGAACATGGACCGTCGCGACGCCTTCGCCGTGGCCCGCGACATCAAGGCAAAATACGCCGACTCCACGATTGTGGTGCTCACACCGTTTTCGAAAGAGGTGTCGAAGCGCTTCGCCAAAGAAGACCTTTCCGGCATCGACTATGTGTTCTCGTGGCTGGGCAATCCCGAATTGCTCGTGGCCATCATCAAGTTGGTGGAAGACGAATGGAACGCGCCGCACGATTCAGCCGAGGCCGGCGTTCAGAACATCTTGCTCGTCGAAGACAGCGTGCGCTTTTATTCTTCCGCCCTGCCCCACCTCTATCACTTTGTGCTCGAGCAAAGCAGCGAATTCTCAAAAGAAGCGCTCAACGAGCAGCTCAAAACGATGCGAATGCGCGGCCGTCCGAAAGTGCTGCTGGCGCGCAGCTACGAAGAAGCCATCGACCTTTTCGAACGCTTCAAGGAAAACATTCTCGGCGTCATCACCGACATGAGTTTCAAGCGCAACGGCGTCAAAGACGCGCTGGCCGGGCTGCGTTTCGGACAATATGTGAAGGCTTACGACCGCCACATCCCCATCATCCTCGAATCGAGCGAAACGGAGAACGAACAATACGCCGAAAAGATTGGCGCATCGTTCATTGCGAAGAAAGCGAAATCGTATCCGCAAGATTTGCGCAAGGAAATCATGGAACATTTCGGCTTCGGCGACTTTATCATCATCAATCCGAAGACGCGCGAGCCGGTGATGCGCATTCGCACGCTTCACGACCTGCAAAATTCCATCCGCTCCATCCCCGCCGATTCGCTGCGCTACCACTTGGCCCACAATCACTTCTCGCGCTTCTTCTTCTCGCGCGCCATGTTTCCGCCGGCGTTCCTTTTGAAGAAAATCGACGTCTCCGACTACGAAAGCATCGACCAAGCGCGCGAACTGATTTTCAACGTAATCGTGGAATACCGCCACATGAAAAACGAGGGCGTCGTGGCCATTTTCCAACGCGACCGCTTCGATGAATACGCCTCGTTCGCGCGCATTGGCAAGGGCTCGCTCGGCGGCAAAGGGCGCGGCTTGGCGTTCATGAGCGCCATGGTGCGCCGCTATCCCAAGCTTTCAACGCCCGAATTCTCGGTGAACATTCCGCGAACGGTCGTGCTCTGCACCGATATCTTCGACGAATTCATGGAGCGCAACAACCTCTATCCCATTGCGCTCTCCGATGCCGACGACACCGACATTCTGCGCGCGTTTGAAAAGGCGCGGCTGCCGCAAGAGGTGCTCGACGACTTGCTTACCATCTTCTCGTCCGTCCACGGCCCCATTGCCGTTCGATCGTCCTCGCTTCTCGAAGACTCTCACTACCAGCCGTTTGCCGGCGTGTATAATACATACATGATTCCGAAGGTGGAAGACCGCAAGACGATGCTCGGCCTGCTCGCCGGTGCCATCAAGGCGGTCTATGCCGGCGTTTTCTATCGCGCAGGTAAGGCCTATCTCACCGCCACGCAGAACGTGATTGACCAAGAGAAGATGGCCATCGTCCTGCAGGAAGTTGTGGGCAGTGCATACGGCACGCACTTCTATCCCACGATGTCGGGCGTGGCGCGTTCGCTCAATTTCTATCCGCTCGAGGGCGAACATCCCGACGACGGCGTGGCTTCGGTGGCGCTCGGCTTGGGCAAATACATTGTCGATGGCGGACTGCCGCTGCGTTTCTCGCCGCGCCATCCCAACCGCATTTTGCAGTTGTCGGAACTCAAGATGGCGCTTCGCGAAACGCAAACGCATTTCCTTGCGCTCGACTTGAGCAATCCCATGAGCGAGTTCAAGACGGGCGACGACTTCAATCTCGTTTCGCTTGGTGTGGCCGATGCCGACGCCGACGGTTCTCTGCGCGAAGTTTGCTCCACCTACGATGCCAACGACCAGATGATTTTCCCCGGCTATTATCCGGGCGGGCGCAAACTCATCACGTTCCAAAACATCCTGCAATACGACACGCTGCCCGTCTGCCAGACCATCGACCGCCTGCTCCAAATCGGAAAGAAAGAAATGGGGCGCCACGTCGAAATTGAGTTTGCCGTGAACATTCGACAAAATCCCAAACCCGACGAACCCAAGGCCGGCTTCTTCTTGCTGCAGTTGCGCCCCATCGTCGACAGCAAGGAACTCATCGAAGAAGACCTCTCCGCCATTCCGCGCAAGGACGTGATTCTCGCGGCCGACAACGTGCTCGGAAACGGCATCATCGGCGACGTGCAAGACTTCGTCTATGTGAAGCCCGACGCGTTCAATCCGCAAGAAAATCCGAAGATTGCCACCGAAATAGCCGCGCTCAATCGCAGCTTCCCCGCTGATTCTGCCGGCTATGTGCTCCTCGGCCCCGGACGTTGGGGCAGCAGCGACCCGTGGCTCGGCATTCCCGTAAAATTCACCGACATTTCCAACGCCAAAGCCATTGTGGAATGCGGTATGCAGAAGTATCGCATCGACCCCTCGCAGGGCACCCACTTTTTCCAAAATCTCACGTCGCTCGGCGTGGGCTATTTCACCATCAACCCCTTCCTCGGCGACGGCTACTTCGACCAAGAATTCCTCGACGCGCTGCCTGCCACGCACGAGACGCAGCATTTGCGCTGCGTCCACTTCCCCGAACCAATAATCATCAAAATGGACGGACGACACTCCAAGGGCGTCGTTCTAAAGGTTTGAGCAAGCCGAGCGGAATTCGAACTTGTTCGAAAATTCCCGAAGGTTTGTGCAAGGCGAGCGAAATGAAACTTGTTTCAATTTCCGAGCCGCCGCCAAACCAAGAGCCGAAGGCTCAGGCGCCGCCAAACCAAAAGCTTGCGAAAAAGATTAAATAAGACTTATGCACACAACTGAAGAGAAAAAAGCGGCCTTCGAGCGTCTGTTGGACGTGATGGACACGCTCCGCGAAAAATGCCCGTGGGACCGCAAGCAGACCAACGAGAGCCTGCGCCCGAACACCATTGAAGAAACCTACGAGCTCTGCGATGCGCTGCTGCGCGACGACGCTCACGACATTTGCAAGGAACTCGGCGACGTGCTCCTGCACATTGTTTTCTACGCGCGCATTGCCGACGAGCAAGGCCGCTTCGACATTGCCGACGTCTGCAACGCACTCTGCGACAAGCTCATTTTCCGCCATCCCCACGTCTATCCGCCCGCCGACGCGCCCGAAGTGCACGCCGACACCGAGGCCGAAGTGCTCTCGATGTGGGAGAAAATCAAGACGCGCGAGAAAGACGGCAACAAGACCGTGCTTTCGGGCGTGCCCACCGCGCTGCCATCGCTCATCAAGGCCTATCGCATTCAAGACAAGGCCCGCGGCGTGGGCTTCGACTGGGAAGACCGTTCGCAAGTGTGGGACAAGGTGAAAGAAGAAATCGGCGAGTTCGAACACGAGGTCGAAGTGAAAGACGCGAAGCAGGCCGAAGCCGAATTTGGCGACCTGATGTTCTCGCTCATCAACGCCGCGCGTCTCTACAAAATCAATCCCGAAAACGCGCTTGAGCATACGAATCAAAAGTTCATTCGCCGCTTCACCTTCCTCGAGCAACGTGCGAAGGAAATGGGCCGCAAACTCGCCGATATGTCCTTGGCCGAGATGGACGAAATCTGGGAAGAAGCCAAGAAATTCGACCCTCAAGAATGAGCCACGCCTTCGCGCTTTTCCGACTGCCCGCCGCCGACCACTACTTCGACTTGAAAGCCGAAGCGGCTGCCGTGTTGGACTCCCTTGACGGCCTCTCCGCCGAGCGCGGCTTCCTCATTCATCCCTTCCAAGCCTCCCGCGCGCCCATCCTCCTCTTGCGCCCCACCCAACTCAACTGCCTGCCGCTTCCCACAATAAGCGAAGAAAAAACTTGTCACTCGTCTCCTGTCACTTGTCACTTGGAGCGAAGCGACTACGCCCGCTCCTTCGCCGAAGTGCAGACTTCGCTGCAAAAGGGCGAGTGCGAAAAAGTCGTATTGGCGCGCAGAATGGAATACGCCGCCACGCTATCCGACAACGACCTGAAGGCGCTGTTTTTCAAAGCCTGCGCACACTATCCCGAATGCTTCGTCGCGCTGTTCTCGACGCCGCAAAGTGGCACCTGGCTCACGGCGACGCCCGAACTGCTACTCGAAAAAGAGAAAGCGGCCAATGCTTTTCGCACAATGGCGCTCGCCGGCACCGACACTGCCGCGGCTGCGAACAGCACTGCGCTCGATGCGCCCAAAAACCGTCGAGAACAGCAGATTGTGAGCCAATTCATCGCCGAAGCCTTGCGCCCCATCGCTACGGCCTACGACGCTTCGCCCACCTACATTCGCCAAACGGCCGGACTGGCGCACCTTTGCACCGACATCCGCTTCGAAACGGCTGCCGCGTTGCCGCAAATTCTGCAACGCCTGCACCCCACCCCCGCCGTCTGCGGCCTGCCGCGCGACGCCGCATTGCAAACCATTCTGCACGCCGAGCATTTCGACCGCGCCTACTATGCCGGCTTCTGCGGCCCCCTCGGCATCGGCGAACGCACCGCTTTCTACGTCACTTTGCGCTGTCTGACGCGCACGCGGAACGGCATCGCCCTCTACGCCGGCGGTGGCATTCTGCCCCAAAGTCGCGAAGACGACGAATTCGAAGAAACGCGCCGCAAAGCCGAAGTAATGCTACGCTTGTTCTGAACGGCCAAACAAAAAATCGCGCCGCCTGACCAAATTTTCTTGGCAGGCGGCGCGATTTTTGCTATCTTTGCACTCAGTTTTCGGAGACCGAAGTGCCCGCGCGGAAGTACGACGCGAGCTGCATGCGGAAGATGAGCGTTGAATAGGCCGGAATGGCGGTTGTCGAAGCGGCACCATATCCCAAATTATACGGAATAAACACCTTCCACTTGTCGCCAATGTGCATGCGCATAAGGGCGGTAGTCATGCCGCTCACCGTGTTGCTCACGAGCATCGAGGTCGGATGGGCGGTGGCGGCGTTGAAAATGTCGCTCTCATAGACGGTGTAGCCGGAATGGTCGAAAATCTTGCCTTCCGAATAGGAGTCCGACGGCATCAAACGGCCGATATAGTTCAAGCCCACGCTGTCGGTGTACATCGGGCAGCCGCTGCCGGTGCCGCGTTCTTCGATGAGCACCACGATGGAGTCGGCCGAAGTGGCCGCATAGGCGTCGCCGATGGAGTAATTGCGATAGATGCGATAGTCGCAGTGGTCTTCCCACGCATCACCGTATTGTGCCTTTGCAGTGGCAATGGCCGCGCGCGCCTCAGCCATGCGTTCGGCAAAATAAGCGTCGTTGCGCGTTTGCCAATCGGCAAATTCCACGTCGTCATCGTCGTCGAGGTTCTCGCTGCACGCCGTCAGCAGACCACCAAAGCAGAGGGCGAAGATGAGGGCCGAGAAAATGTGTTTGAGGTCTTTCATTGCAATTTTTTCAAGAGAGAAGTGATGCTCACCTTGTCCTCAATCAGTGCGCGCAAGTCGCTGATTTTCACGCGCTCCTGTTTCATCGTGTCGCGGTCGCGCAGGGTCACGCAGTTGTCGGTCAGGGTGTCGTGGTCGATGGTAATGCAATAGGGCGTGCCGATGGCATCCATGCGGCGATAGCGCTTGCCAATCGTGTCTTTCTCCTCGTATTTGCAGTTGAAGTGGAATTTGAGTTCGTCCATCACTTCGCGTGCTTTCTCGGGCAGTCCGTCTTTCTTCACGAGCGGCAGGATGGCCAATTTCACGGGAGCCAGCGCGGCGGGCAGGCGCAGCACAACGCGCGTTTCGCCGTTCTCCAGCTGCTCCTCTTGGTAGGAATGGCACATAACACTCAGGAACATGCGATCCACACCAATCGAAGTTTCGATGTCATACGGCGTATAGCTTTCGTTGGTCTCGGGGTCGAAGTATTTAATGCTGCGGCCGCTGTATTTCTCGTGTTGCGAAAGGTCGAAGTCGGTGCGCGAGTGGATGCCCTCCACTTCCTTGAAGCCGAACGGCATTTTGAATTCGATGTCGGTGGCTGCGTTGGCGTAGTGAGCCAGTTTTTCGTGGTCGTGGAAGCGATAGTTCTCGGCGCCAAAGCCAAGGGCCTGATGCCACTTCATACGCCATTCTTTCCACTTGGCAAACCATTCCATTTCGGTGCCGGGGCGAACGAAGAACTGCATCTCCATCTGCTCGAACTCACGCATGCGGAAGATGAACTGACGGGCCACAATTTCGTTGCGGAAAGCCTTGCCAATCTGCGCAATGCCGAAGGGGATTTTCATGCGGCCGGTCTTCTGCACATTCAGGTAGTTCACGAAGATGCCCTGCGCCGTTTCGGGACGCAAATAGATGGTCGAGGCGCCCTCGGCCGTGCTACCCATTTCGGTCTTGAACATCAGGTTGAATTGGCGCACATCCGTCCAATTGCGCGTGCCGCTGATGGGGCAAACGATGCCTTCGTCGAGGATGATTTGCTTGAGTTCGGCGAGGTCGTTCTCATTCAAAGCCTTTTCAAAGCGGGCATGCAGGGCATCGCGCTTTTCTTTGTGCTCGAGCACGCGAGGCGACGTGGCAAGATACTTTTCCTTGTCGAACGAGTCGCCGAAGCGCTTGGCTGCCTTGGCCACTTCTTTCTCAATCTTCTCGTCGTACTTTGCAATCTGCTCTTCTATGAGCACGTCGGCGCGGTAGCGCTTCTTGCTGTCGCGGTTGTCGATGAGGGGGTCGTTGAAAGCGTCAACGTGGCCCGAAGCCTTCCAAATGGTGGGGTGCATAAAAATGGCGCTGTCGATGCCCACGATGTTCTCGTGAAGCAAGACCATCGACTGCCACCAGTACTGCTTGATATTGTTCTTCAGCTCGACGCCGTTCTGACCGTAGTCGTAAACGGCAGCGAGTCCGTCGTAGATGTCGCTGGAGGGGAACACAAAACCGTATTCCTTGCAATGCGATACAATCTTTTTGAAAACGTCTTCTTGTGCCATATTTTTTGAGTTTTGCGATTTATTCTTCCAAATTTGGGCGCTAAAATAGTGTAAATCGAGCGTAAAGCCAAAATTCTGCCTATTCTAATTGTAGGAACGAGGCTCAAAAAATCAAAATGCCGCCTTCGCGTTTTGGAACGCTGCGGAACAAAAAACAAATTTTAGGCTATAATTTAAAAATTTGTGACTATAATTTTTAAATTACTGACTATAATTTTTAAATTATAGCCTAAAATTTGAAAAACCCTCCGCACGGGGCTGTTTTGGCAAGGCGGCGGACAAATTTGGGAAAGCGGCAAAGGAATTTTGCAAATGCGGGAGGCGGCGAATTTGGCTCGCGTGCGGCGCTGCGCACAATCAAAATGCGTCTTTCGGGCCGAAAAACGGCGGCTGCGAGCACATGGGCGAAAGATTTTCCTCGCAAATTTCGAAAATATCAATCGAAAAACCTATCTTTGTGCCAACAAATTCGAATCAACCACTTTTTATACAAAATTTCAAGCATTATGAAAATCAAACTCTCTGTGCTCCTCATGAGCGTGCTGCTCGTTTTGAGCGGATGTAATTCTTCGACCGGCCTGACAAACAAGGCTAAGGGCGGTATGATTGGCGGCGGCGGTGGTGCCGCACTGGGTGCCATCATCGGCGCTATTGCCGGCAAGGGCAAGGGCGCTGCCATTGGCGCTGCCGTAGGAACGGCCGTTGGCGCAGGTGCCGGCGTGCTCATCGGCAACAAGATGGACAAGGCCAAGAAGGCTGCCGAACTGGCCAACGCCGAAGCCGAAGTGATTGAAGACAGTTCGACGGGTCTGACCTACGTGAAAGTGACCTTCAGCTCGGGTCTGCTCTTCGCAACGGGCGATGCCACGCTGTCGTCGGCCGCCAAGACCGACCTCGCAACTTTTGCGAAAAACCTCGACTCCGACATGGACCTCTACATCTACGGCCACACCGACAACGTGGGCTTCAAATCGGCTAAGACCGAGGAGGAAAGCGCTCAAATGAACAAGGACCTTTCCGTGAAGCGCGCAACGGCCGTGAGCTCCTACCTGATTCAGAACGGCATTAAGTCGGCACAAGTGAAAGACGTGAGCGGCTACGGCCAAGAACAGCCTGTTGCCGACAACACGACCGCCAGCGGCCGCGAACAAAACCGCCGCGTGGAAGTTTATGTGATGCCGAGCAAGGAAATGATTAGCGAGGCCAAGACGCAAGCAGGCGAAGCTTAATCGCAAGTGAAAAGTTTTACTGGCGCCTGCCGCGTTAGTCCTCACTTATAACATACAAAAAGCGTGCCATAGTTCCGAAAATGGAATTATGGCACGCCTTTTTTTGAACTGAATTATTTGATGGCCACGTCGCGCACTTGGACGGGCATCACGGTGAGCATCTGCGTGTATTTGTTGAAGATGGTCTGACCCTTTTGGCCTTTGAGCCACATGTAGAAAGCCCACTCTTTGGAATTGCGACGGAAGTCGGTGGTGAAGGCATAGACGTCGCGCACGAGCGGATATTCGCCGGTGCCAATGTAATACTGGAACGGGCGGCGATGGTAGTGGAGGCTGTCGCGACGCACCATCATCACGTTCACATCGAGGCCTTGGAAACTGGTGAGGGCACCGACGCCTTCGGGACGGAGCCAATCGACGCCGACTACGCCGATTACGTTGGCGTCGCTCTTCACCATATCAATCACGTCCTTGGCACTGCCCTGCGCAAACACGTTGCCTTGCAGGTCGTTGCCGCCGCAGAGCGAGTCGCGCATATAGCGCACGGTGCTGGAGCGCGAATCGTCGAAGAGCAACTTGATTTCGCCCTTCTTTTGGCCCTTGGCCAACTGCTCCCAGCGGGTAATCGTGCCGTTGGCAATGCCTTTCACTTCGTCGAGCGAGATGAGTGTGTCGGCATTGTTCTTATTGACAATGAGGGCGAAAGCATCGTAGGCGATGCGCTCCCAATAGGCCGCGAGTTTGTGCGACTTAATGATTTCGAGCTCGTTGTCGGAGAGCAGGCGCGTGCCTACGCAGGAGCGAACGCTGTCGCGCACGAGCAGGCGCATGGCGCTGTCTTCGGGGCAATAGATGGGGTGCATTGCGGCCGTGGGGTTCTCGAGTGCAAAGTAATTGATTTGCATGTCGAAAGCCGGCTGCATAGTCTCGTCGATGGCAATGTTCACGTCGTCTTCGGTGAGCCAAGTGCGCTCACGTGCTTTCTCGCCGCACGATGCCAGCAGCAAACCGCCGAGCAAAATTACGCAAAATTTTTTCATTGTAGGAATTTTTGAAAAGAAAAAGAGAGGAGCCCCGAGCGTTTGAGGCTCCTCTCGATTTATGAGCGAGTCAGCAAAAAATTACTGAATCTTGAACGTGATAGGAAGGGTGAACCATACGGGAACCGGGTGTCCGTTCGACTTGGCAGGCGTGAAACGCGGAAGTTTCTTGACTGCTGCGATGGCGGCGGCGTCGAGGGTGCGCGAAAGGCTCTTCTTCACCGTGACCTGCGAAACCGAACCGTCGGCACCTACGCAGAAGCGCAGAATCATCGTGCCCTGCGTGCCTTGCTCTTGGTCGATTTCGGGATACTTCGTGTTCTGGCTCACAAACTTAATAAGGGCTGCTTCGCCGCCGGGGAACGTGGCGGGCACTTCAACGAGGTTGTTGTCCACAACCTTGGTCTCCGTGGCTTGGCCACCGCCCTTGACGGGAGGCGTGGTGATGTTACTTGCCACCTGTCCTTGCTTAAGTTCGTCGATGTTGATACCCTTATCCGAACCTTTGTCGAAGGAGATAGAACCAATCTGGCGCGTATCCTGCTGAATGGCCTTCTGCGTTTCCATCTTCTGGGTCACCTTGTCGTCGTCGACGATTTTCGGCACTACCAACTGGATGGAGTTTTGCACTTGGACCTGTTGAGCCTGGGGTTGCTCCTTGGGTTGTTCAATCTTCTTCTCCTTCTTCTCCTCTTTCTTTTCTTCTTTCTTGAGCGAGGAGAATTCGGTTGTTTGTTCGTTCTCGCCGAGGTCGTTGGTCTTCATGAGGTCGGAAGCCACGTTCTTGGCTACCACGGCACCCATGATGATGAGCAAACCGGCGAGCACCCACAGTACGGCGCGAAGCTGACGGCGGCCGGAATTGGCGCGCATGCGATAAGCACCGTATTCTTTGTTGCGGCCCTCAAACACAAGGTCGCACCATTCTTTTTCGGTCAGATTAATTTTAGACATAATCGTTTTTGCTTATCGTTGTTTTACTTCGCTCCGCTGCCGAATTTGGCCTCAATCTTGGCCTTGTCGGCGGGCGTGAACTTGTCAATCACGTATTTACCTATGCTGCATAGGTTCATTTCGTCGAGAATATCGATCAGGTCTTGATAGGAGATTTCCTCGGAGGGCTTGATGATGACGCTCGGCGTGTCGTCGCCGTCGCGAATGGCATCGAGTTTTTCTTGGAATTCTTCCTTCATCTTCAACTCGGCACCCACGTTTTGCGTGGTTTTGTTCTGATACTCGGCGCGGAGTTTGGCTACCTTCTGCAGTGCTTCTGCGTTGGTTTCCTTGAGTACGTTGTGGATGCTCTCTTTTCCGGGGTCGAGCGTAGCCTTGTCGAGGTTGTCGGCAGAGGGCTTGCCTTTGAAGTAGTAAACCTGTCGGTCTTTGTCAACCATGATGGTCACGGCCTTCGACTCTGCAATCTGGCTGCGGTCCTCGTCTTTCACGTCTTCCTTGTCGGAAGGCATGGCGATTTCCATCGTCTGAGGTTTGAGCAAGGTTGTACAGAGCATGAAGAACGTTACGAGCAACATGATCATATCCACCATCGGCGTGAAGTCCACGCGGGCGTTCATTTTCTTTTGTTTAGATCCTCCTAATGCCATAACTGTTCTTCATTTAGTCTTCGTTCTTTCCTTGGAGGTCGGTGATGAGGTTGTACCTATTCTCGTGGATTGAACGAAGGGAGTCCATAACTTTCTTGATTACAGCGTAGGAGGTTTCTTTATCGGCCTTAATGGCGATACGCATGTCGTCGTTGACCTCGCGTGCTGCTTTAATCCATTCTTTCAATTCGTCGTTCGCAGAGTCGCAGGGGATACCCGCTGCTGCGTCTTGGAGCAATTCGTCTCGCTTTCCTTCGTTCTGAGGGCTGAGCCAGCTCTTCAGCAAGTTGAACGGCATACCGAACGTTGCGGATTCGGAGAACGTCTTTTTCTCGTCTTCCGTGAGGTTGAAGGCGTCCTTTGCCTGCAGATTGTCGGCAAGGGCTGCCAAGTCCTCTTTCTTGTCCATTGTCATGAAGACTTTGCCGTCTTTGTTCACGAAGATAGTGAGCAGGTTGGTCTCAGGAATCTTTACGTCGGAGACAGACCCCGGAGATTGCACCTTAATCGGCTCTTCTTTTACGAAGGTTGCGGTAAGCATAAAGAAGGTAAGCAGCAGGACCATCACATCGCTCATCGGCGTCATGTCGATGAACGTGTCTTGTTTTTTGATTTTAAATCGTCCCATTGTATTTGTGCTTTTCTACATTAAATAAAAACGTTGCTCGCGCGTGCGCGCGTTTATTTATTTAATGTGTACCTTGGTTTATGCTTGATTAGTGCGTTGCGTTGAAAGTCTGTACTACGGAGAAGCCTACTTCGTCGAGGGCGAAGGTGAGGCGGTCAATCTTGTTCGTATAGTAGTTGTAGGTAATAACGGCGAGAGCACCGGTTGCGATACCGGAGGCCGTATTTACAAGGGCTTCAGAAATACCGGTGGAGAGGGCGCTGGAGTCTGCGCTGCCGCTGCCGCCCATTGCGGAGAACGACTTGATCATGCCGACTACCGTACCGAGAAGACCGGTCAACGTACCCAGCGTCACAATCGTACCAACGATAGGCAGGTTTTCTTGCAGCATAGGCATTTCCAATGCGGTGGCCTCTTCGAGGCTCTTCTGGATGGCAAGCACTTTCTGCTCCTTGGTCATTTCGTTGTTCTTTTCCATTTCGCCGTAGGTCTTCAGCGTTGCGCTGACTACGTTGGCTACGCTACCACGTTGCTCGTCGCAGAGTTTCTGAGCGCCGCTCAGGTCGTTCTTGGCGAGGCAGGCCTTGATTTGCTCAACGAACTTGCTGAGGTTGGTGCGGCCGTAAGCGTTGCGGATGGCGAAGAAGCGCTCGATGGCGAGGGCCAATACGGTGAAGAGCATCGTCCAGATGATAGGCACGATGAAACCGCCCTTGTAAACCGTACCCATGAGGTCGCCTACTACGGGGTGCCAGTCGCCGCTGCCGAATACGGAGAACGTAGCGTCGGCGTTTTGGAAGTGGCTCTTATAGCCGAAAACGAAGAGGTAAACGCACAAGGCAATCACGAAGCAGCAGCAGATTACTGCGAAGCCGCTCTTGATACCCGTAAAGCCTTTCTTGTGGGCGGGTTTGCTGTCAGCCTTCTGTGCAGATTTTTGGTTCTGTACCGGAACAGTCTTTTCCGGCTTTGCAGCGGGAGCTGCATTCTGAGGTGCATTCTGAGGAGCACCGGCATTTGTTGTTGCCATAGATTTGTTTAATTTAGTTTAAGTTGAACTGTTAGTTTATGTTTTAAAAAATTCTCTCTTTCGTCTGATGTTTTCTGCCTGTTTATAAACCTATAATAGGCATATCGCGAGCAAAATTAGGCTTTTTTCGTACGCGAGCAAATTATTTTCTCACTTTTTTGCATTTTAGGGTCAAAAAGTGAAGTTTTATTCGCCAACATACTCATAGCAACCCATATCCGTGGCACTCTTACCGGCGCGGCTCACGCCCAAGCGGTCGGTGGGCGCATAGTTGGTCGAAACGCTTGCGTCGGCCGCTCCGATGGCGCGCGAAATGCTGTCGAGTTGGAAATCGAAGAGCAGGTGGTCGTAGTCGAACGAGCGGAAATTGCCGCTCTTTTCGCTGTCGTCGTCGGCATCTTCTTCCCACAGNCAGCCGGGGAAATGCTCNTCGTCGGCGGGATTGGGCGTGTTGATTAGACAGTTTTTAAAATAATAATTGAAGGCGACATCAGAAAAGTCGGCACTCGGCGAACCCATCAGGTCGTCTTCGTTGCGACCGGTGATAATCGAATTGTAGAATTGCAGCACTTCGAGCGGATGGGCCACATCGCCGTCGTAGTTGGCGAAATTCAAGGCCACGCCGTCGCCCGATGTGAGCGGGTAAAACTGCGCCACGGTGCAATGTACGAAGCTGCTGTTGCCGCCAAAGAGGCAAACGCAGTCGGCGCCGGCGTTGGTGATTTGGCAATTGGTGGCATCGATTCGGCAGCGCTTTGCCCACAGCGCATAGCCGGTCACGTTGTGAATAATGCAGCCCTCCATGTCGAGTTTCTGCGTCGCTGTAGAAGCGGAGTCGCAGACTATGCCGAAAGAGCCGCCGTGAATGTCGGTGTAGGTGAGCGTATTGCCGTAAGAGTCGGACGCAATGCGCACGCCGCCCCACTGTCCGGGCAGGTCGTCGTAGGCAATGTCGGTGAGCATATTGCCAAGTTTGTCGCAGCGCAAGACCACGTTCTGCTCGGNCGTTCCATTGCTCACCAGCGTGCCGCGCACAATGAGCGAAGCGCCCGCGTGGAAGAGCAAGGTCGTGCCGGCATCGAGCGTGAGCGTGGCACCGGCGGCGACCACCAAACTATCGATGATTTGATAGGGGCGGTCGGCCGTATAAGTCGTGCTTTCGGCGAGCGTTTCGCCCACAATACGCACCACATTCTGCGAACTGCCAAGGAGCACGACCGAGGTCTCTGCCCCACCCTCTGTGCGCACATAAAGGCGGTCGGTAAATTCCACGGCATCATTGCTGTCGGACTCGGGCGCATTGAACGCGATGAACGCGAGCAGGCTGTCCTTCGAAGCCACCTCGAACGATGTGGCCGCGCCATTTTCCAAATAGGTGCCGTCCAAGTTCACGCGAAACGGCGATGAGGCGCCACTTTCCAGCCAAGCCTGCGAGATGCGCAACGCCTTGGAAGAATTGTTGAAAAACTTGAGCGTATCGGTGACGGAAAGTTCGTCGGCGAGCGTGACGCCCAAATCTACGGTGTCGCGATGCACAACGAGCGCAGTCGAAGCGTCGGTAATGTAGTCTTCGTCGTCCAAACAGCCGCAAAAAAGCAGCGGAACGAGGGCAAGTATGGGGATAATTTTCCTAATCATATAGATTAAAAACGCGCGTGAGGTCGGTTTTATTGTTTTTTTGATTATTTTTGCTCCCACAAATCAGCTATTTGCAAATATGAAAGTTCTAAAATTTGGCGGAACGTCGGTTGGCTCGCCCGAGCGCATGAAACACGTTGCCGCGTTGGTCACGAAGGAAAAAGGCAATATCGTAGTGCTCTCGGCAATGGCCGGCACGACGAACACGTTGGTCGAAATTGCCGACTATTTCGGAAAGCGCAACCCCGAGGGCGCAAACGTTTTGATTGGCCAACTTCGTATGAAATATGCGCAGCATCTTCCCCTGCTTTATTCGGGAAGTGCCACACGTCAGCGCGTGG
>Ga0065711_1033646_pt1 | contig 25092 bp, 12 predicted proteins | sample Hoacrofraction12_FD_59098 | JGI IMG/M metagenome (GOLD analysis project Ga0065711, IMG submission 59098) | Hoatzin crop microbial communities from Cojedes, Venezuela - Epithelial fraction 12 v2 (version 2) | ecosystem: Host-associated > Birds > Digestive system > Esophagus > Crop | place...
CAGACCAGGGAGTTTCTTCGCAACATCCCTAACCCGGGCCCCAGGGAGGCAGCAGACTTCCCTGTGGGATGGGTCCGGTCGGCAGATCGGGCCCTCTGTTCCCCTCAGAAGGGAATCACCTATGTGATCCCCCTGCTCACTTTGCAGGTGTGGTGATGTCAGTGGAAGTTCACTTCAATTATAAGTTAAGTTGAGAGCTGCAGCATGTAAGTGCTTGACATTCCAGTGCTACCCATGCGATGCACAGTCACTGCAAGGTAACCAATAAGTTGCTGAAGAAAAATTGTTTAAAAACAGGCAAAGCATAAGGCTTATTCGTCTGTGAGAATCAAGGATGAGTAATTTACAACGGGCAATTGGTATCACTTGACTATGCCTTCAATGCAGTAGTAAAACCTAAACATACAGACTCACTTCGTCGTAGTGTCTTCAGTAAGGTGACATAGTCTGTTTCCGTGCTACAGAGAGAAGATTTGAAGGGTTTCATGCTTTCTTACTCCAGCTGAATCACTCGAAGGTACCTGTGGTGTAAAAATCTTTCCTATTCCTATAGTGACAGTTTTAAAATCATTGAATTGTCTAAAGTTAGAGCTGTTTTGGATTTGTTTTCAAAAAACACTGGTGCCTCGGTGGGCCACTTAGAGTTGTACATGCATACATTATGGTCATGTATTTTGCATCTGTCTTCACCCCATTTTTCTTACTAAAACCCAGTTTTTCTCTCAGTGTGACCTCCCATGTATGTGTGCAGGCTTCTTCTACTTCTCATCTACTAAATAAAGACTGGATTAATTCCTTGTCTCTTAGGGAAATTAAGACAGTAAGTGTATAAAGATTAAATATTTGTATGGCATGTTCATGCGGCCATATAAATTCCTAGGGAAAACGTTGCTCTTCTAGTTTGAATATGTTTGCAAAGTTACGCTATTTTGTTACATGTAAACTAGATGAGATATTTAATATTTTATACTCCATCAGTGCTGGAGTTTGAAGGTGTTATGAGAGTTGCCAAGTGTAGCTGACCCCAGGACATGAGGACTGCTCTGTCTCGGCTGCAGAAGTCCAGTCCGGTACTCTGTGGTCACTGCTGTTCCCGTTTGCAGGTCCAGCCAGTGCCGAGGCTGAGTGCCTGTGCCACTAGCTCAGCTGGCCAGAAAGGCTGCCACAGGCACAGTAGTGCCATTACCCACGCAAGCACCAACAGTGCTCATATAAAGAAAAAAGCCAGACAGCCTGGTCCCATTTCTCCTCTCTAGCTCATCAGGGCTGCAGTTCAGCCGTGAAAACGCACACACTTTCGCTCTCCAGATTTATAAGCAGAACCAGATTTACAGATTCCTCGAACACCAGCACGGGCACTAAGTCCAGCTAAATAGCCATGCTTGGACCCTGGGCCCTTTACCCAGCCACTGGTTAAGACCTTGAGTCCTTCCAGATATGGGCCTCCTCTTACTTGTTGGCTAGTCCAGCTTAAAGTTTAGACACATTATGAAGTTCGCTAAGGAAAGGTAAACACGCCCTCCTCTCATCAGTGTCTGGACTTGGATCTCATATGCACAGACATACACCCATCAACATCATTGGAGCAAAGGAATAAAATAGTATTCAATTTTAATTTCATTATTTATACTTTCCTGATGCATCAGTATGCCTCTTTTGATGCGTCTGCTGGTCAACAAGGACACATTTTTGCTTCAGAACTGTTTGTTTCAGAGAATGTCATGCCAAGTAGGCACTTTGTGCTCTCCCTTCAGTTATAGGTTGTTTTTGCTCTGATTCCCCTCCTGCTGCCTTTCTTCTTCACCCTGTTTCACAGACCTCTATTATGAAATCGTTGCTCCCCAGAGGAGATTTCTGAGGCTTGGAGCCACTGATTTTTTTCTGCCCCAGTGGCTCAGGTACACTGTTTACCCTTCATGAAGAACATATTTACTGCATGGTGGAGGGTAAACATGCTTATTTTGTCTATTGGAAAGTAAATCCGTATTGTCTTCTTATCTCTTTGTAACTTTTCTTGTTGACTTTTCCTAGAAATCACAACGTGCACAAGGTAAATGCCAGTGAGGTCCATTATTCACAAACATGATTTTGCCTAAATTAGTTTGATGTTTAAGAGTTTAAAAATGTAAAAATCTGTCAGCTGTAAATGCTAGGGATTATGTGTGGGGTAGCTTTAGTACTGCTTCACATTTAGGATGGATAGCATCTTCACGAAGCATCTTGAATTTTAGTGTGATTTACAGGTTGGGTTTCGTGGAAAGGAACGGTTTGTGTTGAGATTTAGTGATTAAATAGTCCAGCAATGATACTACAGACATACACAGCTTTAATCAGGATCAAACCATAAATCAGGGTGTAATTTTGAATTTCCAAGTTTCAGACATTCTAGGAAAAAAGTAACTCATGATTGCAATCATGTTAATCGGCATCTGAAATACTAAGCTGGTGATATTGCAGTTTGGTATGTCATTAAAGGCTAACTACAAATCATAGCACAGCACATGCCAAGCAACAAAATATTTGTAGTTGTGTGCTTATGCTCTTTCATCTTGAAACATCCACTTTCTACCAATCTCTAATTCTGGCTAATAATCTGACCCAGTTTTAATATTCTCTTCATCCAAGGGGGAAGCAATATTTGCCTCTTGTTGCATATTGGGTAACTGAGTAAAACCTATGGCTTGATGACGTCTTCTGTCCTGCTTCTGCCCTGTCTCTGTATTTGCTGAATACATAGATTGGTCTTTTAATGGATTAGAACGGATTGTTTTCTATTTATTTTTGTACTGCTAAATGGAATATTAATGTATGAGAGACCTTTAATTCACTTCGTGTTACGTGCATTTATTCTCCTTTAATTATTCCTATTAGCGCACTTTCAAAGCCATTCTATCATGGCTTCTTTGTGGGAAAATTGTGCTAGTTTTTGCTTATTTCAGCTATTCCACTGATTTTCCAAACTTTTAAGAAAGTACGTAAGAGTGATCTCTCATACACTGAGGCTGAACATCCAAAGATGGATATGATTAGAGAGTATTTCAGTGTATTTCATTTGAGCTGGGGGAGCTCAGCTGAGTTAAGCTGTATCAATATTTGTAATTTCTTGTTCTATCAAAGGTAAATTAATATTTTTGCATGATATAAAAGGAAATGTGTTGCGTTTTGTTTTTGTTAATGTTATAACTCATCTATGGCATAAAAATGTGAAAAAAAAATTACCTGGTTAACGAGACTTCTTCCTGATATTTAAATTTTTGCTTATTTCTAGTGATATAAATACAAATTTTTATGTAAAGCAGGCTAGGTCATGCTGGCTAATACTTTGGTTTCATCCCACTTGAATAAAGGGGGCTGGCTGGGGCTGGGGGGCAGTTCCTCTTTGGAAACTCTCAGGAAATCTTTTGGCATCCCAGTAGCTGATAATTTTGTATTGCTGGTCTGTGTTTTCGTAGATCCTTATTTCTTGAAGAATAAAATTTCTAGATGTATCTCTGTATTCTTTTTTACAATAATGGGAGCATCCCTACAGCTCCCATATCTTTGTTACTGTTTTCTCCTCTGTCATTAGGCAATTTCTGATGTTTTCTACCAGCTTTCCAAAATAGGGCATGGCTGTAATTTTATACGCCTGTACAAATACATTTGTGATATTCCTTCCAGTATAAAAAGAAATTAATATGTTTGTTTTGATTTCAAGCTTCCTGTAAAACGAGTTTGAATGTTTGGATGATTTAGTGCAAAACCTGAAGTGCAGTGGTCTGAAAAGGTACAAGGAAATTACATTAAATCTCTCCTAAAATACTGTAATTTTTTTCCCAATACTTTTGTCATTATTTTTCATACTCCTCTTTATCCTACAACAAACATTCCACTTCAGCATTGGTATTTCTCCATCTCTGCGTGGAAGGTTGAGAATTAATGGCATCCATTAACACTATTGTAATTATATGGTTGTACTTATTTGGGGCATGTCACTCCTAGCACATCTCTCTATCCTTTTAAATAAAATTCAGGTGCTGTTATCATTGTTATTTTTATTAAAATTCTTACTATAAATCTTGTTTGTTGGGGTTAATTAATTTATTAGAATCTCTGTCTTGATTTCTGTTTAAACTGTAGCCTGGCACATGAGTGCACTGTGCAGGCCTCAGCATCTTCTGTTCTTACACTCTGTGACTTCTGAAGTACTCACTGCAAGTCTTTCACTGCTGGTTTTTAGTGTTCTTAATTTTTCCCCCGTATCTACTCCAGGAACAAAAATAAAACTGACTTCTCATCTAGTGCCAAGTGTAGTAGAGAAGAGCAGAAGCTCACCCTTTACTAGCCACTGTGAAGTAATTTTCAATTTTGCCATCGATTTTTTAAGATTTCACAACTTTAAATTTTCATATTTTAGGTCTGGGATTTCACCAGAGGTGTCTGTCCCTCATTGTCCAAGTTCCACTAGATTTGTTGTGATGTGTTTGGAAAGTTGTGCTAACTGTCAATCACCTTTTTCAGAAACAAGGGAAGACCTGAATGCAGAGCATCTCCTTGTAGGTGTTCTTTGCTTTCATGACCATGGCTTTACTAAAGAGCATGTAAGCAAATGCTTGATTTCACCCTTGCAACTTATCCTAATGCTCTTAAGCACATACTTAATTTTAGTGATTAATTGGCTTTTTGTTTTGTTTTGCTTTGTTTTTTAACCTGGACTGTAAGAAGGCAGAGGGAGAAGGGACCAGTCATGTTTTTAGCTCGCTTGCCTGTTGCAGATGGCTGGTAGAGATTTACCTGTTGCATTTAAGCACCACGTGCTGCTGCTTTTTATTGATGAGTCTTTCTTGTGCATGGTTGATGTATGTGGGGTCTACTACTTTTAGCTTTTGCATTTGAAATTCTCAGCGTTATTTATTTGCACGACTTAAGTCCCTACAGTTTTTAATGTAAAACTGATTAAAAATCAGTTGCTAGATTTCATATTTGAGAAAGAGCATAAATGAGTATGGTTAGTTCTTAGGATCTGTTTTTAGTGTAGGTGACCTCTTTTAAATTAATTGCTTTGAAAATTTCAGAATTATTTAATCTGTCATTAGCGTTTTGGGTTGTGATCCAGTGTTTGTGGCACTTTGATCCAGTTTTAGCAAAAGTTGTGTTTACAGCAGAATTCTGCTCTGATGAGGGAGGCCTTAAGTGAAAGGTATTTTTCATCGTTTCCGTGCTTCAGAGTAGCTTCTTTTAAAGAGTGGCTGATTTTTTTTCTTGAGGTGTGTGATAGGGGAACAGAAGAGTAAAAATACAAAATAGTAATTACATTGTAATTGTGTTTTGCATCTGTATGAATGCCTAAAAGGTGGGATTTTTTTTCTTATCAATAAATTTTCATGTGCATTTACATGCAGCTTGCAGTGTCAGTATTTTTCTTAAAATGTAATTTATAATGGAATAACATAATGTTATGAATTAAAATGAGAGAGTTTGGGGTTTTGTTTTTTTTTTTACCTCTGAATTTTATGAATTGCTTGACCTGTGCTGTATCATATCATGTTGCACAGGGTGTAGAAAAGCCTGAACAATGAGCTACATACTTCTCATATCACATAAATTGTATTGACCCCACTAGATGGTGCTAATTGATAAACGTATGTCTGTGCGTGACTATATATATATTTAATTTTAACTCAAAGCATAGGTGTCCCTGTCTGTGATTAAAGTTTGGGCTTTGAATAGGTTAATTTTGTATCATTGAGCTGTACAGAAACAAACTCTTCAATATTTTTAGGAACTCGGGGAACCTGAATTGAATTGGCTCTTGGACTAACATTGAGTAGAGACTGTAAGGATGATGTTTACTGTACTAAGCAGGAATAAACCAAACTCTTCATGATTTAACTTTAGCAAGCTCTGCCTGAATAGCAAAAGTGAAAAAGCACAAGTCTATGCCAAGATTTCTCAGTCTGTATGCAGCGAATCCTGTTTTTTTGTCTGTTTTCTTTAAGTTTAACTGACATTTCTGTAAAATCTTAGTTCTGCAGAGAATGGAGCTTGCTGGGGAAAAAAAAAAGATCGGTCTGGTGAGCAGTTTAGCTTTTGTTCATGTTAGAAATCTGTTTACTTGGTGAATAGGGTTAAGAAAGTTCTTTCCTTTGGATTTATGTTGTTAACAGAACAGTGGAAATCACTTGCTTTTGGAAAAACATCTGGAAATTAGGTTCTATGTAATGACGTGAAAGTGAAGACCTCAATTCAAATTTGTGATGAGTGTTTAAACATAGTAATATCAGGAGAAATAAAGATTACAGAGCAAATTGTTTACAAGTAAAACATACTTGTGGACAAATGAGAATCTTTTAGTGTTCATGTAAGTTGTGTTTTCTGAAGGAACGGACAAGGCATTTATTGAGCAAAGTATTAAATCTAGGCACACGTATTTTGTTTCTAGCATCTAAATGAAATCTTGAACTTCAGCTTCAGTGAAGTGTGTTTGCAGTGAAGGGGGGACAACCTGCTCTTACTGTACAGTGCTGCTTTCCCATCTTAGCAGATTTCGAAAGACAAATCTTACCTTTCAGTTCTGTCTCATGTTAAAGCTTCTTCTTCAGCTGTATTTATTTGACAAAGCAGGACTGTACAGTTGTTCATTTAAAACATGTCCTGATAGTTTACTTATTTGGAAGAGTGTTCTTTCAATTTTTTTTAAAGTGCTATCTTCATATTCTTAGCAGGTTAGCTCTTCAGTCCTCTAATTCGGACTCTGGGAATAATTTAACGTGAATGGATATTAGTATTGGCACAGAAAGTATTGTAAATTTATGTTTGAATTCACTTGATGGCTCTTTCTTTGCTAATCAACATACCAGCATAAAGCAGTGGGAAATAATGGAATGTTGTTTTGTTTTCTTTCAAATTGCTGAATTAAGATAACCAAATTGAATCGCAAGTCATGAGGTGTTCAGGATTGCAGTTTTCCTAGCTGTCTCTCACCGATGAGATGACAGTTGTTGCTGGTGTATTTTGTGCTTAGAAGGACTTCAGATAATGACAGCTACCAAAACCCAGTCACTCAGCTGTTGACATGATTCTTCTTCTTTACATTCTAGCTGCATCTAGCCTGTTTCTTTCCTTTTTCAGTTCATGTTTAGTATTATAATTTTTTTTATCTCCTTTACATAATTTTTTCTCTGAAATATTCAAATCTAATATTCAAGAGCAAGGACAATTATGTTTTTTCTGTAGTACAGAAAGCTGACTTTTCTAAGAATAAATCCTCCTCTCAAATTCATGAAGATCTTTAAAGTGCCAAATGCAAAAATGGAGAAACATTTTTGCTATATAAAACAGTAGTAGTATACTTGTGCTATTTAAAAAAGGTTTGTCATAAAGCTGAAGAAACTTTTACATTTCTTAAAATCTGACCAATAACAAGACTCAAACAAGTTGTTAATTTTTGGTGGTTTAGATCAATTATTTGGATTATTTGTATACACGATAATAATTCAAATTAGTTAGGCATACATTTTTCCAAGTCTCTGTTGCATTACTTACTCACAGGGTCAGGTGATACCTAAAATGGAAGTATCAATAGAGTATTTAGGTGGGAAAAAATGGAAGATATTCTTCAAGAAGGAAAGAAAAAACAAGTTTATTGTTGGAACGTGGAAATGAAATACTATAGTTTTTTTTTCTGATCAATCTAAGTTCATTAGTGTGTTGAATTAAAGAAGTTTTTCAAGTTTTATCTTTATAATCATTGTAAAACATCAACTGTTTGATTGTTGCAGTAAGGATTATTTGCATCTGTAATTACAACTGTGCAACTTTACTGAGTGCTGCTTCTCCAAGCTGAAGGGCTTCAGTGGGAGTTGCAATTCCATTCTTGCTTACATGAAGTGTTCTTTAAATAAAAGTATATTTTAAAAGTTACTTAGAAAGACATGTTGTTTACTTGACAATTATATCAGGAGAATATTGCAATTGATTATAGGTATCTCACTATCAGTAGTTGGAAGACCAAATAATTTTTTTCTGATGAAAAGTCATTTTAGTAGTATTGGTTTGAAAATTAAGTGCATTTTGTGTCTGTGATTAGTCCTTGTCTTACTTTCAGTGATGCAGAAACTGGTATTTAGTTCCTTTGGTAATGTGCTCTGAATCTTTGGGTAAGAAATGATGTCATAATCCTGAGTACTGTTACCATTTTAAGCTGCACTTTTTATATATGACTTTGAAAGCTTTGCTGTATGTGTGATCAGTTTGTTATGCCTGCGGTACTGCACAGAAGTATTTCCTCAGATCACTTACAAAGCATGAACATAGAAGCTTAAATTATGCAGAGAAAGAAACATTAAATTTGTCTTTAATAAAAAATTTGGTCTATTGTGTTGTGAATGATGAATCTTTGTCATTGTTTTGATGAAAGAAAGAGAGAGAAATAAAGACCCCAAATTTGCTTTTTTATTTAAATTTGAATGCTTCATTCAAAAAGTGGTGTTTATTAAAGTAATAATGCCGTGCGTGGGTGGGCAAAGATTGCCACTGAGTGAGACAGAAGAGTGAAGAGCTGTAAATTGGAAAGAGCGGTTTGTGACCTGGAATCCTAAGTTCAGTATTGATCTTCTGAAATTTGTCCTCAAACTTTTACTGAATTTAAGATGTTTTTATACAGGTAAGTGTGTGCTTTTGGAGAAAAGAATTCCAGATCTTTTATTTTAGCAAATTCAGACTGGTTCAGAATGGTACTCGATGGGTTTACGGCTCAGATTTTGTTTTACTTGAAAATGCATGTACGAAGGGTAGTGCATTAAAATTGGAAGGATCTTTCAGCATCCATGGACTTAAGTTTGAAGAGCACTTGTTTCAAAGGAGAAAAGTTTGGTGTTGTTCTGTTCTTTCTGTTCAAGGACTTCATGTCCTTAGCTCACACAAGAGAGTGGCTTCATTCAATTTTGGAATTGTTCTGATGCTCCTTCCTTTGGAAATGGGGTTAAAAGTACAGAAAAACAATGCTGAAAACACTGTATACAGTAGCCACGTAGGCTGTTTGCCTCTAAAGGGGCAGGGAAATTTATTTTGGAGCAAGTGCAACTTGTTTGGCTTTGGTCTGAACTTCCTCTGTCTACCTAGGGACCCTCTTCCTATAAGCAAAGTCATCAAAACCTTTTCTTGTTCCTGACAAAAAAAAAGTGCATTTGAATGAAATCTGTGAAATCTCATATAATAGCAGCTTTATTTTATTGTATAAGGAACAATGAATTCAAAGTGAAAAGTGTTTCTTACAGAAAAATAAACATTTTAAGAAACTATGCAAGGAATAACTGGGTTTGTAGCCAGCATTTAATCTGTTTTGCTTAACATTGCAAAAATAAAATAGCTAATACATTAGTCTTATTACCATTTGCTTTCATATTCATTCAGACCAAAATTTTCTTATTCTTGAGCCCTTTATCTTTTTTTTTTGTGTGATATAGACTAAACCTCTGAGGTATTAAAATAAAATTTGAAAAATAAAAAAGCTTTTAATAATTAAGGAAGAAAAAGGGCAGCATCTCACAAGGTAAGCTTGAGTTAAAGGAGTTAAAATCACAAGTGTGTTAGAGTACTCTGCAGATGGCAATGAATAAGGAAATAAACATTTCATGTAATTGCTATTTCAATCTTTAAACTTGTAGTAGTTTTAGAATCCTACTTGAATAATAATTATCAGCTGTATGAGAACTAGATGGCATGCTGTGGATTATCAGTAGTTAAGGAAAAAATAGTCCGATCACAGGTAAGGCCCCAAATGAAGCAGACTGTAGAAATTCCAGAAGAGAGCAATTGGGATGATGAGAGGGCTGCAAACATGATCCATGGGGGAAGACAAAGAGTTTGGGTTTAGCTTAAAAATGACTGGAGAAGTACCTGAGTTTTCATGTTAAAGAGGCCATGACAAAGCAAGTAATTTGTTCTCCAGGATCGAATGACAAATCAGGAAATCTGTTTACAGCAAAATGCAAGTCCAATGCAAGGCTGCTGCACCTGTGGCTGTAGGATCTCAGAAAGGGCTGGCAGCCCGGTTGGAAGGCGCTCCCTTGCAGGCGCTGGACCAAACTGTTGGTCTGTTGAGCAGTGGTTTGGTTCCGTGTGTTGCAGGGACGCCGGGCTCCTGCTGCACTGGGGTGCTCTGCCCATTCTGTGCCTGGTCCCCGCTCTGCTCACACCCCTGAGGAGCTGCTTGGCAGAACACAGTTTGCATGAGCCGGCCTTAGCTGGAGCATTTTGTGTCATCAGAAATCTGTAGAACTTAGCTCTGGTAACTTGGCTATGGGCAGAAAGAGTCGGATGAAGTGTTGCTGTTGTGTATATGGCCTCTGTCATTTTCTCAAATGGTTCTGTTCAGTTTTTATACATGCATATAGAGAAGTTGTGTTCCTCAAATTTCCACATTAAAAAAAGCTTCAGGATACATCTGTTCCTTTTTTCCTGATAAAAGTGTCTGGTCTTCATCAGCTACCTCAAGTTCCATAGCACCCAAATGAATTTAAGTATGTGGCACACTATTTTCAAGGTACTTACCTGGTCTTGCTTTTAACCACACGTTAAGCAAGGAAACGCTAATTTTCCGTTCTACAAACAGAGGATGGATGGACTGGCATTCAAGAAGATGGTGGTGAATCAGGAAATTGGTTGCTCACTACGTTACAACAGGCTCATACCCTAGAACCTTTGTTTTAAAATGACGACATCTGGACTGTTACTGCTGAACATCTATTCCACTAATCTCACACTTGATTGCACTCCCACCTTTCCTTTCCTATCTGTCCTTATTTCTTCTTGAAATGGACAATAAAAACAACCTTACCAGTCCTCCCTGTCAGGTGGATTTTTTTCTACATTTAAATCTTATTTACTGGTGAATAACTGCTTGCTTGCAGTGTGCTCTCTAGCTTAGGAAAGCTGATTCTGTGGTGCTGTAGCTGTTGCTCTAAAATGTTCCAAATGGATTTAATTTTTTTAATTTAATTTTAGTGGCTCTCATCTCTTTGCTTTTGAGCTAGGGAGAAGGTATGCTATATGAGTGTAATGGATGCATTTAGTAGTTTTCTTTCATATGCTTTGGTGACACTAGAATGAAAACAGGAAATTCTGAAATTATAAATATTGTAAGAATAGATCAAAGACATAGATATGCAGGCATACTCCACTGTTCATTAAGGATGTGTTTGTTGAAAGTGTCAATAGCTAGGTAACTAACAGATAATAAAGTAGTTTTGCTAATAAAAAGGAAATGTGATGGGGAGGTGCATGTAGAAATACATACAATTTAAGTACACAGGGACAGTGTATGTGGCACAGGCAAGCAAGAGCAGAATCGCCAGAATCCTCAATTGCTCACTTAGTGTCTGTCTTGGTTTTCTCAATACAGAAAGAGTGGAAGAGATGCATTGTCATTTTACAATAAAAAACAAGAGATGAGGCCTTACAGGCCTGAGACTTTGATTAGATCTCTTTAAGACAAAATAAAATCTGGCAGTGCCCTCATGACCTGTCAGACTCATTTCAGAACTGCTTTGTCTGTGAGACTCCCTCAGGTGCACCCCTGGGTGTGGGTGTTCCTCCTACCTCTCATGAAGCATAGTGTTTTCTCTGTCATGATCAGCTTCCTCAGATGTGCCTTGCTCATCAGGGCTGATCAAGGGTGAAGGACAGACAAATGAGGTAATGAGGCACAGTGTTAAATGATTGAGGAGGAAACTCTGAAACCACAGATTAAAAAAAAATCCACAGAGAATAGGATTTTACTGTACAACTTACTGCAATGTGCACAGGCATTTTTTCTATCTTGCAGTTTCTGGCTGGACAGTAAGAACTAGTTATTTGGCTGGAGTGACTAATATTTCACATCATCTGAATTTTTGGGAAGGCTCTTTCTTTGTCCTTGACAAAATCGATGTATCATTTGATTTTGTTAGTTGAGAAAAGCTGCCTCCTTTCCCCACCAGGTTGCTTTCTTTCATGCCTGGCATGCTGTGCTTCTTTTATTGGCTTTAACAGTCTAATTCATAATACTCTCATGATGCTTGCCATCGCGGTTAACGGGGCACTTCTGCCCTAACAACTCTGTCACACACATAAGCGCTCCATAACCAAGTTCTTGCTGAATCAAAGTTCAAGCAGCAAGTGCTTGCTGGGAGTGCAAGTTGAAGCTGTGGCCTCTTCAGGCAGTGCTGCTGATTTGCATTGACAGCACCTTATTTAAAATAATGCTGCTCCGGTAATTTTGTAAATCTCTAGATAACACACCATTGTATAATTTTACAAAAAGTAACCTGACAAGAAAAATGCTCTTAAATATGATCTAATATAACTCTATTACCACATTTTGTAACTTAGAAAACTACTGCAATTTTGTGTACAATTCTGAAAATTTATTTCTGAAATTGCAATGCAATTAGAAATTTCTGGAGGAGTTCTATTATGAACATAGGTCATTCTGAATGTTGGGTAAAGGACCCTTTTTGAGTGTCATCTAGCATTATCCTGGACTCTTAGCAACCTTGTCTTTAAGGGCTGAACAGATACTCGTGTAGGTTTAGATTGAACATAAGGAAGAAATTTTTTACGATGGGGGTGGTAAGGCTCTGGAACAGGTTGTCCAGAGAAGTTGTGGCTGCCCCCTCCCTGGAAGTGTTCAAGGCCAGGTTGGGTGGGGCTTTGAGCAACCTGATCTAGTGGAAGGTGTCCCGGCCCATGGCAGGAGGATTGGGATAGACGATCTTTAAAGGCCCTTTCCAACTCAAACCATGCTATTGTTCTATGCTTGGAGCCTGGTTTGTATTCTTTTAACACAACTGCAAAGATTTTTATAATCTCAGAGCACTTTGGTCTCGATATACACATTTATTTGTTGGCTCTTTCCAAATCATGGACTCCAAGTACACATATGATTTAGAACAAAGAGAGCGTTGGTGGTTTCTTTTGTTTTCTGTGTTCTGCTGTAGCACAAAAATGAACTCAGCAGAAATCACATCCATTTTTTTCAGCTTTAGGACCTTGATAACAGGCTTCTTTGCTGTGATAGCTGAAATGTCCCCTGCAGTATTGACATGAGAGGATGTTTAATCTTCAGTGGGCATAATGTGTGAAGATGACAGAAATTAACAAAATCCCATTAAGTTCACTCTTGGGCCTTATTTAATTTCTATGAATGAGTTGCTTACTTAAAGGAGTGCTAAATGAACTAGTTACCAAGTTTTATCAGGGCTAGAAACACCGCCTTTTTCAAACTGTAATAACTGGAGACATTAAAACCCTCTTCCTCGCTCCCAAAAAGAAAACACAGTTTAGCAGCAGGTGGGATAAGGCTCAAGCTAGGAGTCTACGTTTTTCGGTTTCCATCAGAGAATTTAGATGCCTTGTTGTTTGTTCCCTTGTTCTGGCTGTTTGCAGGGGGTGGAAACAAGTGATGCAAAAGCAGTCACTCACCACCAGCCGACTGATGGCCATCCAGTCCCCAAGCAACGGCTGCTTTGGAAAAACATGATGTTACATGGTATGGAGTATGTCTTTGGTCAGTTGGAGTCAGCTGTCCCAACTGTGTCCCTTCCCAGACTCCTGGCCACCCCTAGCCTACTTGCTGGGGGTGCAGAGCAAGAACAGAGAAGGCCTCGATGCTATGCCAAGCTCTGCTCAGCAATGCGTAAAGCACCGGTGTGTTACCCGTGCTGTTTTGGGCACAGATAGGCAACACGGCACTATATGGGCTGCTATGAAGAAAATGAGCTCCCTCCCAGCCAAGCCCAGTACAACAGTTTATACCAGACAGCCTGTAGGCTTTCTGATTTTTTTGAAGTTATTTCATGCTGTAGTGATAAAGAAGCTTATGATTGTTTTATTATAGTGCAAGTTTCTACTTCTTGGTTTAAGGTTGTCTAACGTTCTGAATGACTTTTGACTACTGTCTTTTAACTGTATAGGCAGAAATATTTCCGTGCCATTAGCCTGCTTTTGAATTCTTATGAACTTAATGCTTCTGCTCAATGCCTTGAAAGAGAATTGCTCATCTGTTCTGATGAAACTTTTTACTGTGGAAAATTGGGCCAGAATCGGGGTATCTGAATGTCTGTTTTTACATCTGCAGAGGCTTGCTTTATACTTGTAACATTCTCTCAAAAACCTTTCTGCGCTGTGCAATTACTTACTGAGGCAATTTAGTGCTGCCTTGGGGAATGAAATTCTCTTTGCAAACTTTGAGTAGTTAGCTGTGATTTATGCATTTTTATTTTGTTTGTCATTTCTAAAATACATAATGCTAAATTCTTAGCAATATTCTGTGCCTCTAACTGCAGTTCAATTGGCCTGAATAGAATGTGATTTAAAGGCTGTACGTGTTCTGAGAAAGATAGATAGTTTTCAAGATGTTGCCTTGGGTATTTGAATTGAGTTGGCATTTGATTTGCTGCTCAGTTTTCCTACACGTCATGTTTTCATCATGCCATATTACTGCAGAGTTGTTCATATATTTAAAATCATTAGTGTGCCAAAGCTGCAATGATAAGTACTATAGGAAGGTTCAGGAACAAATGAGTAGTTTTGTATTCAGTTCATATTTCTGTGCTTTGTAACTAGGTTTACGCACACCTGCTAAATGATGAAAATAAAGCAAAAAAATTTGGCTAATTTTTCTGGTTCCTTTCATCTGATACAGTAGGGTTCTGAGAGGAGAAAAGGAGGGAATTAAACTTTTAATTAAAATTCTACATCAAAATATGCATACTCTTTCAGCATAGATGATGGCATGCAATTATAGTTTGTAAATGGTGTTAATGGTTATTTTCATATGCTTCATTGTAGCCCACCGTTTCTTGTTTCGAGTACTTTGTTTTTCATTGACTCAATGTTGTTGGTCAATTTAGACAGTGAACTCACTGTGTACATCTCAGATTAAGGTAGTACCATTAGTGATCAAATGAAAACCCAATTCTCGTATTGAAATCTCACTGTGTAAGTGTTGGGACTATTCATAAATGTGTCCTTTGCAGTCATTAGTGCCTTGGAATGATTTCTGTTGCTCAAGACATTACCGGTGCAGGACACAAACTGCAAATGAAACCAAAACTGGCACCTACTGCCTCACCAGTTTCGCTTTCTTTTTCCATTCTCTTCAACTGTTGTGGCTTTTTAATGTAAACATGGTCCTCTTTGTAGTAGCATCTGCTTGGTTTGTGATGCCACGAGTGGAATTAAAGACACTTTTGCAAACGGTGCGTGAACCTGGCACTTTGGTGAACAGTTAACAGTTTCTCCATGTGAGAGAGTCTCTCATGAGGCGTCCATGCAAGTGACTAAGCCAATAAATACAGAAGCTGCATGGCTTTTGTTAGGGCTTTGATTTCAGACACTCTTGTTGTTGATATATTATGAAGAATATAATGCAAAGAGCAGTTAGGGCAAATATTATGCCTACTATTATGGACTTTCTACAACAATATACTTGATACTTGTCTTCTAGACATGTCTTGGTGCTTCGTATGCGTGTTTATATTGGCTTTCTAGTTCAGATTAGGAGTGCAATTTTAAAGCAATTTCCCATCTTCTCAACTTGTACTGCTTTGGTTTGCATCAGCAAGCATCAGCAGTCCAGTACGTGAGATGAATTTCTTTCTGCTGAAACTAAACAAGGATGGATATTCAGCAGACAAGACTAGACTAGGCTAGTCCAGAGTAAAACCCCGGAAATGTGCATGGTGTGATGATTAGGTCCTCACTGCCAGTTGTTCTGCTGCATTGAACAAAAATGGTGTTGCATGTTTTCATCCATGTGCGTACTTAGGCAAATTTTGCAGGTACCTTAACTCCATACTGAGAGAGATCTCATCCAGTAAAATCATACCCATGTAAGGGAATGTTTATATATCTAATAAGAGGATATAAGCCTCTGACGTTTCTCAAAAGGTGATGCACTCTGTTCCAGAGTTATTGTCTGCCTTAGAATGATGGTCAGTACAAACTTCTCACAAGATCCTCCTCAGTGTGTACAGTCAGGATGGCATTGTCACCGTAAGAAAAGCTCTTAACCAGAGGTGTTGATGTGTCTGAGTAGTTGGTGACATTTCTGTGTGGTTGGCAGAATGTTTTCACAAATGTATGTGATGTTTCTTGTGTTTCATGTGCTAGTATGGCTCAGAGATGTTGATACAGTGTTTTCTGGGTTAGAAGTGTTTGCGCATATATTCTTACATACACTTATTCTTTACCTATGCCAATTGTTCTGTCAAAAAGACTGTTTTCAGCCGTATGATATCAGAACTGTACCTGGAAATGAAGAAATCCAAAAGGAGAAATTAATCTTGTTTTGTAGGAGTCTTTGCTTAAGATTTTTGATTTTCTGACTCAGAAAGCTCCCTGTGGGTTTTGAAATAGTCCAGGCTGGGGACACTGCAGAAAGCATATTTCTGCTATTCTTTGTTATAGAAAGCTTAATTCAATCTCTCCAGGAAAATCCAGAAACAATTTCCCTTGCCTACAAATGTGCCAAAAAATTGTATAAATTTGCAAATGATTGTTTTTTCCTTTTGGGGCATATCTTCACAGTAGATTGTCGGTTTTTGCAGAACCTTGTAAGTCTTCCCAAAGTACCCTACAGTGAAAAGAAGAGATAGTCATAAAGAAAAATAAAAATTAAAAAAATGATACCCCAGGAGCTTAGTCATCTGTTCAGCAGAAGAGCTTTATATGTTTTATTTACAATACATAACTCTTGCTTTAACAGACTCAGTCTCATCTGTGAAGAGATTTTCAGGGTTCAAGCTTCACACTTAAATGTCAGAAGAACTGAAACCAGATATACTCAATTTTCTTTTTTTTAAACATGATACAGTCTTATATTCTCCATACGTTTCTACTAGAGAGAAGGCAATAGTATTAAAGCTACCACACATCCAGTATAATCGCAGAATATAAGCTAAATTTGCCTTTTGTATTAAACAGAATTCTTTAGAATGAAGCTCAAACAAATGGTTGCAAATATGAAATGTTTTATCTTGAATAGGTAAATGCTCTCTTCTATTTTCAGTCTGCTGTCATGCTTCTCTCAAAGTGTTTCAGGATGTTTTTAATTTCTGTTACAGCTTTATTTCATTGAGTGAGATTTGTAAATAGGCAAAGTCCTTGCACCACCTTGTCCTGTTTTGCTTTTTGTTTCCGTGTTTGCCTAGCTGTATTCATTTTCATCAATGTGATCACTTAATCTAGATATTTAAATTTCAAATTCTACTTGTGTACAAATTGCATTTTGGCAATATAATGGTAGTTGTGCATATATTAGCATGATTTACAAATTTCAGTTTTGGAAAAATAATTACCTGAAAGACGGCATGTGGAGAAGTTGCTTGAATGTTTGGCTGTCCATACAGTAGTTTTTCTAAAGGCGGGTGTCGTAAATGCAGTCATTCATCACCCTGAAGTCTGGGAAATTCAGAGGCCACCAGGTGAGTTTGCAAGTGTACTCTGTCATCCTTGAAAGTCAACAGAGGTGACCTAGTCCCCAGTGACTAGGGAAAAGCAAGTGCGGTACCCATCTTCAGGAAAGGCCAAAAATGCAACGTGGGGAACTAGAGACCAGTCAGCTTTACTGTGATCTGTGGGGAAAATTATGGACCAAAACATCTTGGAACACATTTTGAGACACATGGAGAGGAGAAATTGTCTGAAAATGCATTTTTGCCTCACTGAAATTTTTGCTTTGTCAGTTGAATTGCACCAAGTCTCCTGTCTTACTGTATTCAGGAAGTTTTTATATCTAAGTGCTGCATACTTTATGGATACATTAGTTATCCAGAAGTCAGAGGTAGGCGGTAACAGTAGGAGAGCAGTAGGAAGTAGCATTTTTATGATGCGTGTGATAATTTTATACTGATATGCAAGGTAATCCTTTTATTTTGCGTTGACTGCAGCTCTGTGCACAGACCAGAGCTGTTTTAATTTTCTTAGGTAAATCCTTTAAAATACAGAGACATGGAAGACAGATATTGTCATATAAAGATCTGATTTTAAAAAAACAGATTCAGCTAACAAACAAGGCAAAATACTATCAAATAAAATCAGATTTTTTTTAAAAAAAACACCTCTATTGCATCTTGAATGGAAGTGTGCTGAGGTTGCAGTGTCTGTTACAGTAGAAGATGTAATGTATTGCTACAGTCACTTATAGTGCCAGTACAGTAAATTAATAAAACTTCCAACCTGATGTAGCAAAAGCTAATATTTAGAACTGTCTAGTAACAGTTAAATTTTCCTGCTTATTTAATTAGTTTCTGTTGTTTGCTCTAGATTTAGTTGGGCAGTTACTCTCTACAACTCCTCCACAATCAAATAAAATCTTAATTACTTTCATTAAATGCTTAACTGTATTCCAGTATCCACTGTTAGGAAAATTAAAATTTGTTTTCAGCCATTTGCTGGTTATAGGCAGAGCCAATAACTTGTTAAAGTTACACAGTACATCCTATTTAAACCCTATTTTTGATGTATGAATTTACAATGTTACAACATTTTTTCAGAGATGGGTTATGCAAGAATGTCTCAGCATTAGTTTGCTCTTTTTCTTTTTTTTTAATTCCACTGGTAAAGACACCTGCAGGTTGTCCAGGGTAAAACCAGCTTCATCTGCAGTGGCACTTCTATTTTCTTTGAGAAAGCAGAAGGTAGCATAGATGACTGCTTTTAACCTCAGAGCTGATGGAAGCTCAGCCTGCATAAAATCAAGACGTTGGCCAAAGCACTCAAAAACATGATGGATTTGAGAGTTTTTGATTTATTATGCCTTTTTTTTATTCAAGTTCACAGTCTAAGTAAATCACAAATTTCTGCTAAACTCAGGGAGCTGCAGCTCCTTGTTTAGTTTGTGTGCTTTGTGAGCTAGAAATAAGATGTTTTCCAGTCACTTTTTTACTTTTGGTGACATCCAATATGGATTAGTCTTACTTTGCTCAGTAAACAATGTCTATGTAAGCTATGTAAAATTCAGACTTACATTCTGGAGATAATAGTGCTTTGCGTTTAGTTTCCAGACGAGGTACAAATACTTGCTGTTCAGAACATATCATTTTAGAACTTAGCAACCGAGCAGCTGTCTTGTCTTCATGCTTCACCTTGATGTTTCAGAACTTTGGTATGCTTTAACCAACAACGTACAGAAATAATCTTATTACAGAAATGATGAAGGGATTGACCAAGACTTAGATCTTCCTATGCCACATTGCATTAACGGGGTATCGTATGGCCTTCTTCAAAGAACCTATAGTCTAAGTGAGTAAAACCAGACGTGGACTTAGAAAGTGTTGCGAAGCACAGCAGAAGACAGGAGAAATGGCAAGCACAAGCGTCACTGACATGGCATTGTCTTGTTATGGGTGTAGTTGTTAGCAGTTCGGTTGAAGTTCAAAAGAAAGGGCTGGGGAGAAGGCTGAAGGAGTCCAGAGCCATGAGAGGAGTGGGTGCTGCTGGGGGTAAAAGTAAGTGGAGAAAAGCAGATGTGGAAGAGGGGGAAAGGCTGGAGGGAACAGTTGGTGCAAAACAGATACGATCCAGTCAACTCCAGACATTGTCAATATGCAAAGACCACTGGTTTGGTTGCTCTTTAAAGCTGTCCCTGCTGCCTGGCGCCTGTCCTATTCCTCCCCCAGCAGCATGCTGGGGAGGGGTAGTGTATCATTGGGGTTCACGTACCCCAAGGATGCGAGGGGCTCCCCAGCCATGTTTTGCACCCCATGGCCTCTGCCAGACCTTGTCTTCCTCTCCTTGCCAAGCATGGGAGGCCCCGATTTAGCTCCTTCTGCAACTCCTCCAAACATCTGGAGTTCATGCCTCCTTCAGAACAGCGGAACTAAAGTAGAAATCTAAGAATGAGGTGTGTTCAGACTACTGTTGTTGTCTTTTTATAAATTTTGATTAATATTTGTACATCTGTGTATCTTCAGGAAAATAATGTAAATAAAATTGAATGTTTAATGTATTATTTTATGCCATTCTGAAATAACTTTTAAAAAGCTTGTTAGAAGCTTTAAAATATTTCAGCTCTTTTAAGCTATCACGCTGGAGAAATCTCAATTTTGAAATGCGTGACTTGTGGAGGAGGGAGGAGGCATGATATTTAAATGATAGTGTATCCTTTCCCTTTTTGAAAGAATCAAAGAACAGTGCATTTTTAATGTTGATAATTCCCCATTAAAAACTTTAAATGCTCTTAAATGACTTCAGCTTGCTGAAGGACTGCCTTTTTCTTTCAGATGTGTTAGAATTCATATTAGCACTACTTTGCCCCTGTTTCTGAATTATTTTAATGACGGCAGCCGCTCCAGCAAGCTGTCTGTCAAGATGTGGGTGGCAGGCTATTATTTCACTTCATAAATCATAATTTACAGGGTTTTTTATATCCATCTTGGGGATAAACACTTGATGCTTTGTGTTTTCAGCAGCAATATAAAATGTAATTGATACTTAAAGCAATATGTTAGAAATATGGACACAGAGAGTGAGAAGAGAAAAATCGCAAATGTTTAGTTTTTCTGTGGGTTGGTCTACATACTGAGCATTTTTTCCATCTGATTTCATATTCTTAGCACTTCAACAGAGGATGATGATGAATTACATTTACATGTTTCCTGCCTGTAGGTTACTAGAAGGATGTTTCTTTAGTTACAGACAGTCAACAGATCAGTTAGCTCAATAGGGTCATTTTGTACCATTTCTTGTGCTGCTAAATATACTTAACATTTTGTGCTGTTGTCTTCCAGATTCATGAAAAACTGCATTACTATGAAAAACAGAACCCAGTGCCCATACTCCATGGTGCAGCAGCCTTGGCAGATGATGTAAGTGTCCCCTGCTGAGATCACTGGTACCAAGTCTCCCAAAAAACTGTCTCCAAGCAGGAATCCTCGTAGTGCAATCACATGAATATAATCCTCTGAACTGAAATCACAAGAAGCTGCAAATGTTTCCAAAGGTGCTGTCATCACTGGGATTGTTGCTGATATTACTTTGATTTTTATTCACTTGCCTGTTACAAAAACATTGCATCTAGATAGCCTCTTGTTCTGGTTTAGTAACTACGTAATAGAAACTGCAGGTTGGAACTCTGCTGGGAGGGGAAAAGCTGTCAACTATTAGTGTTTTGAGAAAGTCACAGACAAGAGGAATGCTTTGGAAAAATCAAGACAAATGAGATAGCTGCACTGCTGACAGAACATGAAAAATGACAGATAATACTACAGAATTGAAGCATATTAAATGCCTAGGAACGAGACTTATTAAAAAAAAAAGAAAAACTATGTAAGAAAAAGTACAGTAGTGATTTATTGTTATTGGAGCTTTGCAAATTACCTTCATAACCAAAAAATAAATTGTAAAAGTGGTCGGCATTGATGGAGTAGCTAATTTCCTGTTACTATAATTTTTATTTTGAAGAAAAAAAATCCAGCCTGCCATTTCTTGCTGTTTGGTTAATTCTGGGATTCAGATGAATTGTGTACACACCTGTATAAACTATGACTGAACCTGAGGTAGGCCAGGATAGGGAAATGTGTAATAAACTGTGGTTTAGGTGAAATCCAGAAATCTTTGTTGCAATTGATGATCTCAGGTTGGTTTTTGGAAAAGGCAGTATGTATTAGGATCTGTTTCAAATATGACATGTTTGAAACTTCACATACTTTATAGATGTTTTAAAATATCAACTGTCTTTTTATATAATTAATAACTTCAGATTTTTAAATTTTACAAATGGTTAAATTTTGTGAATTGAGAATGGTAACATTTTAACAAAAAAGTAAATTGAAAATATTTTAAGACTGTTAAAAAAGGATATAATGTAATTTAATCGTGTTTCAGTGAGAGAGCTATATCCTGTAACATACCAAATATAATAATGCATTAGCTTTGACATCAGGCATATATTAGTAATATTTTTTTGACCTTCAAGTAGCTTTGAATAATGTTGATAGTAATTTTGAAAATTAGCAAGCTGGTTGAAATTCTCTTCATTAAGTTCTTGGTGACATATTAATAATCCTTGTTAACATTTGTGTTATGGATCTCTGAGCTAGAATTCTTAATAGGAATCGTTTCTTAGTTTTGGATGCAAAACTTAGTTCTTGATATTTTCAGAAATGCTGAGCAATCTCATTCTTTGTTCAGCCCCATTTAAAATGTATACTTTTGGAAATCCCCAAATTAAAGTATTCTGTCACTCCTCAGTTGAGAGCGATTGGGGTTTTTAACCCTATGAATGTATTATTATGTGTATATGGTGGTATTTTTAAAATGTAGATATGATGGCACACGAGCGTCTCTAGATATCTGCCTGCTTTTTAAGGACAGCTTCTTCTTAAAGGTCCTCTTGCTGGTTCTTCATTTTTGCTTATGTGTAGCGGAACAGCTGGTTTTATGAGGACCATCCCACAGAATGAGGATGTTCTTTGGCAGCTGAAGTCAAGCTAGTGTACTGCAGAATTTTCTGTGTTTCAGTAGTTACCAGCAAACTTTGAGGAAGTTAATTTACATGCAGGGGGGTTTTGTAACTCTAAAACCCATGGAGTTCCAGGATTAAAATGCTATTCAATTTTTGCCACATTTGTCTGACTAGTTGTCAGCTTTGGGGACTTAAGAACATGTTGATGATGTAAAACACACCTTTATTTCAATAAACTTTAAATTAATGTTTTGCTTTCCTAGTGATAGCAACTGTTCTATAACTAAACAAACAAGGATATTACAGAATCACAGAATGTTAAGGGTTGGAAGGGACCTCTGTGGGACTTCCTATTAGCAAGTGAATATTTCCTGTTTGATTTAAAACCCAAATTGAGGTGCTGCTAATGTAACTAAAAACAGTTTAAGGAGTGTGTTTTTATTCTTGTGTGGTTTTTTCCAAGCAATTTTAGAGGTAACAGTTGTGTTGAGGCTTTCCTGCAGACTTTGGCATAGGAGGTGATTGTCACCGCATAGGTGTGCCCAAAGTATTCCCTCTAGTTTGTACTGCTGTTGGTAGCCATCACAAAGCTTGGCACTTCAACAACAATAAATAAAAATCCAGTCCAAAACTGCTGGGAGCACTTCCGGTGGTCTCTGTTTGCTAATCTGGAAACATGGCTTTGTCTTCCTCCTGCTCTTCTGTCACAGGATGTTACTTGTGTCTTTAAGGCTTTTATGGAACTATTTGGGAAAACCTTGTAAATCATATGAGTGAAAACAAATTTTTAGTTATTTAATCTCAGAACAAATATTTTCTAAATCATGATATTTAAACATCTGTTAAAACAGTAACAAAATATTGTGTTACTCTGTTTTTATGTACCTGCATTTATATTTGCACCACCAGAGCAAATGCCAATTCTGCTGAAGTTGGTAGACGCTTGTGCACAATTCATCTGAGAAATGCTGAAGCAGTCATTCTTACTGAGTGATTACTAGTTTTCAGCAACGAAACACAAGTTACTAGATTTTACTCTCTAGTGAGAGGAGTAGTACAAGCTAAAGAATTAAAAGAGAACCAAGGGGAACCTGTGTCATACACCTGCTCTCGTTCCTGTCACAGGTTGTTTTCAGCTTTGCAGAGCTTTTCCATAGAACATGTAGACTAGATTGCAGTCAGATTACCTCAATACTTGGCTTTATGTGCCTAAGATATTTCATTCTAACCTTTCCTACAGAGATCATTTTGTAATCTTTTGATATTAAGACACAAATATTGTTAAGATTAGCATTGATGTATTTGATGGATGTTTTTATCTATGAATTATAGTTAGAAGGCTGTGGGACTGTAGGTGATGAATTTTTGTTTCAGTCCTATTACCCTTGTATTAATTAGAAGGTTAAAAAATGAGTATTCAAACCAAGTCTATAATTGCCAATTATATATAATTATGCAACATATACTTCTACCCATTTATCTTGAAAATTTATATAAAATGAAAGTACAAATTTAGAATTCGGGTAGACGAATAAAATTACTTGCTGCAAATAGCCAACTCTTCTTTGAGACATTTTTATGATACTGATTTAATGCAAAGAAAATAAGTGATTATCTGAAATCAGGTTTTGGATTATGAGCCATGTAGCTTCAGAATTTTAAACTAAAGTTCAGTGTTGTGAAATATGTTTTAGCTTTTCCTTCTTCTGGAAAAATAGTTTGAGTCTGAAATCCTGCAGTGAAATATGCCTCTTGAGTCCACATTAGTTGAGAATGTCGTGATAAGAAAAACTGGAGACATGAGCCAAATAGCAGTGGGATTAAACGTTAGACTGCTGCTCTGTTCAGCAAACCACAATTTTGTAGTATAACCATACAGAAATCACTGATCTTGTTGCTGGGACATAGTTTGTGCATTTTAGGGTCTTGAATTGCTGATGACCTGTTATAAACTATATTTTGATTAACCCACTTCACGTTTAACAAGCTCCTTCCAATGTATGTGTAAACATAATAAAAGGTTCAGATTGCTTGCACTGTAGGGGCACTTTGCTTTCTTATCCCGATCCTAAACAGCACAGCTACTGTGGGTTTTTGGAAGCAGCGTGGATTTCACCACCTCATTCGAAACTGTTTTTTATAGACAGTGTCAAAGTTTGATCCAGTTGTTTTTACAAGCAGTCCTTTGTTTGCATGCAAAGGACCATTCACTTCAATGAAGTGGTGGGATTTGCCCCCGTCGCTATAAACCAGAACGTGATCTGGCTGCACCCTTGCCAGAAATGATTACTTGTGTTAAACTGAGCCAAAAGTCCTGGCTTAAATCTGGTCCACCCAGGGCCAGAAAAAGAAGCGCAGTGATTGATGGTGTTTCTCTTCATGTTGGCTTCTGTTTGAACACGCTGGAAAGCAATAACCTTGAACAAGATCGATTCTGGATTGTCACTGATGCACTGGGTAAAACAATGCTTTGCTAATGGTCTTTGTGTCGATTCCATCTCCCCCCCAGCTGGCTGAGGAGCTGCAGAGCAAGCCGCTGAGCAGTGAGATCAGAGAACTGTTGAAACTCCTCTCAAAACCCAATCTCAAGGTGAGGAAGTGTTGCACCTGCGAAGTGCTTTCTACATGGGTGTCCGCATCTGCTTTCCCAGGCTGGGGGGGGG
>Ga0065711_1033647_pt1 | contig 25091 bp, 6 predicted proteins | sample Hoacrofraction12_FD_59098 | JGI IMG/M metagenome (GOLD analysis project Ga0065711, IMG submission 59098) | Hoatzin crop microbial communities from Cojedes, Venezuela - Epithelial fraction 12 v2 (version 2) | ecosystem: Host-associated > Birds > Digestive system > Esophagus > Crop | place...
TCTGGTGTATCTACCACTCCTCCCAGTTTGGTGTCATCAGCAAACTTGCTGAGGGTACATTCTAACTCTTCATCCAGGTCGTTGATGAAGAAGTTAAACAAGACTGGGCCCAGTACTGACCCTTGGGGGACACCGCTAGTTACCAGCCGCCACCTAGACTCAGCACTGCTGATGACAACCCTCTGAGTTCTGCCATTCAGCCAGTTCCCAATCCACCTCAAGGTGGACCCTCAGGACTGTCTGAGCTGCATGCAAAGGCTTTCCCACCCATAGAGCCCGGGCTACCATCCAGCCTTCCCTCTCCCTCCTCCACCTGCTCTGCACCTCTGCGGATGCTAAGCAAAGTTATACCCAAACACAGCAAATGACTTATGCATACCTGATGGCCTATGTCATTGATACGTTTGCTGTCACGGACTCAGTGACATAGAATGACAGGTCTCCAATGGTGCAGAAGGTCAGTGGTACCTGAGTGTTTATGCTGTTTTTCCTGAAGTAACCAAAATTCATGCTATCACAGTATTTACCCAATCAAAGCACAGTGTTCTTTGGCTGATTTAAATGTAAATGACATGATATTTTTACCTCTAGATTTCTGCATTCATTACCTAGATTTCCTTTTTGAGATTTTGGTTTGCATTTTATTTTGGTGTTTTTTGTTTCTGAGTTGTTTTTTTTTTCACTTTTGACTGATGTTGAGTACATTTGATAGTTTGATTTGATCTAATTTCTAATAGAAGTGTGGCTGATAATCTAACACGTGACAAATAACTCCAAATTCCTATGTATTATTAAAAAACAAGAACTTAAAGTAGTGCCAACATGGAATACTAATATCAGGAGAAAAATATTTCTGTTTCATGTCTTTGAAGTATCAGGCTTTGTCACCTCCGTATGTGTTTTATCATTCTTAAGCATTTTTACTCTGTACATCTCATTTTATTATTTTTTAAGCATGTAAAAAATGAGGCCTAAAGGAAGAGCATAGTGTCCTATTACGTCAGATCCTTATATTACAGTCTACAGCTTAGATTTTGTCTTGTAAAAAAAAATTTAATGAGTTTTTGTGTAATGCTAGATATTATTAATGCAGGTACAATAGAAATGGTTTCTTACATGGCTTGTAAGGAAAGAAGTTCACTTGTAGGCATGTAATTTCTGAGGAAAACACACTTATTATTCACTTTCTGGAAACCGGAAGGAAAATAGAAAGGAAAAAAAAACTAGACTAGAGCTTTTGGGAAGTGCTGCTCTCATCCTCTTCTCAGTGGATATTTAAATGACATTAGGAATAGCATATTTTCATACAGCATTCATGAGCATGTCGATTTGGGGGAAAAACTATGATCTGTTTTGACTAATTATCAAAAAACTCTTTAATTTTTACAACTATTCACAAAATTCAAGGCACCCACACTCAGAAGTACCTCTGGGTGAATACACCCCCTGTCCCCCAGTGACTCCACACCATTGCTCTGAATGTCACTGCTTACTGAGGCAACTAACCACTTTTTTTTTGACCATGCTAATCTCTGATCAGATCAGCTTCTAGAAAATACTCCAGTGTTAATGCCATACGAGAGGGCAGAAAACAGCAGCTCAGATTTAAATTGGCGAAGTTGGCTCCTTACGGAAAGCAAAGTGGTGAAGTCTGGTGGGCTGGCCACATGCCGTGCGAGGGCTAGAGAAGCTGGGCAGCCCCTGGAGGCAGAGATGTCAGCCCACTGTTAGTATCAAGACAGGGAAGCAGAGCAGACCAGCACATTGTAATAGAAGAGCAAAAAATGGAAAAATTGTATTGATGTACAGACTGTCATAAATAATGTTTTGATTTTGGAGAAGAGATTTAAAATATAAAAAGATGGAGAAATGCTGAAATTGAGACTCTTCCCCAACAGTGACCACAACCGGTGGAAGTATGCCCTGATTGCTTCAAGGCTTGGATCCATCACAGAGCCTTAGATTCCACCACAGAATATAAATTTATTTGTTCTCTGTAATCATAGAATCGTGGAATGGTTTGGGTTGGAAAGGACCTTAAAGATCATCTCGTTCCAACCCCTCCCTGCCATGGGCATGGACAACTTCCACTCGACCAGGTTGCTCAAAGCCCCATCCAACCTGGCCTTGAACACTTCCAGGGATGGGGCATCCACAGCTTCTCTGGGCAACCTGTGCCAGTGCCTCACCAACCTCAGAGCAAAGAATTTCTTTCTTATAGCTAATCTAAACCTACCCTCTTCTAGTTTAAAGCCATTATGCCTCATCCTATCCCTACACGGCCTCGTGAAAAGTCCCTCTCCAGCTTTCTTGTACCCCCCCGCCTTCAGGTACTGGAAGGCTGATATAAGGTATCCCCAGAGCCTTCTCTTTTCCAGGCTGAACAGCCCCAATTCTCTCAGCCTTTCAACAGCCATGGGCTGCAGGTCCACTGCAGACTGCGCTTGGAACCAGCTAACTCCTTCTCAGCCCCCCTGATGTTATGCAGCCTTCTCACTGCCTCCTGCAGCTCAGCCACCTGCTGCAGGAGGTCCTCTACCTGGGCATAAACTTTTATTCTTTTTTCCTAAGCTTTAAATCCTATGCCTGAGCTGGTAGGAAGTTTTTCCCGCCTTGGTACCTCTCAGTCTTCTGAAAGTCACACCTCTTTAAAGAAGCCAATGGGCCCCCACTGTAACAGAAGTATTAAAAAGAATAACAATCCCATGCAGCAGCTGGGAAAGGGAAAGATTTATGCACCAGTGCATTGCACTTCTTTCATTACTTAATTTTATACAAAGACATACAAGCAAGTTACAGCTCGTTTTCAATAACTACATTCTCCCATTCACAATACATGAAGTTAGCTCATTTCTCAAAAAGAAGGAATTCTGAAGTTTCCATGGAAATTTCATAATTAATAGCCTACAGTGTTCAACCTTTTTAATTTGCAGATTTCTAAGTCTTTTCCAGTGGAACTGCAGGCTCCTGTACAACAAATGCAAGCCTATTGGCCACAGTCTGGTCTTTCTCAGCTGCGACCACTTGGAAATATTACATGGAAAAAACACTGACCCGCTTCTCTCATGTCCTTGATTCCAACTCACTGAGGCTTTAGTTCAGTAAACGGCTTAGGTCCCACTGAATAAATATGCTATGTCCCATTAAATAAACATACCCAGTGACTTTGGTTTCAAATATAACTCCTTATGTTAAACGTCAGCACGTACTGATATGTGGTTACGGATTAGGGCCTCAGCTTTTAAATCCTTTAAGGCATAACTGCTGTATTTGTACCACTGTCATACCACAGTCTGCTGACACAACAAAAAAGAACAAAAATGGTATTGGACATTCCTAACTTTTCTATTTATAACTGGAGTATACTCGGATGCATGAACATGTGAGATTTCTACTTCAATAAATTAAGGAGAGAATATTTATACCTAACGTCATTGGAAAATTAATTACCTTTAGAGGTCCAATTAAGGCCTAAATTATTCCAACTTGTCTGTGATATCAATGATCATTTAGGTAGTAAATTTAATTTGTAATATTTAAAACCATTGTGCTGGTATTATTTTAAATGAGATGGCTAAATGCAGAAAAAATTATAGATGCCCTGAAAAATGTGCTCATTTATAAAACTGAGCTTATTAACCTTGATTAGATCCATTGCTTAGATGGTACATCCTTTGTCTCATACAGAGTTCTTCCAATATTTGTGAGAAAGAGTGAGTATGAAGGGGAGAACTTATGAATAGCTCCTGTAAGAAAGTTGACAATCTGTGACTTTAAACCACACTGGACCCCAAGGAAGTCCCACTTACATAGAACTATCCTCATGACAGACACCTATAGGAATGCTCTCTTATTAGCCCCTTATTCCAGAACTACTTATTTTTAATTTCAGAAACATGGACATAACCGCATAAATGATTTATATGGTTTTATTCTTCTCATGAAGCACCTAATGATAGATATAGGAGAATTCAATCTTATTTTGCAGGGTTTAGTGGAAGGTTTTAGGTTTCTTTGTTTTTCCCTGCATCCAATTAAAGAGGAGATGACAGGACACTGAATAATTGAGGAAGAGAGAAGCATTATGATGAAGAAGTGCTGGGGACTTCCAACAGTGGAGTACTGAATACAGGAGATTTTTCTGTCCTTAAATTCTCCTTACCATGGTAGATTAGGTAGGACTACAGTTTCTGTTTAAGAAAATAAATTAAAAATGTTTCATTTGGATCATCATTGAAAGGCCAGGAAATGGCCAATAATACAAAAGCGAAGACATTTATTCAAGGGATCCCCAATTTACAGCCAGATCATTTCCGCAATGAGATGTACGTGATTTCTTTTTACCTTAGTAGTTGCTTTTACATGTAGATTTCAATTATTATTAACTTTAATGATTCATTACCATAATGGGAGAGCGTTTAATCAGAAGAATATTCTCCAAGTCAAATGCAGATTGCAAGCCCACACTCTCCAAAACTGGAGGGTTTTCAAGGACCTCGCATTCTGTCAGGCTCACCCACTTAGTTTAATCATGCAAGTAAATAATGGGGTTAGTGGAAAATTCAGGCTGAGTATCCAGAAGGGAAAAACAATAATCTGGACAGTGGAGATGCTCTGAACCATGAAATTAGCCTCCCTGAGGGATGTGGAAGAAACAAGAAAATTCTAAAATATCAGAAAGTTGCGATGAGGCAGGGAGCTAGACAGAGGGATCTGCACCCTCTGTCTGACTCCTGAAGTGATTTAACACAGTATTGCACTTGCTCTCCTGCCAGATGGGATCACCTCCAGAGCAGAATCATAAGGCAAATGGGAGGTTTATCAGCTTCAGTACCCAGCCTTACTTCCTAGGTTGAACAGCTGATAAAGTGGGGTTAAGCTCATGGGTCAGGCTGTCAGTCAGTGAATGTGACGTGTAGGCTCCTTCCGGATTATGTCAAGCCTTCTACTTAGTGTGGGGGAGGAGAGACAAAGACAAGCTTAGGAAAAATAACATTTTAAACCTCCCTGGAAAGATTTGTCAGAGGACACCTGTCAGAGCTGACAGTTTTTGGTTTCTTTTTCTTCCATTTTTGACTCCCACAATAGGTTAAAACTACAAAAAGAAGAGCAAGGAAAAAAATAGGCTGACACACATCTCCAGAGATAGAGAAATAAAAATAGATTTAAATAAGCCAGAGTAAATCAAATTGTTAAAGGCAAATTCACACAAATTATCTTCCACCCACTTCTAAGTTAGTCCCCCATATTTAAAGACTTCCCTCCACCCCAAGTGCTCTGATGATGGCTAGAACAACTATTCTTGGCTGTATTTCCTTCCTTCACACACTTTATTGGGTAAGAAAAGCTGCCAAAAAGTGGGAGTTTTATGAAAGCAACCATAAAATGTTATGGGTAATGCTAAACAAATTACATGTTACTCTACAGAAATGGCCCTTTCTTTGGGTAAAAAACAACAGCTGCCTGAGAGAGATCAGGTTACCTCTCTCAAAGCAATGATAAACCTACTATCAAGGGCTATAGCTGGCAACTGTGGAGGCTCTGGAAAGTCAACATTATTGAAGCTGCTTTCCTGACAGTCATTTCTGAAAAGCTAATAGCGATTTAATATCTTGATGTCCCAACCTACAACATGGCTTTCCACAAGTAAATGGAAGTCCAGTGTCCTACCCTGGGACTCAGGAGACCTCAGTCCATTGCTTGTTCTTGTCCCGTAGCTGCTGGGACCTGTACTAAGATATTTTCCTCTTGGTCTACCAACGTTATTGCTGTTTACCATGCAGGAACTACCCCTACTCTCCCCTCTGTATACTGTCTGGCATGATGGGACCAATTAATCAGGACCACTACACAGTTACTGTAAGAGATGCTGTTAACAATATTTGGGCTGCTAGGTGTTATGTTTTTCCCCCCCTGTGTTTTTTTCTGCTGTTGTTGTTTTGTTTTGTGTATGCTATTTAGATATATTGCAGGCAGCTTATAAAGCTATGGAAAGTAGTTCAATAAAGTCCAGGTCTGACAGTCAGCATGAGCCCTTCCTATATCCAGCCTACCATGCTCCTAGACCATAACTAGGATACTACTATGGACAGTCCTGGAGTATCATTCCTCTGAACACAATGGAATTTTAGAAACTGAAGTGAGACTTTTGCAGTATTTGAAGTACCTGGGTGCACAACGTTAAAAACTTCCATTTAGCTGGCACCAGAATTTGGAGGTGAAGTGCTTTGGTTGTCTCAAGTTCTGTTTGTCCTTATGCTAAGCTAAAAAATGCTTCTGATCTGACTCACACAAGGAGTATCTAGTTCCTCAGCCCTTTGTAGTCCACACATTAGGCATTTCTGCAAGTACCGCACCGAGACACCCAATTCAGAAAATGTTGTTGGGACACATCTACCACACAGCAGTACACACAATATGCACTCATCTAAAGTATTCTCCAGTTACACCATGAAGCTGAAAAGAAGGGGACCTGGATTTAACTCTTCTTTTTGAGATGCAAATCCACTCTTCTTGAGAGTGCAATAACTACTAATACACCGGCTAATGTGAGTTGGCATTTTCAATTTCTCCTGTAAAAACCTATTCCGCATTGCACAAAAGATTGGAGTAAATGGGAGAGTGCAGCAGAGCCTGACTCCATGTTCTTGTGATAGGCACTCACCTGGAAACAGAGAAATGTGGGTTTCTATCTGCTCTAAAAGCACTGTTTATGCATTTCACTCCACAACTATTTAATGCAAAAGATATAAAATTAGGAGGCCATGAAGCATTAATTAATTTATAACCGTTGTTCACTGGCTTTTCTCCTCTGAAAGTAGAACATTTTGTGCTCTGGAATATGAATGTCAAGTGCTGCTTCCTTACTTTCTCTCTGTTTCCTCTGCTTCCAGTTTCCCCACATCACAAGCTCTTTTACCTACACTTAGACCTCCAGAGTGCTTCATTGCCGGCTTGTTTCAGGTTACCCTGTAAGAGCCCAGTGTGGAGAGCAAACAGTGCAATAGCATGGCAGATAAATACAGGGAGTTTCCAAGGGCAATGCTTCTGGCAAATGACTTTTTAGAAGCACTATAAAAAATTCACAGTTCATCTTAGCAAATTTAGTATCTACCTACGAGGCTATTAAGCTGTAACAAGAAACATCTCTGTGGCATTCCTTCCCTTCAAGGTAATCCCTGCCATTGCTGCAAACTATAAATGATTGAAATGATAAACATTCACAAATTCTGAAAAGCAAGATTTGCCATGAAATTCCAGAGCAAAGTTATGCTTATTGGCATGATGGAAAGTGCAGAAATACACATTGTTGTCAGGATAAACAAACAACTCAATTTTCCAAGCCTTTTTGCCTTGCACTTATGCAACGACATCTATTCAGTATAATAGTCTGTCCTCCTTTTCCGGTAATTCTTTCTGGCCTCTTATAAGAAACAAAGAGAATATTATTACCTTTGCTCACTAGTTTGTATGTGTTCCTCCATCATTAAGAGGGGGTGAGGAGTGTTACCCTCATGAATCATATATTAAGACACAGACAAACACTTCAAGCCACTGCGTGACTGCTGAGAGTGAGTTGTACTTCTGCCTCTAAAAGTTCTCTTTGGAGATGAAGGTGTGGTGCAAGGGCTATGTAAGGAACATGAGTCTTTTAGTTTGCAAAAATGAATATGATTTTGCTTGTATTGGTATAATCAGACCTTTAACTTTTGCTGTCCATATAAGGAGTGGAAGAAGCAGTAAATGAATTAATCTATTCGAAGTGTAGGAGCAAGGAAAAGTCAGGTATCATGGTATTTACTTATAACATTCGGAAAGCCTCTTTTTTATGAATCCCCCCTGTGGTGATTTTTTTCTGTTTTGTAACTACGTAGCATAAAGCAGGAGGTGCTGTAAGTTCTACCTGTATTTTAACTCTGGAAAATTTATTTTGAAATATTCCTTCTTCCTATGTTATAGGGAAGAGATATTTAATTTTTGTTATTGCCTGCTTCCTTCCTGTTTCAAATTATTTGTTCTAAAATGTTAGTAATTCAACAGCAGTCTATTTTGTGACGTTAAACTTGTTGTTGTGGAAAAGCAAGACCTAAGTCCCATGAAAAATTTGTGTGGTGAGAAAAGAACTTTTGGCAACTGGAGGCAAAAGTCCTTTCTTTACTTGATGTACTGCCGTGCTGGAGTGCTAGTCTCAATCAGGAAGAAAATCCCCTCTCGTTCTTCATAAAAAGATTGGGATTTATTTTTTACTGCAAAGATTCATTTTTCACCCTTTATTTGTGGATAACATAATTAGAAACACCTGTATGCTCATTAATAATTTGCATACACTGGAAGAGCAGTTATATTAGTCAGTGAGCAGTTAGTTACCTGTAGGGATTCAGCTGCACTCACTGTTATGTGCAATGCAACGAATCTGTAATACCTTATATTGGTACAGACAAGTCATATCGCCATTGTTTCCTTCATAAATTGACTAACCATTACGAAAATTGCAAAGGAATCTGGGTAAGCAGCTAAATTTTTTAATATCAATGACAGGTAGAGGAAGAGAAAATTGGGATAGAAAAATAGCTATAAATTAGCAAGCACATGAGGTATACTAGGGAACAGTGAGGCAGACATCACGTGAACAACACCCTGTTGAAGACAACTGATCTACACTGATCTTGTCAGCTACACAGTTGTCCTGTTAGGCCCTAATGAAATCTTACCAAATTTTTCAATTGTTTCAGGAACCAGTCTATTATTTTAAACAACTATATTTCTTCAAAACAAGAGCTGGAATGTGACAATGAAGATTTCTTGCAATGAGATATAAAAATCAGGTCTGCAAGCCCATTTTTTCTATCCGTGTAAATCAAGCTTATAAGGTAAAGACCAGAGAGAAGCTTGTATAGACATAGTAGTCTTGGACAAACTGGGCTTAAAAATAGAAGCAATAAATACAGTCCAGGGAAATCAACATTGTCTAGAAGCCTACAAATTTAGCCAGAACCCTGGGTACTTTTTACATCCCAGGCTGAATGCCACACTCTTTCAGCTATGCTATTGTTAATATTGAGCTAACATGTGGAAAAGTATCTCAAATACAACTTAACAAGCAGTACAACATTCCTCAGAAGCAACATTAGTGAGTAGAGATTTGTGATAGTTTTCAGAAACAGTTCTGAAATCTGATTAATAAAGCCATCCAGCCAGTTCTTCCTTCCACATAGACATTTTTGGTAGACTGAACTGCTTTGCTCAATCTGAAGAACTTTCCTATTCTGAACTGCAGTTGCAGGAATTTCTAAATATTTAGAGAAAATATTTTATTTCAGATAAACAAACCCATTTAACTTAGAAAACATTACACAAATTTAAAAAAAACTACAAAGTTTTAAAAATTTCTAACAGAAACGTTTGAGCTTTTCCAACATTTTCAGATTTTTTTTAATGGGCAGAAATACATTAGCCCAGCACCTCAAGGCTTGCAACATTTACATTCAGGAATTCACACATACAATCCATAATGTCACAGGACAGTAGCTGAAACGGTCTCTATTGAGGAATTTAAAACACTAAAACTGTATCCACTAAATAATTCTCATTACTATTTTAGACAACCTAAAGGGACTGTGAACCTGTTACTCATTTAAACTGAGGTCGATAAACTCCTCTAAGCCAGCTCTGCCAGTGAAATGGGAAGTTAGAAGCCTAAATTCCTTTGAGGGTCCTGCGCAAAGTTTCCTAATGTCGGAGAAAACCAGATTCAGTTTCTTAAAATGTCACGATTTTAATAACTCAATAAATGCCATAATTTGTTTTTTTAGGCACAACAAATACTAAGCAAGACACATACTGCTCTTCCAGGACTCTATTATACAATAATGAGTAAAAGAACTCAGAATGACACTACTCTAACCCATATATCATAAATTCCCAAATATGAATAAAAAAATTATCCCCAAAGCCTGAAAAATACATCATACACAAACAAAGCTGTAATATTGCTAATGATATGAGAGAAGAGGTGCATGTAAAGATTTCCTACAGTGAGACTGAAATGGGCTCTTAAATATTTTACTCTAACGTCTTTTTTAACCTTTTTTTTTCAGGTTTTTGTGTGTTTGTCAGGGCTGAATTTGTTGCATTTTAAGAGAGCCTGCAAACAACAGCAACTGTGTTTATTCTCTTTGTTCAGTCTTGGCTCTGTTAAGAAGAAATTCTACTCCCCACTTTCTCCTTTATTAAATCTCAGCAGCTACAAGCGCACTTTCAATACTTTCACAATGTATCGTTTACTTGTAGAATTAGTCAAAATCTCTGGGTGGGAATGGGAGTATTAATGAAGCCTTGTGGCTGTTTCTGCAGACAGCCATAATTTGGAACAAATTCATTATTTTGTTACTGAATAATAAAGGAAATAGCTGATAATGAAGCATAGATATTTCCATATGTGTATGGGCGTGTGTGTTTGTGTGAGCATCTAAAAATTGTGATATTACAAGTTAAGAACCGATAACAGAACCAAATTCTAATCCAGACAGTAATCTTCTGCCTACCTGTATTCCTCTGCATGTTGAATTTGAAATGCTATTCTCCAGTCACTGTGCATACGCAATCATGTAATGTGGATATGTTCTTTAAAAGGGCTGGTATTTCAATTGAAGTTAAAAGGCCATGGATATTTATTTTCAGAAAACTTTTGTGTAGATAATCAAACAGTAAAACCTTTATTTCCTTTCATCTATCACTCATGAGACCAGTGTGATTTAACTCTCTGAGGTCTGCAAACACTTTTGCACTTCTTGGGAAAAAAAAATTTCCATTCAGCTCAGCAGAGGTAAGAAAGTTTTAAGATAGAAATCTTATTTGACCATTGAAAAGAAAGTCTGCAAATGGAGGAAATGCTAGTGTAGCCTTTCAAAAAACCCGCAATGCAGTGTGTGCTGAGAAAGACCACCTAAGCACTTTCCGGAATACTCAGTTGTAGGTCCTGACATCTGAGACACATTGCAGTCATTTTCTGGACAAAGTTACAAGAACATATCTTAAAACAATTCAGGGCTCTACACTCTTATGTCTTTCACCTCCCTACTCTTTCCTTCATGTTGGAATTAAATGCTTCAGGTGAGATCTCAGCTGAGAATATCAAGAGAGACATTCCCAGATTTGATTAACCTGCAGTCCAAACAGGATAATGACAGAAGGAGTTGGGTCACCTGTCTCAGTTTATATAGAAAAACAGAATAAAAACTGGAAATAAAAGTCCATTTAAGTCCAAATCAGTTTATGTTGGTAGCCATTGGATAGCGCAGCCTCCCACCTGACCTATTTGACAGCAGTGCAAGAAAGGAAATTGTGACACTCAATCTTCAAGCTGATGTTATGCCAGAGAGTTTGAATTTGTTCGTTTCAATATGATTCTTCTTTTGTTGCCTCTTCTCCCTGTTACTTGTCACAAAGACTGAGGTGTATGGCGATATGTGCCTTTTGAGATAGTCCCTTCAGATGACACCAGCTGCATGTTAAGACAAAAGCCAACAGCCTGTGGAAATAACTTGTAGCAAAGTCCCTCGATCCCAAATGTAGGTGTGCACTGCACTCAGGTGGTGTCAATTCTGAGGATGCTGTCCATAAATGAGGCTGAGGCCAGTTATTTGTTCCACTTACCAAGTTTGCATTGATCAGAAGGTAAAGATTTTGAGTTCCTATCTTTCCTTACAGTGGTATTTTAAGGAATGATCCCTCACTATACTGATGTTTCTCAACTGCTGGGTCAGAAAAGATGATCAGGATCATAAGACATTGGAAATATTATGAATCTATAACAGAAAGAAAATCTCATTCCCGAAGTATACTACCCTTCAGGGCCAAGTGCTCTCTGTAACCTTTGATAAATAGAGTTAGCATTGTTACCATGGACATTTTCTGTTCTCCCCTTAATATGAAAGAAGTAAATCTGGAAACAAGAAGAAACAGAACCACATGATGCTCTTTTCCCCTGTTCTTTCTGTTGTGTTTTTTTTAATTCATTGCCAGTATTTCTATGTGAAACATGAAATACTTTCCCTCCCACGTTCTCCCATCAAATATAAATGAATACTAGTTAGAAAGGTGACGTATATTAACTCAGTAGTTTAGTGAAAGAAAAATATCTTACTCATGTTGAGCAGCCCTTCTAAAATCTCCATTTGCAACGAGTTAGAAGACCAAAGACCAAAGCAAGAGGAAAAGAATCCCAAGGTTGCAAATTCTTCTTCTGTGATGGCAAAAGGCAGGCTAGCCAGGCAAAAAATCATTTTTGCTACATAAAAGCAACTTATTTATTTATAATGAAGAAGAGGAAACAACCATAGGAACAAACAACAACAAAACCAATAAACATGCAAATTCCTAATGCTGCCTTCAAAATATATTCAATTTTAAAACCTGTTTATCCTTCAGACCAGCATAAGAAACAAGAGAGAGAAACAAAAAAAAAAAAGTATAATCTCTAGCTATAAGAAATTGCTTATGGAAAAAGCTTAAGCTGATGAGACTATTGAGTGAACAAGATGATTTCATAACACAATTTTTGCCTGTCTGGTAATGACACTAAAGATATAGAACAAAAAACAAGAACAATCATTCAGCAGTTCAAGCAAAGTCAAGGCTTATTTATTTATCTTTTTAATGCTTTTTTGCTGGTGCCAGACTTCCTCCGGAAATTAGGTGGATTGAATGAAGCTGGACAGTGCAGAGTTTTAGTCTAAGAAACATTCATCACTTACATCCGCTTCCAGTGGGTGCTCGATTTTTATTGAAGTTTGGAGGAAAAATTTTCTAAGGGGTTTTGAAAAGAAAGCAGTGAACCAGGCTACAGAGTGCTTTGCACCTGCAAGCTATGAAGGCACCTTGGCCGCTGCATGAGATACAAGGCAGAAAGTAAGAAAGTGAATATGATCTTTACGTATGTATTGAAATAACAAAGTTAGATCCAAATTGTACTTCTTAAAGCTCTAGAGAAAGTTGAGAGTGAAAGCTTTCTTTTGGCTCTTGAATGGGGTGGATCTGCTTTATGACAAATGTCTCCAAAGGGTAGACAGAGTCAATTTAAGCACTTTTTGTTGGTTACTTTTTTTTTGCAAATTCTGAAGTCTTTTGTGGTATGGTAAATGTTTCAGCAGGAATCCACCCCACCTAAATGCAATTGGTTAATAGGCAGCTACTTTCTGCGGATTGATTAGAGAGTGAGCTGAGACATGGTGGGAGACTCTTTTATCTGATAGTAGACACTTAGTTTAAGATGTGACAGTTCATTTTCTGTAATGCCTTTCTATTTCCACTGGCTACCACAGGAGCCTGTTTGAGAGACTTGGACTGGACATCTTTCAGGCAGACAAGATGAATCGCCCACTCTTTGGCTCAGGCTTCATTATGTCCAGATGTAGCCAGACCTCACTTTACTTCTCCTGTAGTTGTGCCTACTAAGACTTGCACCTGCTAGGGAAAGCTTGCTGGGAGAAGACGAAGCCCAGATGAGGAGTGCTGAGGGAAAGAAGAGTCCAGGTTTTATCACATTGCAATGGTTTGGTATTCATGCACCAGCTGTGTAAGCGAAAGCTTCCCTGTGCCACTTGCATCCCTCCTCGCCGTCAGTGGCTTCATGGTGACTTTCAGAAGGGAAATTCATACCCTCTTGGACTTGGTCAATGGCCCCAAGGATTGATGCAGAAGAGAGATTGCTATTGCTACGGTCTCAGGGAAGCCCCAGGAGCACAGCTGTAGGGTACTTTTTGTAAATCTTTCATGCTGAGGTAGAATCACAAAGCTTCTCTAGACTTTCTTGTGTCTAGTAGCAGGTGACTTCTGGGCAAAACAAGCTGATAATGGAGGTAAATAAAATAACATCCTGATTGTCATTAGAGGCATTCAAGTGATGCCACTTAGAATCCTAAGTGAGAAAAACTGCAGCTAAGAAAAGTTGTGAGACCAATCCTTAACTGCTAAGCACCAACACAGATAATACAGGAGCAGGTTATTTCTGATCCTTTCTGGGTATTCCCTAAGGCCAGCATTCCAAATTAAACTGTTTGCACTTCACAAAATATGTAGAGCTGAATCATTTGAAATGATAGGTAGAGAGACTATCTACTTCAATATTTTATAATAGCTTTTCTATTGAAAGATAAGTAGAGAGGTCTGTGAGAAAGAATACAAAAGTAGAAATCATGCAGTCCTGGTTTTTAGACCTCATTCTTCCCCTGACTTTTTTTTCTTCTTTGATTTTTGGCAAATCACTTCAATTGTGTCTCTTATTATTCCTTATTATAAACTCTAAAACTCACAAAAATAAGTGTTTTCCTGCTTTTCTTGGTTCAAATATCAGTTACTGACTGCACAGTGCACTGAACTTCAAGTGTTAGCTATCACCTTGTCATAAATACCAGGTCTTAATATTAATTCACTGAAATGGTTACTTTACAGCTGTTATAAAAGTTAGTTTTATTAGCTGACCTCACCGCTCTGCATTTTGCTTTTGTGTATTCTCTTTCAACACCTGAGGTTCATTCAGTTACATTTAAATTACTTCATTTCTGTCTCTGAAAGCAGTTATTCAAAAGGTAGATTATCTATGAGTTTACTGAATAAACATGCTTAGCATATTGCTGACAAGGCTTGACTCTTAAATTCTGTTTTTTAAGTTTTACATGTTACTGCAAAATTGTCGTCCTTGCAACAATGCAGCAAATACAGATTTCTGGTTTGTTTTGCCAGACAACGTACTTTAAAAGGGGCCTATACTTAAATCTGCTATTCAGACTGCGAACAGCTTAATGGATTGTTGACAGAGAATTTAGAGCTCAAGCAGGTTGTGATAATATCAGGTGTTTTCTCACTTTTATAAAGTTTATATAACTTTCATTTTCATTTCATTCCTGGCTGTCACTTAGCAAAATGCAGCAACAATGACCTTCATAGTAAAGACTAGAATTAGCAGAGGAAAAAGCAGAAAGAAATTGTAGAATCCGAACACACATCAGAGGTAACAACATGCTTCTTGTAGCCAAAGGAGCCTAGATGTCTGTGACCAACTGCAACATGAAGGAAGTTCAGACGATGGCTTATACTCCTTTCAGTCCCAGGCCTGCAAAGAGGCTTTTTCATGTATACAGTTAAGAATCAACTTTGCTTTAATAACTGAAGTTATTAAGTTTGAAGTTTACCTATGAAATTTCAGAAGATGCTCTTTACAGAAGGAACAGTTGTATGGCTGGGCTAGCTAGGGACACTCACAGAGAAGTAGACTGGTTTCTTGTTGTAAGTCTGCCAGAGTTGTCTTCTTGCTTTTTGTTTTTCCCCTTTAGTTTTGTGTCACTATTGCTTCAGCAGGCCACTCTAGAGGAAAATCCCTAAGCCAGCAGAGACGTTATTAATCAGGAAAGGTTTATTTTGTGGGTAGCTGCATCTGCACATACACCTGTGTATTGCATGCCTTTCGAACCTTTGGTTCCTGCCCCCCTCCAAAGAGCCTCCGTAAGGATATGGTGGCTGCAACACAAATCTATCCATCCACTCTTACATTCATGCAGACTGTCCGCTCTGATGATGCCCAAGGAAAAGGCCTGTAAATTATCTGAAGAAGCACCTCACAATTATATTATTTTTCTGTGAATAAGATAGAAGGTGAGACAAAGGAATAGAGACAATCTGCCTGTCCACCTTCCTATGACATTTCCTCTTAACAATGATTTTTAAGCTTTGTGGTCATTTCTCCATGCATTTTCCAGGTTTGTTCATACTAAATCATAATTACCTGAAATTGCCACAAGAGACACTCTAATACCACTAGAAAAAATATCATCGTACCCAACGAGAGAAAAGTAAAGGACTGCAGCAGTAGTACAGAAACAGTTTTTCTTTGCTTGATTATTTGATTTTGGGTAAAGATAGGGGAGCACTTTTAGGAATTGATTATTGATATGCTTTAAAGTCAGGTGAATTTTTGTATATATATATTTAGTGGCCATTTTGTGTTTATTTACCTCAGGTAACAAACACCTAAGAGCATACCTTGTATTCATTTTCTGCATTTTCTGTTTCTTTGGAAAGCTGAACTGACAGCTTACAGCCTGTGCACTCAAACCAGTGCCTGTGAACAAAGGGAGCTGCACTATTTATACATTACCTCTGGCATGCAACAAAATGCATCCAATCGCACAAAGAATCAAAGACATTTTTGTCAAAATATTTATCATGACACTGGGAATTAATGTAATAACAAAAGTTATCTGTCACAGAAAGCTGCAAACCCACAGCTGGAAATAAGAGTTTGGTTTAAGAGACAGAAGTTAGCTAGTTACTAAGAGTGGGGCCTCTCCATCCTGGACCCTCTTGCTTTATCTTTTTATTCAAGTGTATTTAGATTCCAGAAAGTGGGTTCTACTAAAAACCAAGTCAAGAAGACATGACAAGGGGCAGGTTTACAGCCATTCCAGTTGGAGAAAGGCTCTGTTTATCTATCAGTTATAAAAATGATCTGAACTCCTGAGTCTTTGTGCTAAGATTAGTCTGCTGTACCCAAAGAGGTCTTGAACTGATAACGAGGCCAAATTCACAACTGCTCACAGCCATGAGCAGAGTCCCTAAATTCATTGTACCTTAGGGTCACTTTGGTGGATGGGGGTCTTCTGGTGACACCAAATCAATACCAGGCACGGTGCTAGCTGCACTGTACAGCCTGTATTTAGGACTCCTCATTAGCATGGTCATTCTGATTTCTGCATTGGTCTATTGGGTTCAGTTGCAGCTGATATGATGTGGACTATTTTAACACTAGCTGGGCTAGCACTGCGAGGATGTTGAGAATTCAAGCCCACGCACACGGGTTTATAAGTATCTTTGCAGTCACAGACTGTAATGTGCAGCCATCAAGTTTTTTCTATTATCACTTTTCTCACTAAGGTTCAACTAAAGCCAACTTCTATTAATAGCCCTGCAAGCAAGCAGCGCTATCTAGATATATCACTGGTAAATATGGGTGAAGATTTCACACAGTGGGGAGGTAAATTACAGGCAGCTATTTTTTTTTAAATCCTGCTAGAAAATCTGTGAGAAATTACATTTTCATTCTTGGATCTTTAGGTTATTGCAAAGAGACCCAAGAAAAGAGTGGAAAGAGGCATCTATAAATTACCAGGTTTAAGGGCAGAGTCCTTGCAGCCTAGAAACAAGATGAAGACTAGGAAAAAAGGAATTCCAACCTTGAGGATGATTTGGAAGACAGATCAACTGGCTGACTTCATGTCAGCAGAAAACGATGCAAGACAAATGACAAACCTCTTCTTTGCTGGTAAATTCCTCATTTATTATCACTGTCTTAGCCAGTGGGAACCTCTGACTGGGAAAGGACTTCAGTGGTGATTACCTGTACATCTCTGTATATATACAGAAATGTACCTTTCTTCTGCTCCATAGAAATGTTTTGAAGCAACTTATAGAGAAAGACAATGTGCCCAGAATTTCCAGCTAATATTTATCCTCACTTCTACACCTCAAATGGAATTAGAGAACTGAGATGCAAATGATATTATTCAACACAGGTGGAATAACATAAAGGTCAAGAAATCCCATACTTTGGAGATTTCAGGTATGCAACCTGTGTTGTCAGAAAGTAACTGTCTTCCCAATGTAAAATCAGCCAAAGTGCTTATGATTATATTTTCCTGGATTTCTTGATATGTTACCAAGTGCTGCCGAGTTTCCATTTATTTGCCTTCATTCGGGTGCAAGCCTCTCAGAGGCCTTAGGGAGCAGATGTGGTATTTGCAATTTTGTTCTGAACAATCTGGCTGTTTTGAAAATATTCACAGGAAAACACCAGCCATAACACCAGATGTGAATGTAGCAAAGCAGCATCTTGTGTTTACATTTTAATTTCTCCAGCTAGGAAGGCTGGAGTGCTTATGCACTGGGAACGCATAATACAGGCTGCGTGCTCTAATAATCTATTACTTTTATATGGTGCTGTTCACCTCACAGTGCTCTGCAAGCCTTCTGTGTAGAGGACCCACCCACTCCAAAACTGTCCCCCCCCAGGTCTGTGACACACTAGCTGTATATTAATTCTAAACAGTAATAACCTTAGTGTGGAAGTAAAGGGTAAATGAGAGCTGAATCTAACAGCAGCTGCTGAGAGGGCTTTAAGTTGGCAGGTCTCTAGGTGCTTGTGTGTGTGTCTGATTTTTACAGCTTTTGAACATCTGCAAGACTCACTGACTTTATAGTGCTGCTGCAAACACCTCTAAATAATCGGGTCCCAAGAATCTAAATTCAAGGCACACAGAGTGGAAATCCCAGCTCATCTTTTGCTGTGGAAGTGGTATTTTTCTGTTCTCTATGTCTGAGGGAGCCAAGTAATACCAAAGCAAGAAACAAAGCCATCTGGCATTGTGGCAGCACATTTAACTCGCTGCAGGCAGTAGCCAGGTAAAGGATCTGACTCGGAAATTCATGCCAGGTTTGAAGTGCGGCAGCGATGCTGCTCTTTACGACAGAAGGAAGGGATGACATTGCACAGAGCTCAAATCTCTGTTACTTCCTAACAGTGGTTTCAGGATAGCGCTTAGCGCCTATAGCATGCACAAATCTAGGAAGTAAAACCAGAAAACTCAGGCTGCTGTTAACGAGATGTGGTGAAGGCAGAGAGGTATGAGCTAATGGACAAAGGAGCCAGGAAGCAAGACTGCATGCCCTGCCAGGCGGTCTCAGCAAGTAGCTGCGTTTGTCTTTTTATATTTATGCATTTAGACGGGAGAGGATTCAGCTTTGGGGACTTACAATCAGTGTGTGTCTAGTAAAGCCAACTGCAGTACAGTCAAAGATACAGAACAATTTATTCCTAAAAACCTTCTGGTAGCTGTAATAGAGACCTGGTCATGACAGCTCCTGCTCTGAAACCCAAACATACCATTAGGCTGGAAGAGGAGTGCAGCCCTCCGCAGAGGAAAGACCTATGGGAAAGAGCAGAGGTGTAACTGCAAAGGTAGTAGCCCTGCAAAGCCAGTCTTTTAAATGCTGAGCAGGCCACCAACATCCTCATTTCAACCCGCTCTGCTCCACCTCAGTCTTGTGACCAACTTTCTCCCTTTTAGTGAAGACCTCTAATGACAAGGAGTAAACTGAAAGCCCCTCGTCCTGACTAAATCAATGAGTTCTCACTGTGGCTCTATGGATAAATGTTCAAGGAGCCATAGAGCACTACGTCACTGAAAATAGTTTGCATGGAATTGATTTGAGCCTGGTACTTTACGACTCCTGTGTGAACATGATGTGGCCAAACTGGCTCTCTCTTAGGACATTTTATCAGGGAGTTAGATCTTTTGTCTAATTAACAGGACTCAGCACTAAAAGACATGACTGTATAGTGGATTTAATGTGCAAGCTGCAGTGGCAAAGGAACACTTTACAATATACTGCTACTCAAGCGAGAGGCAGTGGTGGTTTTAAGAAAATCTGTCAGGGAAAAAAAGAAAAAAAGATCCTATCCTGTTTTTCCCAATATCATATCAATGTTTGGAAACTTCCTGCCTAAATCTTTAATGACAGCAGAATGGGGTTTGAAAAACAGCTGGAGGACATTGATCTACACGTTCCAATTTGTTTATGTATAAAACATGCATAAAGGATTAAATGCTGCTTAACAGTTTGTCTGCTTTCAGCTGCTTTCATACCTCTGCTTTGCTACAGCACCAGTCCGTGTCAGAAGATACCCTGGGGGGCTTTTAAATAATAAATAGGTTCCTTTGGAGGATGTCTTTTTTTTAATCTAATATTAATTGGCACACAAAATGGTAATTATATCTACTCTATCAATACGCTGTGCCACTCATTCTTCTCTGGTCGATGGCATTTGCCCTGTGTCACAGTAGCTGTAGGAGCATAGTAGACCAGAATTAAGGCTGGAGAGTGACATCAGACTAAATTAAGAGCTCATGCATTTATGTATCAGCATAAAGTGATGCAAATGCATTTAGAACGTATGAATGATTTATCAGGAAGTTGTTTTGATGCCTTTCTGTTGTATGTAGCTAATATGGTGAACAAGTCAGTTCACTGATTCCAGTTCAGGATCCTGGTTCATCTGTCATTATGAACAGGCTGTTTCAAACGCCTGAATTTTAAGTACCTTTATTTTTCTTTTTGTTTTAGCCCACAGAGGTTGGTTCACCTCGATCAGTCTGACTGATTTGTTAAGCAAGAGATATGACTGGCTCTGCTTACAAGCTAAATGCTAAAAATGGTCTCTCCAAAATAATACATTGCATTTCCCGTTCATCTAATCCTATTTTACACAGAGACATACAAAATAGATTGAAGAGGCTGGTAATTTTAAAAGATAGGCAGCTGTCCATGCTACGGGAGGTCACAAGCACAAGCTGTGTAGAAAGAACCAAATAAGTCACTTGTCACTCAGCTCAGCAGTGGCAAAATTCTACTTCGTGGTGGCCTGAAATCCAAAACTCCAGCTTTTCTGCAGATAATGCCACTTATAACTGACAGCTCTGTGGCACAGCATGGGGAAAAGCTTGTAGATAAGATCAAAACAGTTCTAGCAGAGATGTGAGCTTCAGTCTTGTGTTGGATATGCAAGATTTCTTATCTCCCAATGACATATCTGTCTTCAGCATTCTTGGTTCACAAAGTGAGCCATGCCAAGTTTTACAATTGGATTCTATAACATAGGAAAGTACCATATGGTCACATTCTTTATTCTTATTCCAACTGTCATCATCACTCCAAGGTCTTTTGGGATCCAGTATCAGGCAGTAAGATCAGCAGATTTAAAACTGAGCACTCTTAACATCTCTAATGGGATATGTGCTGGCTACACAGGTAGTCCAGGCTCTTATCACAATGATCCATCATAACTTGCACTGACACACTCCTAGAGAAACTTCCAAGGAATCAAGAGCATAGAGTTAAAAATCCATTTATTTAGCATTCTGTGTTACTATTGAGTAACTATTGAGTACTATCTGTATTCTACTGAGGACAGACAAATGCTCTTTTCACTTATACTGCTGCTACAAAAAGTCTCAGAATACTTTCGGAGAAAGAAACCAGGTCTTCCAGGAGATATTCCCCCAGGTATAAATATAAGAGTGGAAAACCAGTAAAAAACATGAACTGCAAGAAAGATTTGCTAATGAAATCCCCAGAAAATCCCAGCACAGGCCAGACTTCACTTAACTCAAGGCTAAACTAACTCAACTGATCAGAGGTGCTGTCAAGCGTTCAAGTTACCCACACAGAGGAAACAAATGCTTACCCCTGATCAAGTGACTGTGGCTTACAGTACAAATTTTGCCCCTTCAACTCTTTTTCTTATTTCGAGTTTAATGTTATTCCTGGCCAGCTTAAGCCAAAATCATTTTGTTCTCATTAATTAGCAGAAGAGATGCACGTACATCCTGTCAAACTCTGTGATCAAAAAGTAGAGTTAAGGGACATAAAGGAACAAAAAGGAAGTCTAAAACTCCAAAGGGACAAGAATGTTGGGTCTTTCACTTGGTAAATATATATTGGCATATCGACTTCACTAGAATTACAGAGGCACATGAAATAAAGATGTTGGTTCAACCTATGCATCTTTTGAAAACCTTATTGGGCCTTTCTTCTCCCTCTACCAAATGCCACCTAACAAACTAGGCGTACAGAACTGAAATTCTTTATTCAATGTCAATAGAAAGTTTGTAGGGGAACTTGGAGCTCAGGTCTTCCTACCCCCACAGTCCATCACCTAGTTACATAAAGGCTTTGCCTTTCCAGAAAATAGCTCACAGTGTGATGTCTGGGTCAGAAAAGCAGTATTTTGGTTTTCATTTTCTTCAGAATAATTAATTGAAAATGAGTGCTAGTTCCTTCCTCATGGAAAGGAGATGACAGGTGCCATTGCTTTCTCATTTATATGATGAGATAATAGCTGCCTTTAATCTTAGTCAAGATGCATCCATAACTAAGTTACAAAGAGATATTTTGGTGACCAGGGTGCATGCTTCCTCCCCCTGCCAACCCTCCGTACCTAACTCTTTCAAGACACAAGCCCTATGGCCGTCCGTGTCTGAGGATCTTCCAACCCTGTAGGCTTCTAGCCTTCTTCCATGAACATTTCTCGCACCTCACCTGCAGAATGTCTGAATTCAGTGCTGTTGCACACAACTAATGTAGTTATTCCTTCACTCCAGCCCTCACTCCTCTTGGGCACAGTTCCCATAGGTCTTTTTTTTTGTACCTGCCAAACTTCAGCAGATGCTAAGGTCACCTAGCCATGTCAGTTTAGGAACCTGAATCCACCCTATGAAAGAAATTCTTAAAGGAATTTGGATTTTTTTCATCAATATTATCTTTTGAGGAATATCAGGTGCTTGCACAAACATTACTGCAAACCTTATCCTGAAGTCTGTCCCAGCCCAAGTTCTCACAGAATCACAGAATGGTAGGAGTTGGAAGGGACCTCTGTGGATCATCTAGTCCAAGCCTACCTGTCAGCTCTGGTAGGCTTTGGATCTTGTCCTAGGTGCATTTGAAAAAGAAAACAAAATCATTATCCTTTTTTTTCTGCTTTTCAATGTACTAAATATAGATGTATAAACAAAATCCTCAGCTAGATAAAGATAGCAGCACACAGATGGCATAAAAAACAAAGCATTTAGCAAGCTCTGAGACAGGCTATACCCATATATACTTTGCATTATAGATTGTTGCCAGCTAATATATTTTCACAAGTTAAAATTTCACTCAACCTTGTAAATTGTCTCACTTTATTAGTGAATAAATATTATAAATAGTTCTCTATGACTCTTCTATCGAATCTTAGTGGTTTTTTGTCCTAAAATATTTACATTTTATTTTGTGGGCAAGTGGTTTCCTGCTTTCAAAACACTGTGCTGGATGCCTCCCCTTCCTGACGCATTCATTCACCCAGTATGCACACTTGCTAGACCCAAGGAAAATGTGGGGACCAGGATTGCTGAGGTAGTGGATGTTTTTCAGTCTGACTCTCTTTTACCAGACAAATATCATTATTCAGAGTACATCTGGGATTAGATGAGGGAGAGAGCATTCCTTCTAAGCTCTCCAGACTGCTGAACTAAATTCTCCTATTTACCAATTAAACTAGCTATGCTTTGTGCAAGACAGACAAAAACGGTGTTCAGAGAAAGGTCTAGTTCTCTAAGCCTGTGTTAAAAAAAAAAAGAAATTGACATTTTAATGCTATTTTTTAATTAAAAAATATATTCACATTGTGAGTGTTTAATATTTTAACTTTCCAGATTTTAATTAATGGAAGTTAAAATCAGAACCCTCAAGATCTTTATAATGAAAAATAAATACACATCAGATCTTTTTTAATACACATGTTAAAGGTTTTGCTATTTCCTGCTTATTATCTTCCCAGCCCATTCTCTAGGGTAAACTGGGAAACATTTCAGTAAAAAAGGAAGGAAAAAAAGCAGGAAAGAAACTAGGAGAACTGAAAGCCAAAAAGGGAACAACTGGAAAACTAGGAATATACTGTGTATTTGAAATATAAAAATACTAACATTTCTTTTAAAAAAGTTACAGAAAAAACTGAGAATATGTGCAACTTCCATACTTTTTTAAACACGTCTTTTTTTCTCAGAAAGCTCAAGGACCTTAGAAAAAGCTGGTTGGCTGCTGTTATTCAAAAAACTTTAATGGGATTACTTGCGTAATTACAGGTCTGTCAGGTTCACATTGATCCTGGGCAAAATATTAGAACAGTGGTATCAGACTTTATAAAGTATTAACAAAAGTTGAAATAGTTAATGCCAATGAACAGTTTTATGAAAAAAAAGTTTTATGATACCCTTCTATGATAACGAGCTCCTTTAACAAATGCAGCAGATTTGGGCAAGGCATTTCACTTGGTGCCATGCGACCACTTAGTTAAGAGCTATGTACAATCAACACAGTATGTGTTCAGTGGATACACAATGCACTAATTTATATTTCTGAATGATTATAAGCATTCATCATTAAATGCTGGAAAATAACATAACAAAGTATTGGGAACACTGGGTCAGCCCAGCAGTTCACGTAGCCCAGCGTCGTCTTCTCAACAGTGGTCAGAAGCAAACAGTCCAGCTCCTTCTGGGTCTGCATGACTCTGCAGGGCTTATTTTTGGAGAAGTAGTAATGACATTTTTAAAAAAGTGACTTGTGAGAAAACAGAAATCTATCGCTGACACAGTGCAGACAATGCAAAGATTGGGGAATTGGTGAATTATTCTGTGGACACATTTTTAACACATGAAGTTTAGAAAAGGAGTACAGCAAATTCTGTGTTTCAGTATGGCCAGACCTGAAATCACACGTCTAGGAACAAAGGTGTTCCTGTGCATGGGACTGCAAGCTTCGTTTCAGAAACATAGTTTCTGGGACAGGCTTTGGGTTTTTGGTGGCAACGAAACAAACATGAGTTGTCAATGAAATGCCATGGCCAAAAGGTATAGCAAGACCTGAAGCTAAAGACAAAGCATGAGTTCAAAAAGAACAGGGTATCCATACCATGCTGTAACTGGAATCCTATGACAAATTGGAAGTTGAAATTCAAGGAGGATATTGAAAAATTGAAGAATGAGTTCACTCGAAGATGAGCCTTACAGTGAAAGCTGCAAAGAACTCAGCAGTATATTTAAGAGCAGACTGAGGGGGTTTGTAATGGATTCACCATCACTGGTAATTCTGCAGTCTAGATTGCATTATTTTTTCCCTGAAAGTTACGTTCTCCTACAGATAGGAGTTAAATCTGGGTACCTCGTCAATGGTAAGGCAAGATAAACTCAGTACGTCAGTGAACATGTTTTATGACATGGATATAGGCATTCAGAAACTTTTAAAATTCTGTTACATTTCTTCACTCTGTCCTGATAATTAGCAGATACCCTGCCACAGAAAGGAAAGGACTGAAAAAGAAAAGTAATGGAGGTGATGTTGTAGGATGGGAAGTGGGCCAGAAAGGAAGAAACTTAATTTTTTTTTTCCAACTCTTACCTAAAGTGTACAATTGTACATTTCTTTTTTTTTTTTTTTTTTTTCCC
>Ga0065711_1033648_pt1 | contig 25091 bp, 11 predicted proteins | sample Hoacrofraction12_FD_59098 | JGI IMG/M metagenome (GOLD analysis project Ga0065711, IMG submission 59098) | Hoatzin crop microbial communities from Cojedes, Venezuela - Epithelial fraction 12 v2 (version 2) | ecosystem: Host-associated > Birds > Digestive system > Esophagus > Crop | place...
AGCCTGTTCCAGTGCTCCGTCATCCTCAGAGGGAAGAAGTTCTTCCTCATGTTCAGACGGAACTTCCTATGCTTCAGTTTGTGCCCATTGCCCCTTGTCCTGTCACTGGGCACCTCTGGAAAGAGTTTGGCCCCATCCTCCTGACACCCACCCTTAAGGTATTTATCAGCATTCATAAGATCCCCTCTCAGCCTTCTCTTCTTCAGGCTAAACAAGCCCAGCTCCCTCATCCTCTCCTCGTAGGAGAGATGCTCCAGTCCTTTCATCATCTTTGTAGCTCTCCGCTGGACTCTCTCCAGTAGCTCCTCATCCTTCTTGAACCGGGGAGCCCAGAACTGGACAGAGTACTCCAGATGGGGCCTCACTAGGGCCACTAGGAGAACCTCCCTCAACCTACTGGCCACACTCTTCTTACTGCACCCCTGGATAGCAGTGGCCTTCTTGGCAGCAAGGGAACACTGCTGGCTCATGGTCAACTTGTCCACCAGGACACCCAGGTCCCTCTCCACAGAGCTGCTCTCCAGCAGGTCCACCCCAAGCCTGTACTGGTGCATGGGGTTATTCCTCACCAGGTGCAGGCGCTTGCCCTTGTTGAACCTCATCAGGTTCCTCTCTGCCCAACTCTCCAGTCTGCCCAGGTCTCGCTGAATGGCAGCACAGCCTTCCAGTGTATCTACCACTCCTCCCAGTTTTGTGTCATCAGCAAACTTGCCGAGGGTACACTCTAACTCTTCATCCACGTTGTTGATGAAGAAGGTGAACAAGACTGGGACAAGTACTGACCCCTAGGGAAAAACACGCGCTAACCAGAATCTGCACCACTGATGACAATCCTCTGAGCTCTGCCATTCAGCCAGTTCTCAATACACCTCACTGTCCACTCATCTAGCCCACATTTTTTGAGTTTCCCTATGAGGGTGTTACAGAGACAATGTCAAAAGCTTTGCTGAAGTTGAGGTAGACAACATCCACGGCTCTCCCCTCATCTACCCAGCCAGTCATGCCATCACAGAAGCCTATCAAATTGGTCAAGCATGGCTTCCCCTTGGTGAATCCATGTTGACTGCTCCTGATAACCACTTGCTCAGAGATGACCTCCAGAATGAGCTGCTCCATCGTCTTTCCCGGGATGGAGGTGGGGCTGACCGGCCTGTAGTTCCCTGGGTCCTCCTTCTAGCCCTTTTTGAAGACTGGAGTGACACTGGCTTTCCTCCAGTCCTCAGTCACCTCTCCTGTCCTCTAGGACCTTTCAAAGATGATGGAGAGTGGCTCAGCAATGACATCTGCCAGCTCTCTCAGCACTTGTGGGTGCATTCCATCAGGGCCCATGTATTTGTGGGTGTCCAGTTTGCTTAAACTATCTCTCACCCAATCCTCCTCAATCAAGGTAAGGTATTCCTTTCTCCAGACTTTCTCTCTTATTTTGAGGGACTGGGATGCCTGAGGCCCAGCCTTAGCAGTAAAGACTGAAGCAAAGAAGGCATTCAGTAACTCTGCCTTCTCTGCATCCTCCGTCACCAGGGCACCCACTTTGTTCAACAGTGGCCCCACGTTTTCCCTAGTTTTCCTTTGCTACTGATGTACTTAAAGAAGCTTTTCTTGTTGTCTCTGACATCCCTTGCCAGATTTGATTCCAGGTGGGCTTTAGCCTTCCTCATTGCTTCCCTGCATGCTCTGACAAAGTTCCTGTATTTCTCCCAAGTGGCCTGTCCCTCTTTCCACATACCGTAGACATTCTTCTTTCATCTGAGTTTTGCTAGAAGCTCCTTGCTCATCCCTGCAGGTCTCCTGCCTCCTTTGCTTGATTTCTTACTCATGGAGATGCACCAATCCTGAGCATGAAGGAAGTGATGCTTAAATAGCGACCAGCTCTCTTGGACCCCCCTACCTTCTAGATCCCTAATCCACGGAATTCCTCGAAGTAGGCCCTTGAAGAGGCCTAAGTTACTTCTCCTGAAGTCCGAGGTTGTGGTCTTACTTATTGCCCTGCTTCCTCCACGCAGGATCCTGAACTCCACCATGTCATGATCACTGCAGCCAAGGCTGCCTCCAACCTTCACATCCTCCGTACAACACAATAACGACAAGGCAGCATTAGCTCTTAAAAAACTTCAGAGTGACACTTTGATCTTTTACTATTTTAAAGTGAACTTCAAAATGGAATAGAGAGATTTGTTGCACATTTGCTCTACAAATGATGAACGGATCCATTCAAATGTGGATGTTCACTAAACCAATGGGAAAAGAGCAGTACTAAGGTTGCAGAGTCAGATCTTCCAAAGTTGGAAAATGTCACAGTTCAGGCTGCAACTTCAACTCAAACCTCTTGGGCATATGCATTATGACAGAAATTTTAATTAGTTCCCAATCTCTTTTTTTCCACAGGGCTACTGTTTTGCAGGATGGAAACACAGTATGCGTCACCACTGGTTGACCATAAAAAATAAGATTATGAAAAACATTGTTACATAGTCTAAATATTATTCCTGAAACAAATCAGTGAAAGGTAGCTGGTGTATGTAAATTCTTTGCATTTGTATGTACTGTACATTATTGTGAAAGTTACTCTTCTCATGAGATTAATAGTGTCAATTACGCTGTCAAGGATGAGTGAGCCTGTCATGTGGGCTTTGACAGAACGCTTGGGTTGACTAGCTTCATGAGGATATCATAGCTTAATATTTACATCTGAGTAACTAACATTTTACAAACACTCTTTGAATTTTTTATGCTTACAGAACTGCATTCATAAATATGATTTGTCTTGCAAAAAACATTATAGCATATGTTCATTTACATAGGTTGCAGACATAATTATCAAATGAAGATTAAAACACCATTTTGCATTACTATGTGAACAGGCAAGAGGAAAGCGGTTGAGTGACTTTGTTTAGGATTGTTGAAGACGAGGCCAGGTTTCTCATCCCTGTGTGTAGTTCCTAGGACTAGTCAAGGCTGAGTGACATTTAGTGTTTACACTGCTGGAGAATGGAAAATCTTCCACCTGTGGGGGAAAAAAGACGGACAGTGTCCTGTTGACTAGACTGCATATCGGGCTCAGCAGTTGATCTAACCGTTACAAGCAAGGGAAGAAGCCACAAATACACGTCTTGGACACCACATCCTTCCTTCATCCGTTTTTTCTTGGTGGGCCCTCTTTTCCAAACAGCAGTCTCCCAGCTTGGGAAGTGGACAGGAACCACTCTCCCCTCTTCCTGCAACCTTAATGGAATGAGGTGACCATATGAGGAGGTGTGTTATTTACAGGAGCTGCCAACGTAGCTCTTGCTTTGCTCTGCCATGGAAATGCAAAGCAGAGACCAATAAGACCTGGAGTGTATTTTTTTCCAATTCATAAAAGAGATCTTAAAATTTTAAAGTGATAGTACAACATGTCAGACAGATTTTCTTTCAAACGTCATATATCGCTCTCAGCAGGGCTTTTGGTTTTCAGTGATTTCTGTTTTATATATGGCATCTGCTTTCATTTGTGCCCTGACCAAATCTCTTCTTGAATGCTATGTCAGGGCTGTGTATCTTAGACATTGCAAGGTCAGAATTCCAGGCAAGGTACTATCACTGTGCCAAAAGATAAACACCTACTCAATTTTTCTTTGGTCTCTACTCAAATTAACCTTTCATTGACTTCAAGTCAGGACTCTGGAATTAGGCTTATAATAATAACTCAAATAATATAAATGAAAATCAAGTATGAAAATGGATTTGCAAATAGAACCACAAATGTGTGCGATGTTCTAAAACATTGAATGAAACATATCTTATCCCAAGTACCTCCTCCATGGTGCCTAACACACAGACTGAGTTTTCTGCATTGTAGCATGAATTTTCTCCATTCTGTTGCTGTTTGGGTCATGTGCGTTCTCCAGTAAGACTGCGGGGAAGCTGGATGGAGGCTGAGCACCTAAATTGCAGGCCTTTAAAATCTCAGTGGAAACTTTAATCTTTCCTTACCTGTGTCTGTCCATAGCATGAAAGAGAGCAACAAATCGGCTAATCTAAATCAAAGAATTAATAGTGATTGTCCCTCACACTGTGACACTCAAGGACAGGCTCACTAAGTGAGGCAAGAAGAAGGCTAGTGGGTCCTATGTTGGCTTTTCACCACATCAAATCCTGCTGTGTCAGGGATACTAGATCGCTGTTATGGGAATTAGTAACTATGTGGAAAAGACAGGAAGGACTGTTCAGAGAAGTGTATTTTAAAAGAGGATTGGAAGAAATACCAAGAGAGCAAATGAATAAAACATGACAGAGGCAATCAGAGAGGTAAAGGAGACAAAGGGAGCATTAAAGTGAAAATATTAAGTGAACGATAGGGAGGCAAAGATGCATGGAAAATATGAACGGAAATGTGGTATAAGGCAAGATTGTCAGGGACTTTGCATGTTCAGGTCAATAGCTTGAATTTCTTCATTATGTATTTGCACTGCAGTCATGCCAGGAGCAAAGACAGTGAGCAGTACGGTGGCATGCGACAAAACATAGCATTTGGAAGTGAAAGAAATGATAGACTTGGCTGGCACCTTTAGAAAAAAAAAAAACAGTCAGGAGAGTACCTCTCTGATAAACTGTTTTTGAATATACTGCCAGAAATGTAAACATAGCAGAGATTGAGCTGAACTCCCCATTTTTCACACAAAACCTCTCTCCACCTCTCAGCTATTAGGGTCACTAGAGAGATGGTGGAGGAGAGAAAGAAAGGCTCACGTTAATTACAAATTGACTATGTCAACTCCATTATAATAAGAAAGAACAAAAGCCAGTGCTGTGAGACAGGTAGGGAGAGTACATATTAAAAGTGGAGAGGTCTGAGAAGGGACCTCACAACCTCCACATGCCTTACTGCTCCCTTCACAAAATAGTAAACAGGGCAAAGCTCCAGTGAACTGGAGGCTGTAGCTAGGATTAATAAATTAGGGAACAGCATTCTCTTTTCTCTTATTCCTTGTTATGAACCATACCAAAGCAGAAGATAACCAGAAAAGAAAGGAAACATTGAAAAGAACCATAGCTGCGTGAAACTCGCCCATACCTTCTCAAGTATGGCAGCGTGTGCAGCGTGATATGGGTATAAGGGACTTACCAATGGAAGGTATGTAAAGATACTGCAGTACAGGATCTCCTTGTTCAATTCCCAAGCTGAAGAATTACCTACCATTCACAAATTAGTTCAACTCATCTTTACAGATCAAGGAATTTTTCCAGGAAAAGAAAGGAGAGTCACTGGTTTATAGTTATTACAAAGCCAGAGGGAAAAACTGCACAGTAAAGCAGTATATTTGTATCTACAGAGCCATAGAGAGCAAACAAAACAAAATAAAGATAAAATATCCCTAAGCAGTCTAAATTGCATTGCAAATAAAACTTTATACTAAGAGATACATTTGCATACCAGGAAAATTAGATGTGAAACTTATAATAACTACAGATCAAACCATTAAAAGTAAAAAGTGGTCTGTAGAACTCTTGATGGAGAGATGACTGACAAAATATTTAGTAAGGACTTGAAAATTTGACCTAATAGTAAGATTTGCATGTCCAGTTTTAAAATTAAACCCCATGGAAGTCATTTTTCTTGATACATGCATATACTTCAATCTAACAGTAAAGGGAGAAACGTGAACACATTAAGGATAGAATATACCATGTAAGTATCCAAGCAGGACTTAACTGAGTTTAATTTAGATTAATAGGATACTATATAAATACTTCTTGCTTGTTAAGCACTTTTTATTAAGATATAACTACTGTCTAACACTTTTCCATCATTCATACTGTAAAAGCATAGAGAGAATAACAATTTCGAAAGTAATGAAATTCCATTTTCAGAAACAACCAAGACATTCAAAGCTGAGTTTGTTTTTGAGAGTGTAGAAGTGGCTTTCATATCCTAATTTCAGTTCTTCAAAGAATGGTTTAATCTTATCGTTAAATCTAGCCTTAACTAGCTGTCTAGGTTTCCTCTGCAGTCAGTGAAGAGTGATAAATACCTCCAACAAAGAGTTCATTCCTTGTAAAAGAGGACACTAGAGTAGGTGGATTGTGTCGCTCACTGACAATGTTTCTGAATGCCTCTTGATTAACAATGAAGTCATGCAGATGACAACCTTAGACCAGACTGAAACCTTTACACAGCTGAAGTTAGATGATCCTCAGCTCACAGTGTAGTTTTCAATATCTCCACACTACCAATTATTTCAATATTATAGGTACCTTTGGCCCTTAAGCATCTTTGGATAGGACATTAGTTCTCTTAAACCATCTAGTTGTTTTAAATTATGCAATTCCTGCTGTTTAGAAAAGCTATAAATGAGCATGAGGACTGGGACATGTTGGGGAAAGAAAACAGGTCCTAACTTTTCATTGTGTTATGTTGAAAGAAGAACATTAGCACACTCAGTTTGATCAATTATAGTGACCAGGTACATGTGATGATTATTACTCTACAGAAAGATTGCACTTTAGTTCCTCTGCCCCGAGCCATGGGAAGGACTGACCACTTCCCTTTGAAGCCAGGAGAAGCTATACATAGAAGGACCATAGTTTCAAATGTATATTTCATGAATATCTGAGAAATACCCGCTATGAATAGGAACAGGCAGGTGATGAAGGTTAGAAGGCCAAATACAACTGTTTAAGTACAGAGAGAAGTGTAACAGAAGGATGATTACTGCTGGCAGAGAGAAATATTTGCATGTGCATATATCACTTCCATAACTGTTGTATCTAAATATTTTTGCAAAATCAACAGGTGCAGCAGAATTCTGAGACAGAGAACTATTACTTATATGGCAAAACTGAGGTTCAGAGAGATTAAAGACTTCAGTCAGAAAAACATTCCTTAGTGTGCTAGACTTTACAGTCAATGGGAACTGCAAGCTTAACACATGCTTGGAGCTTTACTCAATCCAGACCATAATTCTCTTTTCAATTCTTCAAAGTAGCTAACTGAGATGGATATAAATTGCTATTTAATTGTGTACATTTTATAGCATTTCCATAGGACCTGATTTATTATGTATATAACCCTATTGATTGCATCTTTATTTAACTCCATTAGAATGCTATTGAGAATGAATGAATTCAGAGTCAGTTTATTCTTGCATTTAAAATCCACACCGAAATAGAATATTTTTGATGCTTGTAAAATGTGTGATATAAAGACTTAAAATTCTCTTTCTAATAGACCCGTGGTTACCTGTTGTCACCTGGACAGAAAGAGTAACAGAAAACAAACTGTCACAGTGATATTTCTGTCATAGCACAAAGTCGGCAAAGCTTCATGAATGTCCTTGTCCAAATCCTCTCCTGCCAAGACATAAGACATGCTAAAACATCTTTCAGATTATAGAAGTTTCCTACGCAGCTGGGATAACAACCTGGTTTTGTAACCTTGCTGAAAATATACCATGTTTATTTCTTCTATTTTTACCTGTCTATAAGCAAAGTATCCACTGAAGTTTGTAACAGACTCTTAGTCCTGCTAGAGAAAAACATGGTCAGAACTACGTGCAACCCCTGTGCCTCAATAGCCTGCTGGCAAGTTACAGTCTTGCCAAAGCTAAACATTTTCTGAAGAGGATCCACACAGCTAGATGACTAAATAATTTGACACCTCAGGCTTTATGACACTCACTACTACTCATTTCTTTTCTTACTTTTTGGTCTGAGGTTTAGGGGCTTTTTGAAGCAATGAAAATTCTCAAGGCAAAAGAAGATCTTCCTAAATATTAGGCTAACAGTATTTCATAAAAAATGACACTTTATCCAGAATATGGAAGCATAGGGTCAAATTCTGGTTTCAAAAAGGGAAGTAGTGTCCTCAAAGCCACGCACAAGCCCAATGTAATCAATGTGAACAGAATGAAATCTTCATTGTTTTGTACAATTCCAAATACCAAGGCTCCTCTTTCTACATCCATCCACCTATGTTTAGGCATAGACCTATTGCTTACTGTTAAGGGCTGCTTTCATCTGATGAGTTTTGGTGACTTCCTTCCAGTCCAACAAATGTCAGTGATTACAGTAAACACAAGGTGATGAATCTTTGGTGATCTTCAACATCAAAATATCGTAATCACCATTCTTCCTAAGTCTCACTCTCCTGCTCAATACATTAATGGTGTGTGCTTTAAACTTATCATTTTTAGTTTGTGACAGAGTTCAGCTAACCACAGTATCCTCAATTCAACACCACCCACCATTTCTATCCATTTTGTACTGTCAGAAGCACATCAGGCAGCCTCTGAGTGTAATCACATCAAAATCGATTTTCATGGCTGAAAGAATAATAATGGAAATTTCTCTAATGTAGAAAATATATGTGTTCCTTTTGGTTAACCAAAATAGACTATATATCAGGACTGTCAAAATTAAGTTTTCTTGATTCAGTGCTCTACACCAGACTTGTGTACAAATTACAAGCTCTCACTACAGAATGTCTTTAACATGATTTTCTGTGGACTGCCTCAATGTGGTTCCTGCAAAATGAACCGTCTACCCAAGTGATAGACTACAGATCATTCCCCGGATCAGATCCTCAAGTAAATCACCCCAGGGATTACAAACTGCACCCCTGAACCTATGGTGAAATGGGCAGCCAGGACTTTATACTTGCAAGGAGCCCCATGACATTACCGACTCCTTCACAAAGCCTACTGCAAGGTATAGAGTCTGCATGTGACATCACGGATCAGCTCTTTGCCTGTATAACTCCGCAAGAAGTGTGAGTCTCTATGTCATATTGTACAAGCAAAGCTGAGCAAAACTTTCAAGAAGAATAATTTAACAATTGTGTGCTCTAAAGGAATAAAAGCCTCTTAAACATTGTTTTTAATTGTTTGATAGAATTTAAGAATCATGTTCAAATGTTAGTTTGTTATTCAGAACATGTTGATCAACTGCAACTACTCTAATCAGTTGTGCAACACTGTGTTCCAGGGTTAGACTTGCTTATCTCCTTTAAACAAACAGGTCTGAAATGTTGAGTTGAATGTACATGAGCTTGCTTGTAGAGATTCTGATAGGAGCCAGAAAGAGAGAAAAGGCTCAAATGTTGATGTTTTTTCCTGAAATTGTCTTGGAATTAGGTGCCAGAGAAGAGACTGGCAGCAGTAATAGTTAGGCACATGTATCTGGGATGCAGCAAAGGCATTTTCTGTGGAAATACACAAGAATCTTCTGAAGGTAATTACAGATGACTATAAAAATTTATTAAACTTTGAAAATGAACATGGTAGTGACCTTCATTCTTAAAACAGGATTAGTTCATTAATGTTGAAAAATATTTTTTCTGGTACACATGGAAAGAAATAGGAGTGGCAGGTTTTGATTTAGAAAGGCTTTTGTTGTTGCTTTGCTAAGGAGACACAGTCTAAATGAAACTATGATGTCACGGGTGAAAACTTGGGTTAGGGAACTTTATCCAGAAAGAAGTTGTCAGATGAGGTTCTGCAACAGTCTGTTCTGGATTTGTTCTGCTCAGTCACTAACAATTCAGACAACGGAAAAAAGAATATTAAATTTGAAGCTGACACAAAGCTGGCAGAGATTGCACACAGGTTTAGGGACAGAATTAGAAATCAAAGTTTTCACAAATTGAAGAAATAGTCTGAAAAATATATGGTGCTGTTTAATAAGTGTGAAATGTTAATGACAGGTAGGAATGAGCAGCTGCATAGTACAAGAATCAGGGCAGCTGATCAGTTCAGGAACTATTTGAGAGGCCACAGAGGGCTACAAGCTGAACATGAGCAGCAATACCAAGCTGATATGAAAAATGTTAATACCATGTTAAGATGCATAAACAGCAATTTAACAGTGAGAGATGTGGAATGGTCCTTCTTGCTTACTTAGTCCTAGTTAGGCTTAGTTAAAATAGCATATCCACATTTGGGTGCTGTGTTTCAGCAAGAAGTGAACCACTTGAAGAGACTTCCAGAGCAGAGCCCTAGAAAACACAATCTAACAGAAAAGATTGAAAGACTAAGTTATTAGACTTAAGAAAAACTGTCAGGAGACCTGACAAGGCTGTTGCACAGTGGAATGGAACAATAAATTCTCCATGATATCTCACAGGCTAAGAAGAGATGATCTTAAATTACAACACCGAAGACTCATGTTACAATTTAGGAATGATTTTCTAAATATAAGGCAGTGAGGATATGATTGAGCTTCCACTGTCAGGGATCTTTAAGAACAGGCTGAGCAAGAATTGTACAGATTTAGCAGATCTCACCCGTAACCAAGGGGGTGGACCAGAGGCAGCTCTTTCCAGCTCTATTTTTATATGAGCTGATGACTGTGCACTTAAGCGTCTGTGCACAGGCACTTGGACAGGTCTAACCAATTAACTTGGTTGTGATGGTGTGCAGCATCTCTTAGTGACAGAAGCACCTGAAAAAAACATCAGGTGGTGTTGTCAGCTCCTGCAGTTTTACATTGGCTGAGCTCCTGAACTCATACGACGACAAGAAAACCTTTCTTATATTGGAGAGGGAAAAAAAGTAAATTTTTAATCTTGTCTTTGTGAAGAGCAACTTCAAAAAGCCTGTCTCCAAATGGCTTAAAAAATCAGATGGCAATGAAAAAGGGACAATGTTTCTACACCATTAAATTCTCATGGTTTTGGGCGGGGGGGGCTGACTCAAGGTTTTTCAATGGAGTTGGCATTAATGGTAATAGACTAATTCGAATAGACAAATTTAGAAATTGATATTCCTGAACTTCCTATTATAGAGAAGGCAATACTGCCTGAACAGCAGGTCTATTTCAGGAAATTAAAACCTCCCCATATCCTTTCAGATGACTTGATTGTTTCTACATTTCAGTCAATGTTACACAGGGGACATTGCAGAATGCTTAACATGGTGGCAGAAAATTCACCTAGCAGAGAATTGTGAAGGCACAGTGTATCTGCTGAAAGACTCACCAGCTGGGAACAGACATAATAGGGGCACAAGGAATTCATTCTTGGGCAATCTCTGCTGGGAAGCTGTTGCCTCAAATTAACAGTACTTCTCCCACAGGGCGGGTCTAGGTAGAAATTGCACGCAGAAGAGCAGCTCTTTTCTGTACCAAGTAGGCCCAGACGTCTGCATTCTCAGAAGACACTGAAGTTAAAACATATTCTAGATGTCAAATGCGAGATCTGTTTAATGGAGTTTCTGTGTACAGAAACAAAGAAAGCACAGGACTTTCTTTCAAGAAAAAAAAACAAAAGAACTAACCTTCAAAATCCTCTTCTCCTGAATAGTTGTGATCATTATTATATATTTTATTTTCCCTCTTCCACCCTATGTCCTTGCTGAACGTTCCTACTTCTCCTTTCATGGAGATAAGCGTTTTCTGTCATCCCTTCCCTCCACTTCAGAGAGGTGAGGAAACCAGTGATATGACAGATCACTTTCACAGGATGGAAAGGAAAATCTTAGAAAAGACCTTCCCCATCAATTAGTCAATCTCTTGCAGCACTTCCTTCATTAAGACCTGGAATAAATGTCATGCATGTTTTACAAAGCTCTGATCATATTATTATCATCTTCGGGCATTTTAAAGTGCTACGTAGGCTCCACTGGACTCGATCAGCCTTTACCGGTTTCAAAGTCCTTCTGTTGGATCTCCTCTTTCCACTTTCACAAACTTCTATGTAGCTGATAACGCAGAGACAACACAGACATGTCTTGACTACTGTCAGCTTCTACCTCCTGAGACTGTTTTTTTTCTTTACCTTTATCTCTACATTTAGAAGGTCTTCCTGTATCATATCTCTTCCCCAGGCATTGCTAATCAGCTTGTCCTTTGGCCTCTTCTTTGCTAAGATGAATAAAATGAGTACTGTAATTCTCTCTAAGTGGGCAGTATTTTTCTCATGCTGAAGCATTTTCTGTAGCAGTCTTTCTGAATCCTCACCCAATTTTTATCATCCTTCTGAAAACCCAAACTTCTCAGAAGACTCCAGCTGAGACAGCCTTTCCATTTTGCTGCTCTTTCTCCAACTACTGTCAATAAGGCCAGAAGCCACTGAAACTCCCCCATCAAGCAATAGCTCTCCTGCTGCTTCCACTGCAATTGCTTGTTTCTTGAACTTTTCAGTTCACCAAAGAAGAGGAAGAGGATCTCTGGAGCATTCAGGAATGCAAAGCAAGTGAAGGGGAGATGTTCTTCCTTTGATGGAGTGAAGAAGCCATGTACACACACACCTTCTCTTAGCTTCATATCTTCTTAGAAACAGCTGTGATCTGAATCCCTGACAGAGAAGGCACAGCAGTGGGAGTTTGGGCTTCACGGCTGCAGGGGGAGGAATTCTTCCTGGAAATCATTGGAGCACAGCGTTACACTCCCAGAGCTGGATTTAACCCACTGAGTGCAAATATGCCCTCAAGTTACATCTAAAAAGGAGGATTATCCTGACAAATGTTAAGCACAGTTACAAAGATCCTTACATAAGGAGCAGAGACCACCGAGAAAAATCTATTATTGTTGCTGCAAAAAACTGTAACAACTCATGAGAGTTTTACTTTTATTATTCATGTTGCTATTAGGAGTTGCATTATTACTAGATCCTAGCTGGCACAGATGGCTGCTGTGCTTTGAGGTCTGCTTTAGTCATGGTTTTAGCTGCTTTTTTCTGCAGATTTTATAGGGTTTGGGCTGATTTTAGCTTCCTTCATTTGCTTGATAATTGTTTTGTTTTTTGTTTTAGTTTTTACTTAATTAGCAGGAATATGTTCATGTTTATACTGTGCTTTATTCACTCTTTTTGAACTTGTGGTAACTAGAATCAGCGATGCAATTATACCTTCTGTTGTTTGTGTGGGACTGGCTCAGGCCAGATGCATTGATGGTGGCAGCAGCTTTCCTGGAAGGTCAGTATCAGTTTGCCGGCAGTGCTGGACTGGTATTTCTCACCTGTTGATAACTTCCCACCTTGCAAAGCATCTTTCTCAACATCATTTCTGTTTGCTTCTAGAGCAAGGGGGAACCGCTCACTCAAATGTTTCCACTCCTCTGAGACCCTCTGTCAAATCACTGCCCAAACACCGATGAGGATTTCTGCATCCTGGACTACTCCTGCGATGTACGTACACTCATCTCAGCCATCATGTCCGCTGCTGCTATGTTTTTCTTGCCAAACAGGTTATCTGCACACAGTATCTTCTGTTTCCTTGTGCCTTCCAGTTATTGCCTCAGTAATGATGACAAACGCCAGGACAGGGTTACTTGCATCACTGTACCTGGTCAGCTCTTGTTACAGGTGTGACTGAGCAGAACATACTGATAGATTTTTATGGTCTATTAGGCAGAAATTCAGGCTCAGCCACAAACAACTGTGCCCACACTGCAGTTCACTTTGGCTAGATCATCAGAACATATTGATAAGCGATCTGGGTGCGAGTTTCAGCTTTCCTCTGAAATGGAGCACGTGAGACATGAGTCAAGGTGTGGTATGCTCCCTCATGCTTCCTGGACTGCAGGGTCAGTATGTGGCCCTTGAAGTCAGACATGGACTGAATTCCTCTAGACCTGAAATAACATTGTTCAGTCTCCATCGCACAAGGTGTCCATACACTTACGTGTCATACTTTGGTCTTCAGTAATTTCCCATAGGCCTGTTCTTCGACTGCTAAATGTGTGGCCAGCTTGTTCAGAGGATTCACAAAAAGCTTTGAGTACTGCCCATGGTTGCACTACCTCTTCTATCCCTTCCTCTCTACATCACCACCCATTTGTGATAGGTAAAGAAAAGTTTTAAAATACAAAGTTTATGAGGAAAAGCTTCATTTTACTGAAAAAAATGAGAGTTTTTCAGGTGTCTGTGTTAAAATTTAGTTTTGAAAACCTGTGGGTCTCGGCTCTCCCACTGCAGGAGGCAAGTAATTAATTACCGTTGTCTCTGTGTCATAGGATAGTTTTCAGTGTTATGACCAAAGGGAAAATATCTTGAATAGAATGCACTAACTTACAGTAATTGGCTCCTAATCTCCTGCCATAGGATTTGAGTAACTGCCTTTAAAGTCCGTGGCAGTTGTTTGTATGTTGTGGCAGGGGACCAGGTCCCTTAGCTTTTATCTGCTCTTCATATTAGCCTGACTGAAAGTCTATGAGCCAAAACTATAACCCCAGCTCTGAATGCCCCCATAATTTGGATCTGGCTAAGAATTGAGCAGCTCAGGCCCATCTCTAATTACAACAGACAAATTATTGGATAATTTCTTCTGTTTTATCTTTGCAATTCACTGGAGCAGCTAATTTCTCCAAAAGCAGGCACATCCTTTCTCATTAGAAATTCCTTTTTGGCCTTTTTAATGTGTCTTATTGTTAAACACACACATATGCACACATACTCACACACATACAAAAAGTTTTGTTGATAAGGGATTATGTAACTGTTACCTAAGATAACATGAGATGTTTAACAGAAACTTGGCTTTAGCCACTAGATAATTTGTCACTTCATGGAAGCAGTCTCAGCTGATGACTTCTCTTTTCTTCATAACTACAGTTAAATTTGAAGAGTAGTAGCAGAAGAACTACATTAGTCCATGTGCTTCCATAGGACGGAGCTGGTGGACAGCAAGGAAGAGCTGGAAGAGGAAAGGACTAGTGGCAACGGATTTAATATCCACTTCGTGATGTCATGGAACACAAACTTCTGGTTTCTATTTTTTAAGTTTCTGTTTCTTTCATGTCTATGATGAAAGATACTTTTGCCTCAGCCTTTGCTGGCAACCTCTCTTCCCACACCTCTTGAGTGGACAGACCGCAAGATGGGGACTGGAGGGGCAAAGTCCCTCCCACTGTAAGAGAAGATCAGGCTTGTGATCACCCGAGGGACCTGAACATCATCAGTCTATGGGACCTGATAAGAAGCAGCCAAGAGTCCTGAGGGAATTGGCTGATGTAGTTGCCAAGTCACTCTCCATTATATCCGAAAAGTCATGGCAGTCGGGTAAAGTCCCCAGGGACATGAAAAAGGGAAACATCTCACCCATTTTTAAAAAGGTTGGAAAGGAGGACCCTGGGAACCACCGTCCTGTCAGCCTCACCTCGGTGCCTAGGAAGATCATGGAACAGATCCTTCTAGAAGCTGTGCTAAGGCACATGGAGGACAGGGCGGTGATATGCATCAGCCAGCATGGCTTCACCAAGGACAAGCCCTACCTGACCAACATAGTGGCTTTCTATGATGGAGTGATTACATCAGAAGACAAGGGAAAAGGTACGGATGTCACCTATCTGGACTTTTGTCAGGCCTTTGACATGGTCCCCCACAACATCCTTCTCTCTAAATTGGTGAGATGTGGATTTGATGGGTGGAGTCTTTGATGGATGAGAAATTGCTTGGATGGTTGCATCCAGAGGGTAGTGATCAATGGCTCAATGTTCAGATGGAGATCAGTGACAAATGGTGTTCTTTGGGGTTCCGTATTGGGGCTGGAGCTGTTTAATATCTTCGTCCCACCTAGACAGTGGGATTGAGTGCACTCTTAGCAAGTTTGCAGACGACACTAAGCTGAGTGGGGCTATGAACACACCTGAGGAATGGGACGCCATCCAGAGGGACCTGGACAAGCTCAAGAAGTGGACCCCTGAGGATCTCGTGATGTTCAACAAGGCCAAGTGCAGGATCCTGCACCTGGGTTGGGGCAGCCCCTGGTATCAATACAGGCTGAAGAACGAAGGGATTGAGAGCAGCCCTGCTGAGAAGGACTGGTGGATGAAAAGCTGGACATGAGCTGATGATGTGTGCTCGCAGCCCAGAAGGCCAAATGTATCCTGGGCTGCAACAAAACAGGTGTGGCCAGCAGGTCAAGGGAGGTGATTCTGCCCCTCTACTCTGCTCTGGTGAGACCCCACCTGGAGTCCTGTGTCCAGCTGTGGAGCCCTCAACACAGGAAAGACACGGACCTGTTGGAGCGGGTCCAGAGGAGGGCCACAAAAATAATCAGAGGGTTGGAGCACCTCTCCTATGAGAAAAGGCTAAGAGAGTAGGGTCTGTTCAGCCTGGAGAAGAGCAGGCTGTAGGGAGACTTTATTGAGGCCTTTCAGTACTTAAAGGTGGCTTATAAGAAAGATGGAGGCAGACTTCTTAGCAGGGCCTGTAGTGATAGGACAAGTGGTAATGATTTTAAGCTAAAAGAGGGTAGATTTAGACTGGATATAAAGAAGAAATTTTTTACAATGGGCGTGGTCAAACACTGGAAGAGGTTGCCCAGAAAGGGGGCAGATGCCCCATCCCTTGAAATGTTCAAGGTCAGGTTGGACAGGGCTCTGAGCAACCCGATCTAGTGGTAGATGTCCCTGCTTATTGCAGGGGGGTTGGACTAGATGACCTTTAAACGTCCCTTCCAACCCAAACTGTTCTATGATTGTGTAATTCTAAGATTCTGTGAAGTGAGGTGTTCAGCAGTTGCTAACTCTGATGTTTATATTACCTTTTCTTCCCCTTTTGAATCTCTTTTTATACAGTACAGGTACACCCCTATTTATTGTTTCTAGCACCCTGTCTGAAATGGATTTCAGCCATCCCTAAGGGTGGTACAAACAAATGCTGAAGACATAGAGAGATTACAATCTATACAGACTAAACAGAAACAAAAGAAGGATGTTTGTGCTAGATGGAAGTGCCAAGCTGTGAACTTCTGTGGTCACTCAGGGGCATGGCCAGATATAAAGCTCTGGATTCTTGCTTCTTCTCTGTATTGCCCTCTTGCTCTCATTCTTCCTATCCATACAAAAGAGCTAGAGAAAAAGAACTCATGTTTTTGCAAAATATCCCAGAAAAAGAAACCTGACGAGTCATTCTGCTTTGCTTTCTGTTGATCGAGCATTGCATTTTTCAGTTTGAAGTGAGGAACCCCAGGGGTTTACCCTGAGACTTCGAGGAGACTAACAATGGCACCTATAAATTTTGAAGCTGTTGGATGTAATTTTTTCAAGATTTCCACTACTACATCAGCATTATTACTTAGGAAGCCCTAGCTTCTTGACATAGCTGCAGAACTTCATGCCTCTCGGTTGCATAATATCTTGGAAATGCATGCTTCATTGAAGTGTCATTGATTTTCAACTAAAGTGAAAATGCCCTCATTTAATGCTTTCTTAAGAGAATTACAAAGGAGGCTGAGAGGGTTTGGACAAAGTCATTATTAATTGTACATCACAAAATTGAGTTTTATATATATTTTTAATGCAGAAATTCTTTACAGCTCCTAAATCAAAATGCTGTTCTAAAATTATGTCTAATTTTATAAATGGAAAGACCCTATCTTGTTCAAGACTTTTGAATTCTTTGCTTTGTTCAACAGACCCCTGTACTTGCTGTGAGGGGATTGCTGATTGCTTTGTCAGCAAGACCAATGATATTCAATCTTTGATTGCTGATTCATTTGCTTCTTCCTTCCCTTTGATGAATAGAATAAACGTCTAGCTTTTTCCTCTCCTTTCAGAAACATTTTTCTCTCCTCTCACTTCCTTAGTAGTGAGACTGTTTTATGTGAAACGTTCTGCTTTTTGGACTGTTTCTTCCTCTTCACTGAGCTTAGAGCTGGGTAAGTACTTTACAGTTTTGCATTAGGGAAAACAAAATTTTCTCTCCTTCTGTCATTGGCTCTGATATTAGGTGTCATCTTTGCCTCTGACCACGATGGTCCCTGGCTTCTTTTTGGCTGTTTCCTCAGGCCTTTTTGCTGGCATTGCCCTCTGAGGTGGCCAAGTCTACCCCTTTTCTGCTAGGCAGTGGGTAAGAAGGTCAAGTTCTGAAACTGATTGTACATAAAGGGTGCTGTGATGATGGTGGAGGTAATCCTGAAGCAGTGTCTAGCTGTTACCATAAATTAGGCCCAGCTGACCATGGTGTTGGCACATAAACTTCAGCTAGCCCTATAAGATAAAGCCACAGCCTAGTTACAAGCACAGAGGAGTGCCTTAAATGTAAACAACCTGCCAAACACTGTGAAAGCAGTGATAGCACCGTCAGGAGGGGTAGGTGGTGAGTAAAAGCGAAATCGGCAGCTGGCTGTCGGGTGTGGCAGCAAGTTGAACAAAGCCGACTAAAACCAGATTGTTTTCTGCCCTACCAGATGACTGTCAGCAGATGTCAGGGGATGCCTCAGCTTGCTGCCCCTGTGACTTTCCTTCCACACTATATCAGGGCCATGAAGATGATCAAAGGGCAAGAGAACCTGCCCTACAAGCAAAGTCTGAAGGAGTTAGGTCCCTTTTCGCTGTAGAAGAGAAGTCTCAGAGGGGATCTCATCACAGTATTCAACCACTTCAAGGCCAGCCAAGAAGCAAATTATGTCTCTCTTTTCACAAGCAGCCACGTGGACAAGACAAGGGGCAATGAGTGCAAGTTGCACCGGGAGAGGTTTCATCTTGACATAAGAAAGAAATTTTTAACAATAAAAATAATCATTCCAATACCTGTAAAACTTCCGACTACTGAGTCTTCAGCTCCGGCTTTCATGGCATCACTTCACTGGAACAACCTCCCCGGAGTTCCTGGAGGTTTCCAGATGCAATTGGACAGGGTGCTAGATAAGATCATCTAGACTCCCTTTCCCACAAAAGGGTGGACCAGATCATCTTTCAAGGTGCATTCCAGCCTGAGATATTCTATGATTCTTTGGTTCTCACAGGGAGCAGGGAGGTCACATGAGTCGTTGATTGCCTGTGTCTGTCATTGAAGTGTTTTGGTGTCTGAGTCCGTTTAGTCTCCACACTGTCGTTTGGTCTTAAACTGTGATCCATCCTCCTGAAGTTATATCTTATTAACATTTCAGAAAGTCCCAGCCACATCATCACACTCGATGTCATACAAACACCTGGCAAAACACAGTTCCTGTCCGCTTGAGTATGATTTAAAACAAATGCAACAAATACGCTACTAGCATCCCTGTTTAAAGGTGGAGAAGGGCAAATCTGTTCAGTGAGCAAACTTGCCAAAGGTTGGGCAGCATGTCTGAGAACATAAGAGTCAAAGCTTGGTGGTAGGATCACAACCATCTTGCCATGTTACAGTTGCTAGAGCTTGTCATATTTGGCTAAAATATATTAAAAGAATACTTCACCTGATCTGTACAAGAACTATACTATACTTCTGTTAACTTGGATTACCAAACACTAATAGTTTAGCTAATAAAAAGACCTTTGACCTGTGAAGTCTTTGCCACTGTGCTCAACCGCTTTGAAAATGCATGTGTGCTTCCTCTGATATGTTGAATAAAGCTTTGTGCTACCCACCTCAGTAGCTATTTATTTCAGAAGGAAAAAACATGACTTATTTCAGTGGGAACACCTTGCCAGGTTTGGGTTTTCACTGTGTCTGGACAATGGAGAAATATGAAGGCCTCCTTTTTGTCACGCACCTCACTGGACAACACAAATAGCAGGCTTTAGGCACAACTCTTGCACTCAGCTGTCCTCCTAAAAAACTCTTTATTTCATTGGGTCTATAGAAATGTGATGGAATATGTACTAAGTGGTCTGCAGGTGAGGCTGAGAGCACAGGTGTATCATAACCATGGTAAGAGCTTTACAAAATTCTTTGCAGTGTGAGGAAGAAAAATCAAAATATTGATTGCAAGGTTTGATCAGTTGCTCTTTCCAGAAGAACTTTCAATTGTTTTGTCATGTTACTGATTTTTTTCTTGCTCTTTGAGTAATAATTTTCAGTTATTCTTAGATGATTGCCTCACTTTGAGCTAGAATCAGATATCAGATTTGGGGGATTTTTATTTAAAAGTGAGAAAATATTCAATTTAAGAAGGATTATAAAGTCAGATCTGAAAGAGAAGGCTGATATGTGTCCTTCTGGGGAAAAAAGCAACCAGATGCACTTTCTATTTCCTCATATGGCAAGTAAGACCACTCAACAGTGTGAGAAAAGTAGAATATGTTTTATGATGTTCAAAGGTGCTAGATAACTTATCAAGTCATTAATTCATCATATGCTTTACAGTGCCATTTACCTAGATATCGTTTCTAAATATAGCCAAAACATTTGTAAATATGTAATGACATATCTTTATTGCAATAGGTATTCTTCTGCACGATTCAGCAGAATATTGTGTAGTGTATAGAGAGTTTGCAGCCACGTCAGTAACAGTTGGTATATCTGGACAGGTGACATTGATTGCAATGACATAACTTTTCTCTCTAATTTTTTATTCTTTCTTCAAAAAGAGTGCAGAAATAAGTTTAAATGCCTCCTGTTTATTGGTCTATTAGGAAAGACTTGATCCAAAATCTGCTGAGATGATGAAAAGACCATTGATTTTTTGGATCAAATGCTCCAAATGCAGGTGATCATGAACTGACCAAAACGACACTATAGACAGTGAAATTTCAGTTTGAACATGATTCTTCTCTATCACCCCTCTCCTATAATACATTAACATACTTTCTGCCTTTGGCAAAAGCAATAAAATATCACCCATGTTTCTTTGCCACACAAATGTACACCCAGAACTTGATGACTGTTTTTAACATGCAAATTTTCTCAGTTTGTCCAAAAACACATATACAGGGAAACATGGCATGTAATACTCAGCCTCTTCTCAAACAGCCTGTGTTTCAAGTACATCACAGATTATTGCAGAGAGCACTCTAATAATTTTTTTCCACACCACCCAACCTTTTTCTTCAAAGAAAATCATCAGATAGAACCCATGCATAGGCCTCCTCTCAAGATAATTGTTATGTGTTATATTTTACGGAACATCTGAGACTATAAAATAAAGTAGCATAGTTTCAAGGCCTGTGGAGTGACATGGGGAGGAGATACACTCATAAAAGTACTTATACATTCATATGCAGTAGCTAAAGAAAAAAAAGACTTAAGAAATGAAAGCTCAGTTGCTCAGCAAAGAGCTTTGAGATGGAAGAGAAGTTTCCTCTTGCAAATGCTTCCAAATATTTGTACTTCGTCTGTTTAAGATTTTAGATATTTTTGACATTAATATGAAATTTTAAAACTTCAAGGCAGAGATTGTCTGGATTTCTAATAGAACAATGGAATCACAGAAGAGCAGAGCTTGGAAGGTGCCTCTGAAAGCCATATAGCCCCAATGTTTGCCCATAGCAGGTCCAGCCAGATCTAGGTCCTCATGCCAATGTCTGGTTAAGCCTTCAACATCAGAGATGGAGACTCCTCAGCCTCTCTGGACAAATTGATCCAGTCGTTGATGACCCTCATGAAAAAAGAAATCTTTATACGTAATTGCAATTTACCTTATTGAAGCTTGTGTCTATTGCCTCTTGTGCCATAGCGCACCTATAGGAAGAGGCTGGCTCCATCTTCTCTACACCTCTCATTACAGGTCGCTGAAGACAGCTATAAGGTTTCCCCTTTGCCTTCTCTTCTTTAGGCTGAACATACCAAGTTCCCAGTGTTTGTATCAAAAAACTCATCTCCCTGAATAAGTTGACTTTAGAAGTCTTCTTTTCAGGGTTATGAGGACAAAATATGATAAAGTGTTATTTCAGGATGGCATAACTGGGATTTTTTAAATGATGTTACAGAAACTAATAAACATGATTGTGTTAGGAGACTTGGGAAAAAAACCTTAGATTATGCTCTTCTGATTAATTACAGAACTGGGAAAAATAGCAGTTTAAAAAAGATTTAAGATATTTGCTTGCACAAGCATTACTCAGAGCCAGCTTTATTTTTTAAGGATGCAATTTTTCTGTCAGTCTATAATGTACTGTGACTGGGTAATACATCTTCAGGCTTTACAGACTCCTGGCATGACATACTCTTTGAGACAGTAGATCTTAATAGATCCTTCTGCATTAATCCTGACTAATGAGCAGATGAATAGTTAATTAAAAATGCTCCACACAGGCTTTGAAACAGTAGACCATTGCAGCTTCACTGTAGTTCTTGCTTCCTAACAGATGAACTTTACTTCCATTTTTTCCATTAGATAATAATGGCTCAGAAAGCTCCATTACAGTTTACCAGATCACTGATCTATGAATTAAACAGTATTTAAATATTTCTTGATTTTGATTTACTGTGGTGTATGATCTCCTGTGCCTTCACTGAATCCATATAGTAAAAGCCATTATGTCATTTCTTTAGTCACTGATCTAGCAGATCATTAAGAAGCTTTTCATTTTGTAAGCATTAGGCTTTAAGGGCTTGATTTTTCCTAGTGTTCTCTGCACGAGGGGAAGCCCTTTGACACAGATGGTTCTTCAAGTGCAATATGTACAGCATGAAACCACAGGCAGCAGCCCATATCAGGTTAAAATGGGGTCTTTTCTGTCTAAATAGAAACCTGTTTTTATCTCCTGCGTTATACACTCACCAGCTTTTGATGTAACTGCACTTTCTAAAAGTGCTGGCAGGTGTAAAAGGATGTAAAACGACTGAGTTTTGATTCATACCAGCAAAGGATATAGCCTTCCACTCCTTCCTGAATTCTCACTAAGGTTCACTTGCGGGTAAATCTTCTGCCAATGACCCGTGGAAAACAAGGAAGGAACTCTAAATGGCAAGGTTAGCAAGACCGGTCTCAAACATCTACAGAATTTAGATTCAGTCAGATCAAGATTTCAGTAATTGTAAGATTAATTTTTTGCAACTTAGTATTTAAGACATTTAGTCCTCAGTAGCAAAGGAATGATCAAGTCCTCATAGAGGAATAGACCTGACTTTATCTTCCTTTAGAGCAATCCACTGTGTATTGGGAATAAATGGTGCTCTGATCAGCAACGATTCCATCTTACTTCATTTAGCCGAAAGCACATTGTCATTTCGCCAGCTATGCAATTTTAGGCTACTTGTTTAAAAGAACATACATTTTACAGAAAGAATTCTTCTATCTTCTGAATTCCTGTGCTTAAATGCAGCACACAAAGAACACATTTAAGCGAGGATTGTTATTTTTGCCCTGTCAATATTGTATTAAAAAAAATCATCCAGCCATTATCCTTGGAACAAAGGTCAAGCCAGTCAAGTTGGATCAGATCATTTGCCATGAAAATGCAAGGTGCCATTTGCCATTGCCAAAAATAATGGTCAATTTCAATGTTCATGTTTTTTAACAAAAAATTCAGCCAAACATTTTACCTTCAAAAATTTGTATGGCTAGAAACGAATACCAGGTGCTCTAATGAAATCATAGTGAAGATAACTGATGAATAACATGCCCATGCTAGAAAACTCTTTATAGAAAACATTGCTTAGATCAAGTATGTGCTTTAAAAGCCAAAAATTTACTTCTCTTCTGATTTAAAAATATGTTCTGTCTAGTACAATGGTATTCTGTGGAATATCTTTCTATAGTTTGGATGCTTCTCAGTGGAATCAAATGCACTAGTTAGATCAGGTGAGAGTTTCTTGAGAAATATTTGCTTGATTGTAAAAGATAACATTGTAGAGAGAATTACCAAACCAGTAGAAATCAGGAAGAAACGAGTCATGGTAATTAACTTTCTTCAGGACTCTCATGTGTCAGAACCTAAATGTTACTCCTTGATAGATGTAGCTAAGGTATAATATTCTACCTACAGTTAATAGTAACAAATGCTCTATTAGTAAAACAGAACATTTAAAAATATGATAAAGTTAATGCTTGAGAGAGCTGAACAACTACTAGGACTGATTGTTGTGCTACTTTGACGTCCAAGTTTAAGGCTACCTGCACAGTTATGTTCTGCTTTATTTTGCAACTCATTAAAGAAGAAAAAGAGTGTCCTACCAGCAAGAGGTATTGTCTTCCTTCCAGTAATAAAAAAATGCTACACTGGAAAACTACATGGACAATGGCCAAAGAGCAATAAAGAGAGACCAGGAGAACTTCTAAAACATTAATGATGTCCTTCTGCCAAAGCTTGTAAAAATGTGCTAAAACTTTGAGTATTCATGAATATGGCATCTTGAGATTTACCTCATCTCATCAACTCCCTGGGCTAAGTTTTCACTTACCCAATATTTTTCCCAGACGGGGTCTCAGTAGGATTATGAGAGATAAGGGGGAAAGACATATATTCCTTAGCCAAGAGATAATTAAACAGAGTCATCAAGGCCAGACCTCTGACTGGGCTGTGAAGTCTACTGCCAGATGTTGCATATACATCTGTCGAAGTACTAACAGGATCCTTCTCATCACAATATCTAAGGGTTTCACAAATATTAATGGATTTTCTCTCTAGGAAAGGAATATTTTTTCATACTAATATAGTACCAGACAGAGCTGGACATGTAACAGTAACAAAGTAGGTATTTATTTGAGTTTTGGATTTTCGCTTCCAACTTTTTCCTGTTTTATTTTTTATGTATGTAGGGGGAAAAAACACCTTAAGCTCTCCAAATGTCAAAAATTTGTAGACATATCGTTGCTTCCACGTAGAAGACTCTTTCCTCCATAGTTCCATAGCTATTGAACAAAAGAGATTAACAAAATGGTGAACTGTTTATTGATGGCTACCTTTAGCATATTTTCAGATCTACAAGTCTTAGGTAGTGCAGTAGTAGTAACTGCGGCCTAAAGATTTAAAAATCGAAAGACAAATATGGGGGATCATATATACAGAGAGATATATATATGTATATATTTACAAGTATGAAACAAAAAATTATTAACAATAACCAAATGTGTATTAAAAATTAAATGTGTATGTAAATATATATTTTTATGTAATTTGAAATGTGGGTGTATGTATTTCTGCTTACATATGTAAGTACCTTATTTTTCATGTATTTCGTAATGCTTGGGAGTGGTCTTACATTTTATGACTAGTTTGCATTGGCCTTCCTGAACTTCCTGCACTACAATGAACAAGATGTGCGAGACAGAAACTTCTGCTTCTTACATTACTTCAGCTTTTATATGTTGCTGTGGGTTATCATCTTCACTGTGCATAGGGACGAAGAAAGTGGGAAAGGAAAGATGGGGAAGTAGCATCAAATCTTATACTTTGTGTCAGAAAATGGCACTCTTGTCTGCAAAGATCCAAGCAGGCATTCCTTCTCAGACCTCACAAACTAGTGGAGAAAAGCTTATATGCACATATGAGTGCAAAAATGGGACACTTCCTTTAGGTTTGTCATGAAA
>Ga0065711_1004268_pt1 | contig 25089 bp, 17 predicted proteins | sample Hoacrofraction12_FD_59098 | JGI IMG/M metagenome (GOLD analysis project Ga0065711, IMG submission 59098) | Hoatzin crop microbial communities from Cojedes, Venezuela - Epithelial fraction 12 v2 (version 2) | ecosystem: Host-associated > Birds > Digestive system > Esophagus > Crop | place...
GGGGGGGGGGGGGAATGCTTTTATTTTACTTCATTTTTGTCCTGCGCTGTTATACGGTTAAGAAGCATCAGCTGGAAAAAGCACAGAAATACTTCAGTCCTACTAGCGGGACCTCACGCTATTTCTCTGTGCTTCTCATCACAGACGGTGGCGTAGCGAAAGTCTTTCCCAGACCGACCACCACCCATGCAACACCATCTCCAAACACGGAGATACTTTCACAGACTGTTTCAATTGATAAGATTTCAGCAATGAATCCCTTGTTCCCTGCACGAATGTACAAGAATGGGAAAGATTCTATGTTATTATCATATGGTCGCTACGCACGGCTCTCCTGTACAGAGGGGGCTCACCTGTGAGCATATGCCAGAGGCATTAATCTAAGCACTGCGCATTCTGCAGTTAAGTCCACATATTTATACTTTCCTATGCTTCCTTCTCATAGCCGTAGAAGACTAAAAGACCTTGGACACCAAAGGGGCTTGGCCATCCTCCAGGTTGTACCCTGCCGCCACACACGGCACCAGGGACTGGACAGGATTTCACAACGATTGGAGCTTTCTCCTCTGGAACACGGTATGTAGTAACAGAAAATAGATGCACAGCTCCAGACACTGATGTTTAAGGGACTTGGCTGTGCATACTTACATGTCAGAACTGGCAACTCTACTGACATGTATCTGAGTAATTCCCAGTTGCTGTCCCCAGATACCCTCTTCTTCATTCTAGGCAGACTCCTGGGAAGCACTTTCCCATAACAGCAGTTTGGACATTTCTAAAGAGATGACAACACTTGCCCACTTCCTCTACATGGGCATTTAGAAAGAATGAGCGTAAGCAGCATTAAAAAGGTAAAGCATAAAATGGGAAGTATACACACACAGAGCAAGCACACTCCTGGATATAGTTCAAATGTGATGACCCACAATCACAGCTTCTTCTGACCACCCTTATGTTTTCTGTACCTCCAAGAGAGAGACAGAGCTGCAACTAGGTTAATGATTATCTATATCAGTGCCAATACTCCGCTTTATAACTACATTTATTTCTATAACCACAATACAGGCATGATATAATATCAACACAGCATACACCAAATATATAAACATTTGCTAGCATTTCAAAGCCGAAGAAACTAAGTGACACTGATTAGGAAAAACAACAGACGAAGATGCATATGAAAATTGGATGATTTTTAAAAGGGATTTGTCAAATGGAGCTTCCTCCCTCTCTGGTATAATCGTCTGGGAAGCCAAGACAGCCAACAGGTTTGTCTAAAATCTATCAATTTTCAGGGGTGAGAGAAAGGCAACAACAAGAAGGCAGTACAGTGTCACTAAAAAAAACACCAAAACCACAAATAGCCTTCAGGATAAAACAAAAGTTGTGAGGTGTAAAAAATAAGGAAAGACATAAACATCAGATGAAAAAAAATCAAAGCTAGCAGGGTTACCTATGTATTTGGTGATCCAGACAAATCCTAATACTGCCTTTACAAAACCGATGCTGTAAGCTTTTTGTTCCAACAGAGGGAAAACGAGTGTTTGACAAATATAATGGTTCCAAATTTGTAAATAAACATTTCTATTTTCCACATATATGGAACATACATATATGCATATGTACATATACGGCTTTTGATGAAGAAGCATTTCCGAAGTTCAGTAGTGGCACACAAGGCCAATGCTGAGGGCTCACTGAAGAGGAACGTTCCAAAGTCAGGATGCCCTGATAACTGGGGCCTCTTCTCCTCCCTCCTGAAGTGCTCTCAGAGCTCTGGCCCTCACAAGCAGCCTGCACTGCAATTACATCCGTAATTCAAAACCAGCAAAGCAGGAGGATGAACGCATAACCTGGGTGCCCTGACATCAGGCCCAGGTGATACCACAGAAAAGCTGATAAAGGATTCAATTAATAAACCATCAGAGGTCAGAGATATAATTAATGTCTTTCCAAACAGTCCCACAGAATACAGGTCATCACACATACAAGAAAAATATCTTTTGTTCAAGAATGGTAAGATAGAGAATACCTGCAGATATGCCAACGCCACACCAAATGACAGTGCAGCCAAGATCAGCACCACACACCACCACTAATGTGCGCTCATCAAAGGGATTAAAATCATTACAATTATCTGTAGTGCAATAAGCCTTGAGAAAGGCTGCTGAGATTCGTGATGGGCAGGTAGCCCTCTCACAGTTATTCACCGCAGGCTCTAACGCAGCCACCAGGGATGCAACTGTAGAGGGGACGCAGGCAGCACAGCGGTGGTAATGGCAATGCTGTCCTTGAACGCAGAGCACAAGCAGGTTATCGCAAGGAAAACATGAATCACAATTACAAGCAAAGTTTATTAAAATAAAGAAATAAAAGATTGGAGTAATAAAGTAGCAGTTCATCCATACAATGCCAGAATGACTAATCACTTAACATTTTATTCTGCAAATAGTAAAGGGAGACTAAGGGGTGTTTATTTTTTTTCAGCCAGTGGGAATAATTACGATCAGTAGGACAAAAAATGTTAATCACTCGTTTCCTGTTTAACAGACAGCCTGTTTCACCTCTGCCACTCTCCACGGTTACACCCAATTCATCACAAAGACTGCAGCACTGTTTATAGAGAGCTTCCCCCTTTTTTTTTCTTCCTAAAACTAAGCTGCCTTTTATTGACATTTGTTAGCTCTAATGAAGGGGTACAAAAGTGTATACATGCTAAACATAGCCATACTAATTAGACCAGCAAATAATCTTAAAAGGAGCACCAGGAACACGTTCTCACCACTGAGAAGCAATAAGGTGACAAATAGGCCAAAGTCTCAGTACAAACCAGAGGCGTGAAACATCATAGTCCAAAAAGAGCGCTCATTTTTTATATTGGCCTTTGTGGACATGAGAGAACTTTCAAGAATAAAAAAAAAAAGGGGGCGGGGGAGAAACAAAAATTATTACTCCAAAAGTTTTAATAGGATAAGTGAATCAACTGGAAAGACCACACAAGCTTTACACGCTAAAAGACCTGTATAATGACCAAGCATTCACGGATCAAGACTATTTGCTTTCACAAAATCACTGATAACCTAAGGGCTGGAATGATTGTCACAACCTGATGGATTTACAAGTAATGAGCTACCCACAACAGTGGAAAAAAAGTTAAAACTGGGGCTGGTAAAGCAAAGCAGGATGCACTGGAGACATGGGCTAAGTCCATGACACTTGCCCCGTTGGCTGTGACTGCTCACAGGTGAGCGGTGGCTGGAGAGGCTCGAGGACTTACTCCACCTGCAACAACGCCGGCTGCCTTGTCCTCTCCTTAGGGACACAGAGAAGGAGGAGCTCCCAGCTTGCAGCCACAAATCCACGGACGGAGCCAAGCGTGCCCGCAGCACTGCGCCCTCGACTCCTGCAACGCACAAACTCATCGGACAAGGACAGCAGAGAGATGTTTGTTTGCAGGAAAGCCACAAAGCTTGTCTGTATTTCTTACCTTGAGCAGTGTACCAAGGGGACGTACAAATGCAATAAGGTAAAAAGTTGGGTTGACTGAGACTTTGTGAAGATTAAAAAAAAAAAAGAAAATAAAAAGAAAATAAAAGAAATACATCTACTTATTACACTTGTACCAGCATAGCAGAGGGAACCTTTTCCTTCAGCAAGCAAAGGACACAAGTTCTCCGGACATGGGTGTCACTGAATACCAGTACTTCAGAAACAAAGAGTCAATGAAAGCAGCAAGCTTCCTTTGCAGCAGGGTTAGCTGTGCCCCACAGGAAATCCCTGGCTGAAGGAAACTGCAAGTCTGGTAAGAAAAAGGGCAAACCCATTTACAGGCTGAACGGTATCTCACACTACATCTCACTATGCATTTGATCTTTACTTTGACTACAGCAAGAATGGGCTAGCAAAATTTTAATATAGTCCCCAAAACTACAACAAGGAAAATAAAACACAGTCGAGCGGGATTATTTGTTTGCTTTAGTGCATCTTTAGAGACTCTTTACTGAGTCTAGTGGTAAAGATGCTGAAGGTTTCACATTTGTAAGGGGACAGTGTCAGCTTAAAAATAACAACCACCCTCTGGATTTCACTGAATGTTGTAAATATCTGATGTTGCTGTAGTAACCGAGAGAAACTGAGGAAAGAAGAGAAGGGCTTTTCCCTTTCCTTCAGTTCTTTTTGTATGTGAGTACAGTCCAGCGTGTAAAGCCACTGTTTTTACTATTTATTTTTCCTCTAGCCAATTCTCCCTTTATCTCTCACATATAAAAAGAAAATAAAATCCCGTTTTCTTGTTAACAAACTATTAGCAGAAAGAAATAGATTTCTTAATTTTCTATTAAAATAGCTTAAACAGGATCAGATTTAAGTTCTCTTTAATCTACTGCATCAGCTGCAAATATACAGATGAAGGATATTGCTTTATGCTGTCAATATTTATTCATTGTTCGTACTTGTTCTTTTTCCAAAGTTACAAGAAGCAAGCACCAATTTCCCATTACTCATTTTGTACACCCTAAAGAGCCAGCACATATACTAGGTATTGCGTTTCTACTCCACTTCTTTGAACACTGCATCATCCACACATACACAGATAAAGGATATTGCCTTATGCCATCAATATTTGCTCATTTTTCTTACTTGTTCTTTTTTCCAAAGTTACAAGAAGGAAGCACCAATTTCCAATGACTCGTTTTTGTACATCCGAAAGAGGCAGCACATCTACTAGGTACTGTATTTCTGCTCAGCTTCTTTGAACACAGTTTGCCTTGGTACTTCTTTCCCCCACCACAGCAGCATGTCAGACCACCAGCACACTCTCTTCAGCAGAGCTCTTTCCAATTCAAGCTTGCTCCCACAGCCTAGTAGATTTTATATAACATTATTTACTACTATGCCCACAAAAAGCCCTCATCCAAATTTCATTATAGCCTTGAGCTATATTCCAGTGTGTATTGCCTCTCTCCACTGTCTGGCCAGTTGCAGCCGCTCTCTTTCACATAAGGTGTGGTTTATACTTAACGGGGTTTTAGTGTTGTTGTTTTTTTCTTGCAAGAGGATGTCAGGACTCAGAGGACTCCTGATGGGTGGCTGCACTGTTCGTGCCAGCATCTTCCTCTCAAACACAGCTTTCCGTGACGTTCTCCAGGCTGTAGTTTCAAGAAATGCTGGCGCTCATCACTGGGTTTTATGACATCTGTTCAGCATTACAAAGCCACAGTTGCCCAGTCTTGTAAAACTCTGAAACAAGTTACCCCCAGACACGCACACAACCTTCAGCAGGCTACGGGAGGCAGAGTACTATTTCTCAGAGCAAGCTGGGCATACAGAGGAGGGAAATCTAAAGGGTAATTTCTTTCCTCGCACCCGTTTTGGAAGCATTCCTATTCCCTCACTACTGCAGGCTATGCTCTGTACTTAACAGACCCTTATTAAACCAAAGGACTATTTACTATCTACATACTGGCAAGTCCACATTCCCATAGAATGTCATCTGGCAACAGTGATTTAAACCATCAGCTCTGTATCTACTTGCTTTCCGCCTTCCCAAACCAGAAAAGTAAAAAGGACAAGAAAAACCCATGCTTTTAATGACAAGAATGGAATTAAAAGAGTAAAGCTCAAGAGCTCTGGTGCATCTGCATTCATCGTAATACCCAAACTTTCTTTTTTTTTAGAAGAGTAGAATATTACAACAAGGACAATAAACAGTAAGATAAGCCACACCATGGTGGCTTGGGACCTTTACATACACATCTGTTGCTAGAGAGGAGCAGGACCACGCTGGACACAAGCTAAGACAGCTCCCAGAGTGAGATGCTGTTATGCAAAAATGAGCTTTGTTAGGCATTTTGGGTGCTATTTCTCTCCTGCTAACTAGATCTAGTTAATCTCCCCTCATTACTATTTCTGTCTATTTGATTTACGCAAGGAGACGGGCCTCACCATGGCTGCTCGGAGCAGACCTCACTCATTCTCTCATTCCCCTGGACAGAGCCTGGCACAAGGAGGCTCTGGGCGCACTGGAGACTTCCAGCTGCAACACAAGGTGTCCCAGGACAGACATTGTCATCTCCCTCATCAGCTCAGAGAAGAAAACACTGTTCTTGAAAAGTCTTCCACACTCCATCACTAATCCCACAAACTCAGAAAGCTCTTACCAACTTTCTGCTTAGACTCCCTCCTCCCAGAGCTTACAGTCTTCACTTGGTGCAAACTTCACTATCATTGCTTCCACCCTCCTTCAATGAAAAGCCCACCGGCAACTGGGCAGCCTGAGCCTGCCTGGCTAGTTATTCAAACTTCAGAACTTCAACATCCAACTTCTCAATCACAAAGGCTGCCATGGGCCTCCCATCCCTCCCATGCCATTGCCCAAAGATAGGGAAGGCAGAGGAGCTCTCCTCCAGCTTTCCCCAGACGCGCACTGAAGCATTACGGCAAAAGCACAGCCAAGACAGCGAGCTAAAATGCCCTAATCAATTCAAAGGGCTGCAACAAAAAATTTCTAAGATACTGCCTGGACTTGCTCAGTACTTGCCTCCTTCTTCCCACTTTTGCTTCTTTTAATTACCATGGTTTAGTTTTCCCTCTCGCAGACGTTCAGACAACACAGCCCCCCGCACAGGTCTACAGATGAGCAAGCTCTTTTCTTGAGAGAATTGGCTTCCTAGGTCAGAACGGGGTACACATTTCAAAAAATAACAATAATAAAATATCACAGGACACAACTTACATCAGATTAAAAATAGCAGGAATGTCAGCAGTAGGAGCTGTCATTTGCAATAGCTATCAAGACACAGGAAGTTATTTATCCTGTGGATCACATAAGGCCCTCTTTAAAAGCAAGGATAAAACAGAAAAGAGCAAGCAAGTTTACTGAGGCTTGTTTTCCAGTATTATTTATCTAGCCAAGTCTGTTTATGAAGTCTTATAATCATTTATCACGGATACATCTATGGGTGTATGTCCACAGATTGGTTAAACTGCTGGCAAATTCCACCAGACACTGCAGCCCTTGCTGCTCTTATTTAATTTTTGGATTATTCTCAATTTTGAAGAAATTACAGCGAATGTTTCCACATTTTCATTTTGTTTTAAAAAGAAATTAAAGTCTTCCCCCGGAAAGTCAGGTGTTTTCACCTATTTTGTTTGTTGACTATTCATGTAGTCATAAATTACGCATGGTATTTGGCAAGCCAAGCTTTTCTCTGTGAAAACGTTTGTTTTTACTTTTTCAGTTATTGTTTAGATCCTGGTCATAACATGCTTCAGGTTGTTTTGAACAGCAAAGAGGAAACAAGCAATATTTTAACTTATATCACACTGTAACAACACTAAGTGCCTACGCAGCACTATGCTGCCTATTCAGTACTTTCAACTTTCTTCCTGTCCACTGTTGACTTACAACAGCAAGAAGACAATTCATAACTTTACACAGCTTCGCAACCTGTAAATGCAGCTCCAGTCTGGCTCGCAAGCATGGTCAGAACAAAACACAAACAAAAAGGAGCAAGAAATGGGATGTAAAAAAAAAAGAGCAGAATATAAAGTAAGCATATTTGCTGATGGTTGTTATTGAAATTGTAAGAAAACCAGCAAAGCTCTTCTAGAGTCAGCTCACGCACGCTCAGGCGTTGCAGGGAACACAGCTGGAAGAGGCAGAGCCCTGGCGAGGCACTGCTTGCATACGTTCACCCTGACACTAAGGCAGAGAGTCAGAACAGAGACTTGGAACCACATGCCATCCCCGCCGCTCGTCCGGACTGCGGTCTGCTGCGGACATGAGTCCTAACCCGTCGTGACTGCTAAGCATATTCCCTCTGGATTAGCAAAAAGAGAGGCACTATTCTGAAAGTCACACAATTCATGCAAAACAATCTCTGCCCCAAAGCAGAAATTACGGACCTACATTTCAGGAATTTCTCAAGGTTTTTTTCTGTAGGGTTGAGTTGGACGTTATTTTTCAAGCATTCAGTTCTCATGCAGCAGGATTTCTGCCTCTTCCCCCATTAGAAAAGTCTTAGAAATCCCAGTGAGTAAGAGGAAAGAAACAGGACCTTATCACTACATGTTTTCCTTTTGGTCATCTTTGGGAAAAATATATCTTCAAAAATTTAAGAGTTCCAGTTTTGACATAACATCTCATTCACGCCTCAAGTCCTCCAAAGACACAGCCTCAAAAAAACAACTCTTTCTGTTCTCAACAGGCAGAGCAAATGACCCTAACTAAAACCATCTTATTTTAGATCCCCCTAACACGAACTTTGAAATATCTCATTTTCTAGGAAAATAGACTTCTGAGTCTTAAAAATAAAGGTGCTTGGCACAATAACTCCCTCTCCCCGCAGACATCTACAATCCACCCAAATAAATTTCAGTGTTCTACAGCCATCCCAAAATACCCTTCTTTTAGAGCTGGAACACATTTATCAACTCACATACAGAATATTTTTGGCAAACCAGCAACAACAGAAGAACTCCTTCCCCCACCCCCAAATTTCAAGTGTGTAACTAAATAAAAGCACAAGGAGACAAGTGCAAGAAAGAGCAGATCTGCTTAACCGTAGATCAGAAGAGCTCATGGACCTCTTCCAGCTGTAAACTTCCACAGTTACTACGTCAGCCCCTGAAACACAACTGGGGATCGGGCTGAGCCAAATTATTGCCAGCTGGGCAATAATAGTTGGGGCAATACTAGTTTTCCTAATGATAAGACCATGTGCATCAATCCATTAATTTTTCCTCCCTTTCTCTCCCACCACAACTGTACCTATATCAAGCCTGATACCAGGCATCACCATCCTCTACTTTTATTTTAAATTAAATTTAAATATACCAGCTTGACAATGCTGCAACAAAGGAGCCTCTCCAATAGAGCAATATTGTACTGGAGCCTCTGTTTGACCAAGTTGGTATCTGAAGCTTCAAAAAAGCAGTGGTAGAACTTGAGAGTAAACATAAATAATTGCAGTTTATCTGCTTTTACACTGGAGCAATATCGAACACATCCACTTCAGAGTGCTTGGCCTTAAATAATAATAGGAAAGCTTACCTACCCTACCCTTTCTCCCTCCTTTCCTCTCCCCTCACTCCCTACTCCCCTCACCCCAGAATAAAATTAATAAGATCAGAGAATGTAACAATAGAATAATTATCTGCTCACAGGACAGAGTCTTGAGCTAGTGGTTATTTGCCACAAGACGAAGTGTCCATCTTTTTAAAAGATTGCCATTAACAACTGCTCTGATTTAACTACATGTTCCTCCTTTACCTAGGAAGGAGAGGGAGCCAAAGGAAAGAACATTTATTCCAAGACTGGCTCTGTAAGAAAGGTACTTCCAAAACTGAGCTTTGGAGCACTGAGTGAAGGATCTGGACCTAGTACCTTGAAGACACCGAGGCACCAATTACTATTTTAACAGAGTTCAGTATCCCCTTACACACTCCTTTTAATGAGATTCTCAAGGCATCAGCTGAGTTCAGGATCTACCACTTACAAACACTCTGCATGCGTCAGGCTCAGATAACGGAAACCGCAAAACGGACATGGGCTCAATCCTTCTTTTTCCTCCTCCGGCAATTACTCAAGGACCCCTCATTCACTCCTCCACTGCTGCCTACTTCCTTTAACACCAGGCATCTCTGGGGCATCTGATAAGGAAGCTCAGAGTTATCTTGCTCAAAGTTTGCCTAACAACAGACACCCTCCCTCCCATATATATCCATTCAATGCATTTTACTGATTTTCCAAGAAGAGTAGTGGCTGAGTAATGTTGACAACAAAAATACAAATTTCCTTGCTCCACAGCGCTTTTAAAAAAAATAAAGTGATATTTTAAACAGAAAGGATTATTGTTTTAGCAATTCTCACTGATTTCCATCTATTTTTTGTGTTAAGTATTCAAACGTGAAAGCATTCAAGATTGAGCATGATCAACCAAAGCACTAAGACACACATTCGACCCCTAAGGAGAATTGTGGTGAAGTCTGTGACTCGTACAAATCTCCCAGCTGCAGTGATTTCTACCCAGTATGGCCGGCTAATAAAAGCCACAGAAACATGCTTAATGCCTCTGAAATACTTCTGAAGTCCTTTGGAAGGCAGCTAGGGGAGGCAGCAGCACTCAAATGTCCTCTCTCTCATTGCACTGGTGTTCCTGTAATCCTGGCTTAAACCCACCTGCACCACTGGAAGAAAATAGACAATTTTAAAGTTGCTGACTCTAGAAACAGAACAAGAACCACCTCAGATCAAACCCAGCCCCCCGACTTTGTCAAAAGGCTGATTTAAAGGATAAACCCAAAGGAGCTTAATACAAGTACGATGTCAAAGTACACTCAAAGAGCAACAGCTTCTTGACAAACACTGAGGGGTCGTAAAAAAGGGAACATTTAAGAAACCAATGCTGCAGAGGAGAACTCATAACCCTGCAGTCTGTGCATGAAGGAAAGCTCTCCCGGACCAAGTTCTGGCACCTGGTAAACTCCAGCAAACAGTTTTGGTTGTAGTGATGCAGCACAACTCATCGAGCCCATAACCAGAAGTGCAGCCAACCCAGATGACTTTGGAGTAAGAAAACTCTCCAAGAGACATTGTCTGACAGAGAAGGTGACACTGCCATTCTTCCAGGTACTTTGGAATCTGGTGGTTCTCCTTCCAGCTGCCAGCAGCGTGGTAGAGATGCAGTAGTGAAGAAGTGCACAGTTTAGAAGGGGACATCCACAAACCCATCAGCAATGTTAGCAAGGGACAGGGAAAAAAGCAGATTTGTCATCTGCCTCCTCTCATTCCTGCCATGAGGGGCAAGAGGCTTTGGGGATCATTCCTAGAGAGACCTGTCGGCCCCTCGCATGCAGGGAACAAACAAGAGCAGGTCCCATGCTAGACAGCTCTGCCAGTGTGCGGCCATCTTCCCACAAGAGTGAAAAGACATGGGGGCAATACCCCCCACTAACAGCATAACAGAGAAGGATTTAAAGACCATGGCTCGTATTGTACAGCAGTTTCATCGTAGCTGCTCACCTAGCCACAGCAGATACCAGTCACTCAGCAACAGCGACAGAAGGAGTGTCGACCACTGCACCAGGCAATGGCTCCCTGAACACGCTGCGTTGTCCGGCTCATCAAAGGCAGTCATGGGCTTACAGGGTGATAGGACCAGGGGCTGCCACTCAAGTTAAGCTGCTTCTGCTTCAGATGAAATCACGAACCTGCAGCGTCAACAGCAGATTCAAAATAGAAAGGCTGCTTCTTCAGATAGACACCCAGAGAGCATTCCTGTGAGAGCTTCAGCCAAACACAATCCTGATCCCCCAAGCACTGCTCTCCGAGAAATGTGGCCAATGCAACAAGAGTTTCCCCGTGCAGAAGATACTCCTCCACACCTCAGCTGCCATCCCCTGAATCTGTGTGTTACCAGACTCAAGCCCGTCGCTGACCAAAATTTTCCTCCTGTTCTTTCTCCTCCTGCCCACACCAAGTTTATTTTGTTTCTACCGGAATGATGACATCTCCAACACCAGGACTGAACACTGGCGCTGTCCCCAGAGAAGAAACCAATTCCCCCACACCAATTCTCAGTGGCAAAACCTGTCAGTAAACAGAATTCAGGAACTAAATATACGGACAAAGCTTATGCTACTCAAGTCAACAGAAACTTACCATTTATTTCTCTATCTCCAACACCCATTTTCTATTAAGGGCATTAAAATACTACAATTAACTTTGCTAGTTCTACCCTATGAAGATCTGCTCTGCTTTGGTGCTACTTTTCCTTTGCCTACATTTTGATACAACATGACTGAAACTTTTTGTTTCCTGTTTTTGGAAGATGAGTTTATTATCCATCCTATGAGCCCCAGGAGAAGAAACAAGGTGATAAAGGCAGTATAAAGACTACTTGTGAAGATTAAAGACCATAATGATGATGGTGGGTCACACACAGAGGTGGCTGACACCCTCACTGGTATTTTGGCTGTTGACTCTCTCTAACCACTTTGCAAAAGCCTAACAGAATGATGACAAACAGCCATGAAAAATAACTGTCTCTCCCAGATGCAGCTCTCCCGGATGAGTCGAGACACACAGACCTGCAACACACAGTAAGCTGCCCTCCCTTCTCCACAGCACCGCTGCTAACAGGCGCTCCCACCAGACCGGTGCCTGCCGACCCATGGAAAGGAGAAGGGAGAAGGCGAGGGAGGCGAAAAGGTGCCCGGCACCTCTGTCAGACGTTCAGAAAACACCGTTTTCTCTCGGGCAGAGAAGGAAGCAGAGCGCGAGCGCTGCAAGCGCCGTCCCTCAGCCGCGGCAGCACGCACGCACATGCACACGCATTTCCTCCGGCTTGGCGAAAACAATGCAGCTTGGGGAGGCCGGCTCTTGTAGAAAGTACGTACCAGCTATGTGTAAAATTAGGAAAGCAGCTGCTTCAAAAGCTCGGTCACCCTTTTCTCATCAACAGGGCTTTAATTAGCACCCATCTGCTTCCTGTTTTATACTACAGAACTAACTTTCACCTGTTTCAGCAAAACACCTCTTACCCCAAATACACACGGACGCACACAAAAAGTCAGCAAACACCGTTATGCTTAAGTAATTAACATCAGAAATCCTTGCTCTGAGTATCTGAGCTATTCATTTGCTTTTCAAAAAAGCTAGGCTTTGACAGAGGTATCAAATCTCACAGCCTATACTTTTAAATCACGCACATTATATACTTCACCGTTACTATTAATTCACTGGCACACAGGGGCCCCAAAGGAGGACTGGAGCCATGTTGTACTGGCACTGTGCTACAGAGAGCCTGCCCAGAGGACTCACAATGGAAGTGTGGGTTTTTCCTGAGGTCCGTCACACACATGAAAGGATTTATGAATAAACAATGGTAAGGCTGATAGTTAAGAATGGATTCAAACTCTCCCCATTGTTTGAAGAGAAGAAACAACACGCAGAAGAAAAATATTACTGAGAGAGGAAATAGCTTCACCTTTGAATTTCCTGACATTTTTCCTCCCACGCTTTTCCCCTTCACGCGTCAATTATTTATTTATTTTGCAGGGAGAAGACAAGTGAAAGTTAAGAACACCAGCAAAGCTACGTGCTGTCAGACCTGCCCACCTCTCCTGCACAGAGGAGCTACCAGCACTTGAAAGCTTGCCAGGCGCGCGGTATCCAGAGAGCAAAACAAGAGCAAGCGAAGCACCAGGAGAAAGAATAGCTTGGCAGTGGCCTTGCAAGCAGCACCGCTTGCCTGTTCCTAGGCCCAGCTACAGGAACAGGGAAAGGGCTGAGTGCTGAAAGGAACAGTAATCGTAAGGACTCTACATGAATTTTGTGAGTATGTGAAGCTCTCTCAAACTTAAAGCGGCTCGTTGTGGAAAGGAGCTTTTCTTAGCACACCTTTAGCATCAGCCACCACCTCCAGTGCGGCTTCTGCCAAAATAAACCTGGCAACCGCTCGACTCACGCTCCAGTTTTGAGACAGGAGGAGATCATTCTCTCTTTACAGTTAGCAACATCATCTGCAACAGCTTTCCCAGATGCACAAAGCTGACATAGCTCTTAGAGTTTCTCCCACAGCATCTTGGGGCTGTTTCCCGAGATTTTGGACCCGCCTGTCTGCAGGTTCCATGAGATACACCTCCAGAAAGCTATTTTGGAATAATGAGAATTTTTTTCCATTCATTTGACATCTTAAACCCTTTGCTAGGTTGGGGATTTAACTTTTCAGAGACTCCCAATTAAACAGGAGAGCCATGAGAACAGGTAAACATACACACTCCAGTATCAACCATGGCAAGTTTTCTCCTGTCTTTCCCACTCAGTGACAAAAAACAGTTCTCCTGACATCCTCCTTATCAGGGGACTTTTCCATTTCATTCTTTGGGGTTGGAAAAAAAGAGAAGGATAATACAAACATCTGCAGACTGAAAAGTAACAAAAAAAAATCCCAGTAAACAGAAGTTCAGCTGTTACCCCTTGATGTCTTGATGCAGCTACTCTTGGTGCTACCATGAGTAACCAAGTAACCAGCCTACAGTATCTTCCTGTGCCCCCTACATGATCACCCAAGGGGAGATCACATTGTTGGCAACACCAGAAGGGTCAACACCAACAACTCAACATTGTTGGCTGTAAGACTCAAGACTATTCAGAGTAGGTTCCCTAAAAAATTTATCTGCAGCATACTGCCATTTGTTATTGAAACAGCACACCAAAGTACCATCTATCTCTGTACACATCTATACGGGGGGAATGGACAGATCTGTCCAGCATCACACAAGTCTGATAAAGAATAGGAACTATTCAAAAATAAAGATTGAGCCTTGTTTTTAAACCTCCAACTTCTACAAGTTCTCACCAACTCTTCTGCTATGTCATTATCTAGCAAAGGCAGGATTTTGTACGTACCCCAAGGGAGGTACTAGGGAAGGGAATGAGCTCTGTCTCTAGATGAAAAAAATCAAATGGAAATAAATGGGCTTCCAGGCACAATGAATGCTCTGAGCATGTGAAATGGTGAGACAGGATGAAGCAAAATGAGCACCAAATGTGAGAACTCCAAGTATTCATTGGAAAAGAAAAGGTGGCTTACTTCTAACTCAACTGCTGCAATCAGATGTGGAAAGAATAGGTGCACTAGAGTCTTGGGTTTTTTTAAAAAAAAGATTTTGTAGATTTTGTTCATTGATGAAACCAAAAAATCACTTTTCTACTAAAAAATGTGTATAACCTTGTGTTTACACCTAGAAGATTACACCATCACTTAGATATTTTTCCATGATATCTCGAGCAACATATTACAAAACTTCATCCAGGACTGAAACAACAGATTGTCTCAAGAGCAAATGACAAAATATTTGTACCAGAAATCCTGGCAACGTTGCGTGCAGATGGGTTTCTGAAAAACGGGGTTCCAAGAATAAGTCACCCATGGTTCCAAAAATCAGAGTTAAATTCAAACAAAAACTGGATGTTCACTTAGCAGGGCACTGCAGTCCCTCCTCAGGGTCCCACCCTCGCCACACACGAGACTCTTGCTAACCACAAGCCTCTGAAGTCTGAGCTTCAGCTAAACACGCAAGACTGGGGGAATGCACCCAAGTTCAACGTCCTGGTCGAGTAACCCAGAAAAACGGCACGCTACGGTGCGGCCAGCCATTTTACTGCTGACGGACTCAAACCCGAGCATCGATGCTGCCCCAAAATTGCATGGCCACCGTCTACAGAGGCTCTGTGCTGCAGTAGGAGGGGGACCATCCTATCGAGCAGGGCCAGGAACATCTCTGCCGGCAGCTGGAGATGCGGGGATGCCGGTCGGGTCTCTCAGCCTGCCGAGGCACAGCTGGGACCACGTCCAAAATTCTCGCCCTCCCCAAAGCACCGGGGCAGGTGCCACGTGAACCGAGGCACAGAGACACGTCACGCTTCGGTGCGGGGAGCACTGGAGCGTGACGGCACCACGGCAGAAACAGATGTCTGAGACTACTCTTATAAACAGGGATGGAGAAATTTAAAACCTGCAAGTTATTTCTCCTCCTCTTCTTTTTTAAGGAGAATCAGAAGTAAAGTTCATTGGACAGTACTGATCTTTTTTTAAACAATTTCTGGGTTTTGGGACACACTGCTTTCAAGTCTCTGTTTGGTTTTGAGAATGTTACTCAGCCAGAAAACCACGTTTAGTGTATTTTTTTGGTTTTACTGTAAATAGCTACTGATCTGACAGGGAATTCCAGGATATTCTGAAACAAGAGTAAGAAAATGGATCCTTGTTTTAAAAGACATATTTAGTCAATATATTCCCAATCCCTAGCATCTAGAACCTTCAACAAACTTCTCACCATTAGCTTGTCTTCCTTGGCAACAACCTACTTCATATATAAATACTGTCCATAAAGGCTATGCAAAGCTAGTAATGTTTGGTAAGAGACAGGCACACATTAACAGTTCCAACCTGAGATGAAAAGGCTAATACAATTTTTTTTTAAATCGGCACTCAACTAAGACCAAACTTTTCCTTTAAGATGATTAAATAACTGGCTTGACATATTTTGCATGAAAGACTTAAAAATGTAATATGGATATCGGGGAAGGAGAAGTGAAACAAGAATGGGATAATGACATTTCACGGTAACAGAAAGCATTACAGTCTGGTGCACATAAGCAAGCAGTGCTCTCCCTTTCCTTTCTTCCTCTCCACATTGCGCTCTATATATGAAGTTAATGAAACTTTTTTTTTTTTTAAGCTTAAGAAATGACATAAAAATCGGGGCCTAAACTAAAAGCTTGGTCTTACTCAACAGGGCCCAAAGGAATGTGACAAGAGGAACAGAAAACAAACTCCGCACCTCACAACATCAGCAGATACAGTACCCACCTCTATTTTTGGTTCGAATAATTACAAAGCCACACACCAAAGTTTATTCATTCTCTGACACGCTGTAAGCTTCCAACTTACGATCCTGAGTTTTCAAGAAAAATCAAAACTGTTGGTGTTAACACAACAGCCATCTAGAGTATGTACTATACTCAACATGTAATTAGTTCAAGTGACAATTAGACCAAAACTTAGTTTCTGCTCTCCAGAAAGTCAACAGTAGTGCATCAAGCTGAGAAAGAGAAAAACAAAATGTGCAGCTTTGCACAGTTCACATAAGGGAACTACCTACATGAGCACATGAAAACCTGCAGGGACTCAAAGGCCAGTGATAAACAAACAGCCCAGCTCCACCTGATATTTTTTTCCTTTAGAAGAGAAGCATGGGAATGGCCATTCAGTGACAAACCAAAATCAAATGACAAGTCTGCAGTCCTGCTGGACCCCACGGAAACAAGAACTCTGCTTCAGAAGCTCTGGATTTCAAGGGAAGAAGGGTCCCTGCTAAAGAGGAGAGGTGGCAACATGATCAAGCAAGACCTTATTGCATACTGTTCCCTTCCTCTCACCTGGGGATGAAGTTCAGCAAAACTGGATGAGGGTAAAAACTTGTAAACTGAAGATGACTTCCTTTGGTATGGGGAAAGACAGAAGACAGATCCCTGAAGCATGTAGGAGCACGCAAACACCAGCTGTAGGAGGACACCGGCAGCTTCAGATTCATCCTGAAACGTCCCATCCATAGAGCGGCTGAGGACAAGCAAGTAAGCTCCTGTATGCTCAACTTCTAAGAGCAAAAGAATCACCTTCTACCACCTTTCTTAATTTTGCATCTGGGCATTGCAATAAGAACAAAAAAAAACAAGAACAAATCTGTTTCTTAGAAATTCCAACCTATAAAAGATACTAGGCACATTAAAACTAGCATTTTAGAGCCATCAGTGTAACTGTAACCTTAACTATAAAGCACTACTAACCCTCAGTTCAGTCAGAAGTTATTTCCTAACGGAGAGCAACCCTTAAAAAAACCTCAGATATTCAAAGTCAACATTTAACTGTCACTGTGTCTGTATGACTGCTAACATATCACGAAGTTTGGTTCACTGCTAGTAAAACTCTTAAGCACAGCTGTGATGAAGACGTCTTTCTGCATCCAACTATTAAGGTGACTTTACTTTTAAATTGATTCATTTACCTTCAGTGTCATTTACTTCTGTAGGACCTCAATCACAGCAAGCACACAATTCTGCTTTAGGCCACAGATAGATGATACATTATAAGAAGGAAGAAAGAAAAATTCATTTTCTATATTAATGCAACAAGATCACTCACTTTCTCTATATAGAGATGTTACTTATATTACACCTTGCAACAGGGGAAAAACATCTTCTAGAAACTTTATTACAGCAGTCACTGGACTCACAGCCTCCTAATCTTGCCAGCTGGTGGGTGTTTTGCATTACAAACACAACCACAGACAAGACAGGGTAACACAAATGGTCCCCAAATTCAGCTGGTCGTGACACCATGGCCAACAGGACCACATCAATCCTTTGGCAACTTCATTACTTTCCCCTGCCCCCAGCCCAACCACAGGCACCCTCTTGCCACCACAAGCACAGGGATGATTTGGGCAGTGTATTGCCCAAAAGCCAGGGATGGAACAGACTACAGTACAGACATGTGGAGTTATGCCAAAATTCCCAGCAAACAACCTTGCTTTGTTTTATTTTCTGTGGGCTTCATCTGGCTGATCTTCCTTGATAACCCTGCCCAAACCAACGCAGAGCAGTGCTGCAGAGACCAAACCACCCTGCAGCTCTTCCCCTCCCACTCAAACCAAGGCCAGGCTGTAGCATTTTTAAGAGTTCAGATCTCTTCATCTAACAGAAGGAACCTTACAAGACTACTTCAGATTTTTCCATTGTCCCCTTTTATATGTTTTCACCTTAATCCTTAAACCTGGCTGTACCCCTTGGACCACAGGGCTCTCAGCATAAGGGAGCTGTTCATCCAAGTTCATCCAGATGACAAATCAGGTCTCTACATCACAGACCTACCACAATTTTCCTGTGTTATGGATTATCCCATCAACACAGGGATTGTATACCATTCTACTGGGCCTTCTGCAGGGGGAGAAAAACAGTGGCCTCTCAGGCAGGGGGTTACAGCCTGAGACAGGAGAATATAGCAACAGACAACCAGTGCTATGGGAGCAAAATAATGTTTAATCAATGAGGGAACATCCATCTGCAAGGGAGCAGTAGAAGCACACCAGAAACCCAGCCTGTTGCCAAAACTTTAAAACACTACACAGATTTGAAAAGGGTTATTGAATGAGGATGAGGAAGCTGTTCTGCGGAAGGTTTCTCGTCAACAAGAGACCACCAAAATAGGTTTTGTACAGATGCATCAAGTAGGCAATGGAGACAGATACTGCAGGCAAACTAGAGGCTGGTGGGAACGTCACAGGAGTGAGTAAAAGCAGAAGGGAAAATAACAATAGGTTAAATGAGGCCCTGAAAGTGAAGATGAGACACTTAGGTCTGATGCGACAGACAGAGGAGGGGGGAGCAGGTGGTTAGGCAGGATGCAGCATGGCCCAGTAAGGGATATGGGGTGCCGTCTGTGCAACCACACTGTGAATGGACATGAGCATGGCAAAGGTGCTTTTCTCACGGTCAGAGACACAGTGCAAACATGGAACAGTTCCTGGCTTCTGAACAGTGACCTCCCATTTGTTTGAAACGTGCTTCGGATCCTTTACCAAAATTGAAAATGGTCTTTTGCTTTCATAACACCACCTCATGAGGTCCCTGGCACTATCTCCCCTCTTCCGGAGGGATCACCATTTCCCTGTTTTAAGAAAAAACACCTTCACAGTGACGGTGGTCAAAAAGTGGCAAAAGTTTCACAGAGAGGCTGAGTCGTCCCCTGGAGATATTCAAAACCCAGCTGGACCTGGTCCTGAGCACAGCCCTATCAGATCCAGCTGTGAGCAAGGCGCTGGACAAGGTGATCTCCCACAGGTACCTTCCTGCCTCAACTACCCTGGGATTCTGTGATCTCTCCCTTAGCCTATCTCCACTGATAGTCTTGTTATACACCCTGGAGACTCTAGCACTGCCATGGGAGAGACAGCCATATACCCCATCTTAAACAGCACTTTGATCCACACTGCCTCTGTGCTCTTTTGACAGCTTGGCCCACGGCAATTCCAAAGAAATTGCATTCTCTGTATTTTATGAAAAGCATAAAAGACTTTCAAATACTGAAATGGAAAATTACAAGGGGCCTCATGTTCCCAAACCATCTTGGACACTGACTCATCACTGCCCGAGCCTTCCAAAACCACGTCACTGCAGCTCCAATGTACTCTGCCCACACCTTGAAACGGAGCTGGCCCAGCACAGCTTTGGTTTACACTCCCCCAGAACCAGTTTCAGTGAGATGATGGACTTTCCCTGCAGAACACAGTCATCAAACAACAGCTTCTCCATAGCACAGAGGATGGACTGAAGAGCAGATAGGTTGAGGAGATGTTAGCATCTCTCAACTTTGGAAAACAGCGTTCTGACGCAGTCACTGCAAGCTGTATTTCAGCTACTGTACGGACAAAGTTTAAATCACCCTTAACGGGCCCAGACAGCTATGAGCATGCATCTGAGGAGCTCTGCTCCAAACAGCAGCAAGCCTCTCCTCACTCGCTCTTCGCCCCCAGGAACGTCCACCAGCCGCAAGGCTCCTCTGAGAGGCTCTGGGGTGCATTGTCAATGGGGGCGTCCAGCTCTTCCAGCTTCAACCTCCCAGGAAGGTGTTAGGAGGCATCTGGGGGCTGCGTGACATTGTTTCTGATAATTTGGAGCTGCAGGACAGCTTTACGGTCCCAGGATCTCATTCTGGCAAAAGGAAGACTGCAGAGAAAGTAATATACAGGTCAAAAAAATAATACAGACAGTAGCAAAGCACCTAGCACTTCGAGTAAGGGAAGTTCATCTAAAACAGCGTCAAAGATTGCAAGTGTTAATGTTCTTGATGTTTATACTTATAAACTTTTTTTTTTGGCATGTGAACTTCTCTCCGCCAAAGAAATTACACAGGCAGAAAAAGCAGAAATATCCATCAATAAAGACAGATCAGCAACTTCCTTCAAATTAATTTGCATTAAACATTCAGAAAGCATTTCTTTTTCTGAAGAAAATGTTCAGTATAAATTCTAATTCATTTTCAGCTCATTACCTCGCAATGCATTCAAATGCCATCAACAAATAAAGACAAGAAAGAAGAAATATCATCTCCGTCTTCTCTCATTCATCATTACAGAAGTTCGGTACAAAGTCTATCCTTCAAAAAAGAAAAAAAAAGAAGGGGAATCAAATCCCACAAGCAGTAACAGGCCCCCACAACAGAATACGATTCTTAATGAAAGAAATGCAAATAGCTGTCATATAGCTGTCATAGTAGATAGCTTTCACAATGGACTAATTTATTAATTTGTTTTTAAAGCAAGACCACAGGAGAGAAAAAAAAAAAAAACTTCAGCACTGAAATGAATCAAAATATCACTTTGATTAACCACAGCTAAGCCTGTGCAGTATTACTAGAGATTTCTGAAAGAAAATTCCAAGCATGTTGACAAAAATCAGACTATTTTGATTTTTTGCCAGACAGGCTACCTTCCAAGAATAAAAGTGTGGGAAAAAATGCTAGTACAGTGACAGAACAACATCCCCACTTCTCACTTCTAAAAATGAGACAAACTGAAGATAAAATGAAAGGGCTGACAATTACTTGGTGGATCTTAAAGCTCATGTATTCCAAGAACCAAGGTGTGATAATACGTGGTGTCATGTGGAGAAAGCAGATGAAAAGACAGAACAGAGTGTCCGAAAAAGCATCAGGATTTTCCTGAACATTTATCAATGGCAAATACTAAAAGTGATGAAATTCATGGATGAAAGCATTTTTCTATTAATTTCTCTGAAAAAAAACCCTATTCAACTTTAAACCATACTTTCATGGCCCAGAGTGGATTTTTTTGTGGAGAGGGTCTGACAAATTGAGTTCTCCCGTTTGTTTTTCATGGGCAATGAAGAGACATCTTTAATATGCAAACCAGGTAGGTTCCCTCAACCTACACTTAATGTTTTAAGTGTAATCAAATTAACGTTGTCTCAAGTGTAACAAGTCCATAAATTTTTAAGCTGCTATAAAGCAAGAGTCACTTACTGCAACTTTTTGTTTGTAAGGAACCGGGCAGTATTCGATGGTGCAAACACAGCCACCTGTCTCTCTCGGAGTCTTCACGTATTGCACGAGAGCCAGCGTGAACATTTGTTCGCCTAAAATGCTCGGCATATGGTTGAACTGACAATTTAATAATATCTCGATAAGAATGTTGCCAGATTTTTGGCGGGAGATAAGCATGTTTTATCATTAAATATTTGTACTGCAGTAGCACCCAGAGACCTTGAGCAGAAAGTGGCCTTGTTGTGCAAGGAACAGAGGCTTACTGAGTCGGTGACCCAAAGAGCTGACAGCCAGGACAACCAGGCTACGCAAAGAGACTGGGGAGGGCATGTACTACATGTACTACACTGAAAACAAGTCTTCCTCCCAAACACAGCTCTACCTACCCATTAAGGCTTCTCCTACAAGTCATAATTGATCTGGAGACAGAGACTGGAAGGATCTACTCTGCATCAGCCTCCCACTGTGCTGAGAAACCATAGTGACCTTCATGAGGGAGAGGACTGGTTTATCCTCAAGACGTTTTCTTCTTTATATAGTCATAGAATAACAGAATAGCTTGGGTTGGAAGGGACCTTTATGCATCAGAAAACCACACTTTCAAGGCAAAAATCAAAGTGGGCATTTATTTTCTGAACATAAGAGCCAGCAGCTTCATTAACAGCACCATGAACTGAAGCGTTTCCTTCAAAACTCTGCAGGCGAACATTGCCCTGGCACTGCAGATTGTTCTACCTGCAAAATTTATAGCGTACTCTTATTTACAGCCCATGATCCAGTGAAAAGTCCTCTTCCTCCCTCCAATTCCATGAATACGATTTTTTTGTTTCCAGAATATCTTCTTAACAACCAAGTGAAAAGTGAATAGAGGAAACAAAATAAGCATGAACTCGGGTCTTAGGATACCTTCGTTCCATTCACACTGCTAAAGACAAGTTAGTTATGTAGGCATTACTGAAAGTAGTTCTCCCAGATTGTGCATTAAATCTAGTGGCAACCCCATAAGAAAAAAAAAACAACCCCATGTATAGCACAGCTAAGTCTTACCCTTCAAACAGAATTTCCTACTCAGTGACTTCCTATGAAAATGGGGTTTATTAAACCATGGGCCAGGAGACTGAAAATAACTACGACCCATGGTACAAAGAAAAGATGAGCACAACAAAAGTTTCTATTCAAAAAGAAACTGTATGTGTGGAAATTCAGCAGTAAGACTACAAAAATGAAAGACCTCATCACCGGTACAAGTGTCTCAGGTCTGATTCACCTTAATCTGTAGATAATGACACAACGCGTTTGCTCCACTTCCATGACATGAAAATAACTGCTGCAGAAACAGGATTTTAGCACATAGATGTTACAGATCTCCTGAAACTGGATGCAACTAAAGCCTCTGCCTTTGCAGCAGCACCAATATTGTATTGTATTATACTGGCCATTCTACATAGGTTTGGTTTGGGTTTTTTAAATATAAACACAACATACACAAATTAGCAACAAAGCACTTATATTTTATATACAAATATGAGAGAGAGAGAGATAATATTTTAGATATATATTTCCTTATATGTGTGTGTGTATATATATATCCTTAGATGCTTAGATGAGGCATCCTGCAGACTTGCATTGCACAACAGCTGGTAACACCTCCTCTTCCCGTTCTCCACTCCTAAAGGAATAAGCAGGGGCAGGCTCAGATCACTTTCATCTAAGGTTCATACCAACACACAAATTCTAGAATATTTTTGCCTGGTATGTGTTTTCAAATCCTTTTTGTGTATCACATTTGCTCCGACTTCATATTTAACCAAAGGTTTAACTTAAGTAACCCACAGTATTTTCCTTTGCCTTTATAAGCCCCGTTCACAGCTGACGAGTGAACTCTGTCCTTATTGCTATTTGCAGGCATGTCTGCACATGCAAGCCAGCCTTGTTCTGCCTTCTTGCTTCTAGGACTTGAGGTAGTACACACAAGACATCACTTCTAAGAAAGTTATAATGGTTTTAGTGAAAGTTATTCTAAAAGACCAGAGACACTTACTGATTTTTTCTTTTTTTAAGATAGCCAATGGGATTCACTTTTTTGTTTAGCATTTTTGTGATTTCTTCCTCTTACAAGAAATACGGCTGAAAGCTTCAACAGCAGCAAGTACCTTCTTGATGAAGATTCTCATCGTCCAAAATTTAACAAGCAATTTATGCACCCCAATGACAGTAATACTACATCATTAGGAGCCCAATGTGACACCATTAGCATTATTTGACATTCATTTAATCTAACATGACAAACTCAGAAAATGAAAATATAATATTTATGAAGACACACGGGTAACTTTAAAATTCAGTGTGTTCCAGCTATCCATCTAATTTAAGTTATAATTACATGCTATCCACAAAACAAATGCAAAGCCCTTGCTTGAATGTGAAGGTGTTTCACCGGACTGGTGCATGCCTTGATCTTGAACTCCAAGTACAATAGGTCCCAGGCAGAGAAAAGACTGGAGTAGAAGGATCTTAGGCCTAATTCACTAAAGGCCATTTTTATATTCTGAAATTCACTTTTAAAACATCATTTGGCTGCGGTCAAGCAGCGAACAGGGCCTGCACATAGACAGCGATAAGTGCACTCAGATGAATTGTTTTTAATCCTGACGTTAGGCCTGATGGGTCCAACGTCTCCCATTCTCACCAGCCCCATTCCCCGGGTCCCCCGCCACCGGGTACCACCCATCTCCTCCCCCCACATCAGTCCTTATCATAGAATCATAGGCTGGAAAACAAAGAATGGCTCAACAGCACCACTGAGGAGAAGGACTTGGGGGTACTCATGGATGAGAAGTTCAACATGAGCCGGCAACGTGCGCTTGCAGCCCAGAAAGCAACCGTATCCTGGGCTGCATCAAGAGAAGCGTGGCCAGCAGGTCAAGGGAGGTGATTCTGCCCCTTTACTCCACTCTCGTGAGACCCCACCTGGAGTACTGCCTCCAGCTCTGGAGTCCCCAACATAAGAAGGACATGGATGTGTTGGAGAGGGTCTAGAGGAGGGCCACAAAGATGATCAGAGGGCTGGAGTACCTCTCCTACGAGGACAGGCTGAGAGAGTTGGGGCTCTTCAGCCTGGAGAAGAGAAGGCTCCGGGCTGACCTTATAGCAGCCTTCCAGTACCTGAAGGGGGCCTACAGGAAGGATGGAGAGAGACTTTTCACAAGGGTGTGTAGTGATAGGACAAGGGGGAATGGCTCTAAACTAAAAGAGGGCAGATTTAGATTAGATATTAGGAAGAAATTCTTCACCATGAGGGTGGTAAAACACTGGAACAGGTTGCCCAGAGAAGTTGTGGATGTCCCCTCCCTGGCAGTGTTCAAGGCCAGGCTGGATGGAGCTCTGAGCAACCTGGTCTAGTGGAAGATGTCCCTGCTTATGGCAGGGGGGTTGGAACCAGATGATCTTTAAGGTCCTT
>Ga0065711_1004726_pt1 | contig 25088 bp, 16 predicted proteins | sample Hoacrofraction12_FD_59098 | JGI IMG/M metagenome (GOLD analysis project Ga0065711, IMG submission 59098) | Hoatzin crop microbial communities from Cojedes, Venezuela - Epithelial fraction 12 v2 (version 2) | ecosystem: Host-associated > Birds > Digestive system > Esophagus > Crop | place...
TTACAGTTACCGGAGAAGCACCGGAGGGAGTCTTCCCTGAGGGTGCAGTCCTTAAGGCGGTTATCGTTGAAACAGACGATGAGATAGAAGCCGGCCTCGAAGCTGTAAGAGGAGATAAGAATGTTGCGGATCAGCTGACACTTGATATTACCGTAACAGATGCTGAGGGTAACGAGCTTCAGCCAAACACAGAGTACGGCAATCTGGAGCTAAGCTTCGATATGACAGAGGTGGTTCTTCCTGCAAAGTACGATACAGTCGGAGTCATCCATACCGTCAGTGAGACAGACGGTGTAGAGCTGATGGCTGCAGACGGAAGCGGAGACACCAGTTCACAGTCGGGAAGTGCAGAGAATCTTTCACTTGAGGTTTCAACTCAGCACCTTTCCTACTTCACAGTAGAGTTCTACTACAACAATCTCGAATATGTAATGGACGGAGAGACAGAGGTAAAGCTTTCAGAGATCCAGAAGACACTGGGACTCGGAGGTACTGTTACTGCGGCCACGTTCAGTGATCCTGAACTTGTATCCATAACACATGATGCGGACGGAAGTGACTGGACCGTTAAGAGCCTGAAGGCGTTCAGTACGGAGGAGACTCTTAAGCTCACGATAGATGGGATTGAGTACGAGGTGAAGGTGACGGATACCCAGGAAGTAACATATGTAACCTTTGATAATGGAACAAAGGCAACTGCAACAACAGCTGAGTATACTACTGTAAGCTCCGAATCGAAAGAGTGGAATAACGGAATCTATGTTGTAAGCAGCACAACATCAATAAGTGAATGCGTTACTGTTACCGGTAATGTTACATTGATTCTGCTCGATGGCGTAACACTTGCTGCCTTATTAGGTATAAAAGTTTCAGATGGAAATTCACTCACCGTTACTGTAGGAAGCAAATCCGGTGATCCGACAGGGACCGGAAAGTTGAGCGCAAGTTATGCAAATAAAAAATCGAATATTTTTGGAATTGGAACCGGTAATACTGAAAAATGTGGAATGATAACAATAAACGGTGGAGAAATATATGCAAGAGGACAGGGAGTGCCTGCAATTGGCGGAGGAGCCGGAGTTGGTAAAATAACTATAAATGATGGGTATATAGATGCGAAAGCTAGCAGCCCTGCAGCCGGAATCGGAGGCGGAGAAGGAGACTCCATAGGTGAAATAATAATAAATGGCGGCGAAGTTTATGCAAGTGGATATAACGGCACAGCCGGAATCGGAGGCGGAAAAAATAGTACAGGCGGTTCAATAACCATAAATGGTGGAAAGATATGTGCATATGCTTCATCCGGTGGTTCAGTTGCAATAGGAGGCGGAAGCGGGTGCTCCGGAACAATAGATATAAAAATAAATGGTGGTAATATAGATGCAATAACAAATGAAAATAACATCGGATTAGGTATGCCGCTTGATAATAAAAACGGAGTAGCTAATATTCAAATTAATGGTGACGATGCTGTAATCGATACGGGTATCACGACACAAGTGATTAATTGTACAAAAGCAACGGCAAAACCGAGTGAAAAGAGCGTGATAATCGAGTATGGAGAAGACTATAAGTCGCCTGAAAAGTACGGCGGCACTGCTAAGACTGAAGTGAATCTTCTTGAATTCGGCAGCAGTAAGCTGAATCTTTCAAGTTATAAATATGGGAAGATATATTTCGGTGTTGTTGCGACAGACTATACCGTAAAGTATGATTCGAACGGCGGATCGGGCTCGATAGATGATCAGAAAATCAAGGTTGATGCAGAAGAAGCCCTTACGGCAAATACATTCACGAGAGACGGAAAGTGCTTCAAGGGATGGGCTGTGGAATCGGATAAGAATACAGTTAAGTATACTGACGGGGAGAAGGTTAAGAATATAACTGATGCCGGCAAAACTATTACACTCTACGCTGTATGGGGAAACCATAATTGGAGCGAAGGTAAGGAAAAGGACGGAGTGATTACACATACGTGTACTGCATGCGGAGAAACGATTACGCTTACCCCTTATGTCGGAACATATGACGGAATGTACCGTCCGATGGTTACGGTTACAAACAGTACAGATGCAAAAATAGAATACGGCACGACTGAAGGAACCTATGATCTTACAGATAAACCGATGAAGAGGGACCCCGGTATTTATATCTACTACTACAGGATAACCGACGGGGATTCGGTGCAGACAGGAAGCTTTAAAGCTGTAGTAACAAGGGATATCGGTGACTATACTGTAATTGCATCTGCTGATCCGAGCAGTGTCATATGGGTAGCAGAGACCGATGAATCCGGAAACTGGACAGGAAACGGAATCGGACATGAACCGATGGTTACTGTTCAGGATGAAGAAACCAACAAAACTCTCACTGAAGGAACAGACTACAAGGTTGCATATTCCGACAACAAGGAGGAAGGTACGGCAACGATAACCCTGACCGGTATTGGTTTTTATACCGGAACAAAGACACTAACCTTCAGTATTGTAAAGAAAGAGTATACACTTACCTTCAATCCCAACGGAGGAAACTGGGATGGAAGTACCGATGCGTTAGAAGTTACATATAAGGACCATGATACGATTAAGATCTGCGACGCACCCACAAGAGACGGCTACACCTTCGTTGAGTGGCAGGGTTCATCCTACCAGCCGGGAGATCAGTATACTGTTATCAGCGACCATGAATTCACAGCAATATGGGCTCCGATTAGTTATACGTTGACCTATGATGCCAACGGCGGCAGCGGTACGATGAGCAGTCAGTCGATGACGTATGATACAGCTGCTAATCTGACGGCAAATGCATTCACGAGGGATGGATATACATTTAGCGGATGGAATACTGTGGCTGACGGAGGTGGTACAGCGTACAGTGATGCTGCGGAGGTTAAGAACCTCATATCAACAGCCGGTGGTACAGTAACACTCTATGCACAGTGGACGAAGGTGTCTACAGGCGGTGGTTCCGGTACGAATTCAGGTACGAGTTCCAATGCCTCGACAACATCTTCAAACACCACAGCGCAGTCGGCAGATGTAACTACAAGCACTTCAACAAATACTACGACAGCAGTACAGGGCGTACGTACAGCTGATGATGTGGCACTGTTTACGATATTCCTGATTATGCTTACATCACTTATGGGTATAGTGGTAACAGCCGGAAAGAAGAAGCGTTTTTAAAAAGTAAAGGGTTTATAGAGTATATGGTCCCGGGAGCGTGATGCTGCGTTCTCGGGACTTTTGCATAAGATTTTCGACACCTATCGCATCGTATATACCTCGCTGCTTTTCAGTAGGGGCGTATGTGCATGGTCGATGTATATGAACGTATTGTGAAATATGGCGGAAATTTGAAATAGTGTCGTAAAACCACTTGAAATTTATGTTTACATAAATTATACTTTTTCATGTGTCGTCTATTTTGGACGCGAATTAATGTGGAGAGGGAATATGAGTAAGCCGAGGAGAGTTACAAGACAATCGAGATTTAATCTTTTCCTGATCATGATACTGATGATTGTGGTCATGGTGATATGTACTACGAAGACAGCGAAGCTGTATAAGGAGAGCAAGAGCCTTGATGCGGAGCAGGAAACGCTTGTTACGGCGATTGCGGATGCTGAGGCTGAGTATGAGGAGCTTCAGGAACGTGAGAAGTACATGCATACTATGAAGTACTTCGAGGATGAGGCGAAGGATAAGCTGAACATGGTACATGAGGACGAGATAGTTATGAAGGCGAAGGAGTCTGAGTAGTACCGATAAAAAGATAATAAATGATATATAAGCGGCGAGATAAATCTTGCCGCTTTTGTTATAATAGTGGGAACTCCCATACCTGAGGGAAGGCTCCTCTGTCGGTAAACGTGGGTGCTCCCATATTCGCTAAACGTGGGGGTACTCCCATGTAGTATGTATATAACGAGAGGTAATGAAGTGAACAAGACAGTTGATGGCTTCCTGATGAAGACAAAGAAATATATGACAGATAACGGTATGGACTGTTGTGACTGTGTGGTGGTCGGACTGTCCGGTGGTGCAGACTCAGTGTGTCTTGTCTATACGATGAAGTGTCTCAGTATAGAGATGGGCCTCGATGTGTGTGCCGTGCATCTGAATCACGGTATAAGAGGTGCAGAGGCTGACAGAGATGAGCAGTTTGTACGTGACCTGTGCGATGAGCTTGGAGTTGAGCTTCGAGTGTATTATAGGGACATACCGCTTATAGCGAGGGAACGTGGTCTCACAGAGGAGGAAGCCGGCAGAATAGAGAGATACAGGATATTCGGAGAGGTGGCAGAGGAGATACGTAGGTATGCATCTCAAGGTCATGTAGGTGATGCACCGGACAAATTGAGAAAGGTGTCGACGAGACGATATACAGAGGCAGACTGTGAGGAGTATTCAGCAGGTCAGCAGATGCCCGATGAATATCGCGTGCGTATAGCCGTCGCCCATAACAGTAATGACAATGCGGAGACTGTTATACACAACATGCTGAGGGGCAGTGCACTCCGCGGCGTCACCGGCATCAGACCTGTGCGAGGCAGCATCATACGTCCCATACTTTGGGCAAGCCGCACGGAGATAGAGGAGCTGGTGGCTGCGGCAGGGCTCAGCTATGTCACGGACTCGACCAACCTCGATACAGAGTATACACGTAACCGTATCAGAAATGTTATCCTCCCGCAGATGACGGAGATCAACGCGCGTGCAGTGCAGCATATAAACAGTCTGTCAGAGGATATGACAGAGGTCTGTGAGCTGATAGACAGTCTCGCTGATGAGTTCGAGACAGAGTATGTGACGGTGATGCATGTGACCGGAGAGACGGATAACACGGAGGAGAATGGGGCAGAGAAGGATGCTACAGAAAGCATCGGTTCAGCAGATGGTAGTGAAGAGATACACGGAGGGGGAAAGTGCCGTGTGAGCCAAACCGATATGGTTAGTATACAAATCACAGCACAACCACTACGGGAGCTCTCCGGTCCTGTGGCGCGTGAGGTATGTCTCAGAGCCATGGAGAAGCTGTGTGGCAGACGTAAGGACATAACCCGTCGCCACCTGGATAGTGTGCTCGGACTCACGGAGTCGGGTAAGTCGGTGGATTTGCCGTACGGTATGAGGGCGGAGAGAAGCTATGAGTATATAATAATCGAGAAGTCTGATGTTAGGAATAGGACGAGGGTGTTAGGTGGTAAGCCTGTAGCATGTGGTGAAACGAAGACAGATACCATGGCGGTAGATGGAAAGCCCTTGGCTGATGACAGTGTGTCGGGAAGTATTCCTGAGATAAAGCTCAGTGACATGGAGAGAGAATCTATAATTATAGAAACTGCATCGCTCTCCACGGAAGTGCCTTTGGAGTATAGTGTCGGAGACAAACGTATAAGGCTGAGACTTGCTCAGGCAGAGGATGTACAGGTTACAACTGACAGGCGGACCGAGGTAGTCGACTTTGACCTTCTCGGTCCGGAGCTATGTATCAGACACGCAAGACCTGGTGACACAATAGTGATAGACAGCAGCGGAGGCACCAAGAAGCTGTCGAAGCTTTTCACCGATATGAAGCTTACGCGCCGGGAGAGAGAGCAGGCAGTGGTTGTGGCAGACGGTGACCGGATAGTATGGGTAGTCGGGTATAGGCTCAGTGAAGGCTATAAGGTAACATTTGCAAGTAAAAGGGTAATGTATATGGAGGCACTGTCTTGATTTTTAAATGGTTGTAGAGTAAAGTTATAGCATAAAAAATCGGCTAAACAGACATATATAAGGAGGACGTTATGACCGGAAATGTACGTGTGATGATAAGTGAGGAAGAGGTAGAGAAGAGAATTCGCGAGATGGCGGCGGAGATAGATGAGAAGTACGCAGGTAAGACGGTGCATCTCATAGGTATCCTGAAGGGAAGTGTCTTTTTCATGACAGAGCTTGCCAAGAGGATTACGCTGCCGGTTACCATGGACTTCATATCAGTGTCGAGCTACGGTAACTCGACTCACTCGTCGGGAGTTATAAAGTTTAACAAGGACCTGGACGATGAGATAGAGGGTAAGGAGGTTATCATAGTTGAGGATATCCTCGATACAGGACGTACACTCAGCTACGTGGTTAAGATCATGAAGGAGCGTAACCCTGCGAGCCTGAGTGTTATCACGCTGCTTGATAAGCCTGACAGGCGTGTGGTGAGCGTTGACCTGGATATGACGGGCTTCGTTATACCTGATGAGTTCGTGGTGGGCTATGGACTTGACTATGCACAGATGTACAGGAACCTGCCCTATATCGGTATTATGGAGTAGATTGATTTCTGAAAGCAGCATAGTGAGAGGAGTTGCGGTTTCATGTGTTTCGGGATGCCTGTAACACATGTTACTGTTGATATAAGTAAACTATAAGAGAGGTAACACGGCTTGAACAAACAACTTAGAAGAGGTCTGGGGATATATCTCCTGCTCTTTTTGACATTTGCCTTCCTATACTTCTATGTATCCCGGGTGACGGGTGAGGAGGACTATAACTATACAAATGCCAGACTGGCGGAGGACCTCGCCGATGGTGATATAAAGGATGTAGTCATATATCAGAACGAAGAGGTGCCCACGGGTACTGTGCTGATTACTATGTCTGATGGTAAGATCAAGAAGTACTACACGGCGGACGTAAATGACACCATAGAAGTTCTCGACGCCGATGGTCAGATAAAGTATGACCTGATGGATGTGCAGAGAGAAACATTTCTGGAGAAGGCATTTCCGTATCTGTTTGTACTGATACTCTTCATGCTCTATATAACCATGATGGGACGTATCAGTGCGGGTGGCATGGGCTCGGGCGGCGGCTCGGGCGGCAGCCTTATGAACTTTGGCAAGAGCAGAGCTAAGAAGGACAGTAAAACAGGTATAACATTTAAGGATGTTGCAGGTCTGGATGAGGAGAAGGAGGAGCTTGACGAGGTGGTCGACTTCCTGAAGGCTCCGGATAAGTACACGCAGATAGGTGCGCGTATACCGAAGGGAATAATCCTCGAGGGACCTCCCGGTACCGGTAAAACGCTGCTTGCTAAGGCTATATCGGGTGAGGCGGATGTACCGTTCTTCTCGATATCAGGCTCGGACTTCGTGGAAATGTTTGTCGGTGTCGGTGCGGCAAGAGTGCGTGATCTCTTTGCTGATGCGAAGAAGAATGCGCCTTGTATAGTATTTATAGATGAGATAGATGCAGTGGCGAGACGACGCGGCTCGGGACTGGGCGGCGGTCACGATGAGAGAGAGCAGACTCTGAACCAGATGCTGGTTGAGATGGATGGCTTCTCTGAGAATGAAGGAATCATCGTTATGGCTGCGACAAACCGTGTGGATATACTGGATCCGGCTATCCTGAGGCCGGGAAGATTTGACCGCAGGATTATGGTCGGACTGCCTGATGTGAGAGGCAGAGAGGAAATCCTCAAGATACATACACGTAAGAAGCCGCTTGGTGATGATGTGAATCTGCATGATATAGCCAGGACTACGTCAGGCTTCTCGGGAGCTGACCTGGAGAACCTGATGAATGAGTCTGCTATCAAGGCTGCACGTGAGAACAGGAAGTTTATCTGCAAGGCTGATATCGATGATTCATTTGTGAAGATAGGTATAGGTACTGAGAAGAAGTCGCGTATCGTATCCGAGAGAGACCGTAGGATTACGGCTTATCATGAGTCGGGACATGCGATACTCTTCCACGAGCTGCCTGAGATGGGACCGGTTTATACGGTTTCGATTATTCCTAACGGCTCGGGTGCGGGCGGATACACGATGCCGCTTCCTGACGGAGAGAACTCCTTCTGGACGAGGGGCAAGATGCTTCAGGAGATACAGACTCTCATGGGTGGACGTATTGCTGAAGGGCTTATATTTGATGATGTAACGACAGGTGCTTCGCAGGATATCAAGCAGGCTACGAGGGTTGCCAGAAGTATGGTGCTGAAGTACGGCTTCTCTGAGAAGCTCGGCTTCCTGAACTATGAGTCGGGCGAGGAGGATGAGGTATTCATCGGACGTGATATCGGACACCAGAAGATGTACAGTGAGGCTACTGCGGCTGAGATAGATGCCGAGGTCAGGAGGATAATAGACTACTGCTACGGCGAGGCAAGACGGGTGCTTGAGAGCAATATGGACATATTGCATAAATCTGCCGAGCTTCTACTTGAGAAGGACAAGGTGACAGGACCTGAATTTGATGCTCTGTTTAATGCATAATTTACAACGGATGCAACCGATTGCGCATCTGAGTTGCAAAATTTGACGAACGGGGTGAAAATTGTGGGAAATGTGCACAAAAAGGATATTGAAAAAAATTTATTTTTGGGCACATCTTTTTTTGGGGATATGTATAATAACACTTGTAACCCCCAATTACATTATAGTTTTTTGCTACACCCCATAAGTAACAAAATACCTTCTCCAAACAACCACAGCTTGTCTGTGGTTGTTTTCTTTTATGTAATAATATATAACTTTGCGCGCATTCGATGTTCTTATATCAGCAGGAATCATAAATGATTCCCGCTGATATTTCGAGCATCTCATCATATGACAATCGCGCGAGGCAAGCTCGCGCGATGTCACGCTTCTCGTCAAACCTCCGTACTTGCGTGAACACTACGTGTTCCCGCCGTACGTCGCTTTTCCTCAAAGAACGCGCAAAGTACCTTCTCCGGGTGTACGTGCGCTACAGCAAGGCCCATCCCATCATATGACAATCGCGCGAGATGTATCATAAGCGCGTCTTTATTGCCCTTTTTCCTTGTTAATGGGTGGTAAATGGGTTAAAATACAGGTTATGAAATCGAAAGAGCTTAAAATATTAAATGAGATATATGACTCGGTGACGATACTGAACTTCGGAGCGCTCTTCAGTGACGGAACGCCTGAGTATGTGAGTCCTGCCGAGCCGGCTTACGGTGACACGGTCAGGATTCGTTTTCGTACTGCCCGCGAGAATGTCGACGGAGTGGATATAGTATTCGGTGACAGACACAGACGTATGCTGCTGGAGTGGCAGACGGATTTGTTTGACTTCTACTATGTGGATATACCGAACATCGGAGAAGAGCTGAGATACTACTTCGTCGTTTACTCTGAGAGGCTGGAGGTAGTCTATAACAGGCTGGGTATACTGCGTGAGAAGAATCACGACTACGACTTCAGGATTATGCCGGGCTTCAAGACGCCTGACTGGGCGAAGGGAGCTATATTCTATCAGATCTTTGTGGACAGGTTCTGCAACGGTGATACGTCAAATGATGTCATTTCCGGGGAGTATACGTACCTCGGACGTCATGTGTCGAAGGTTGAGGACTGGGGACGCGTGCCGGAGTCGATGGATGTCAGTAACTTCTATGGCGGTGACCTGCAGGGTGTCATGGATAAGCTGGACTATCTGAAGGATCTGGGTGTGGAGGTGCTGTACCTCAACCCTATCTTCGTGTCGCCGTCGAACCATAAGTATGATATCCAGGACTATGACTACGTCGATCCGCACTTCGGTAAGATAGTGGATGACGAGGGTGAGCTGCTATCTGATGATTGTAACGATAACGCTCAGGCAACCAGATATATAGACAGGGTGACGAACCTTAAGAACCTCGAGGCGTCAAATGAGTTCTTTGCCAGGTTTGTAGCTGAGGCGCATAAGCACGGTATCAAAGTCGTGCTTGATGGTGTGTTTAATCACTGCGGCTCATTTAACAAGTGGCTTGACAAGGAGTGTATATACGATAAGAATCCGGACTATGAGAAGGGGGCGTATGTGTCCGCGGATAGTCCGTACAGGAGCTTCTTCAGATTTAACGACGAGCAGCAGTGGCCGCATAACAACACATATGACGGCTGGTGGGGACATGATACGCTGCCGAAGCTTAACTATGAGCAGTCGGGCAAGCTCCATGACTATATAATGCACATTGCCCGTAAGTGGGTATCTCCGCCGTATAACTGTGATGGCTGGAGACTTGACGTAGCGGCGGATCTCGGATACTCGGAGGAGTATAATCACAGATTCTGGCGTGACTTTAGATCAGCTGTGAAGGAGGCAAATCCTGAGGCGATAATCCTTGCGGAGCACTATGAGAATCCTCAGCCCTGGCTGGGAGGAGACCAGTGGGATACGGTTATGAACTACGGCGCATTTATGGAGCCGATTACGTGGTTTTTGACCGGTGTTGAGAAGCATAGCGACGAGTTCCGCGGCGACTTCCTGGGAAATGCTGATATATTTGTCGGCTCTATCCGTAACTACATGTCATACTTCATGTATAACTCGCTATATGTGGCGATGAACGAGCTGTCGAATCACGACCACTCGAGATTCCTCACGAGGACTAACCATCGTGTCGGACGTACGCATACGCTCGGTGCTGCGGCTGCTGATGAAAATGTCAGCAGAGGCATCATGAAGGAAGCGGTAACATTTCAGATGACATGGCCGGGAGCTCCGACGATTTACTACGGCGACGAGGCAGGTGTCTGCGGCTGGACCGATCCGGACAGCAGACGTACATATCCGTGGGGACATGAGGACGAGGAGCTGCTCAGCTTCCATAAGGATATAATCCGCATCCATAAGGCTTACGACTGTCTGAAGACCGGTTCGCTTAAGTTCTTGTGGTCGGAGTACAGGCTGCTTACGTTCGGACGCTTTAACATGCACCAGGCGGTTATCGTGGTGCTGAATAACGACTTCACCGAGAAGACGGTGCGTATCCAGGTAAATGAGGTCGGCGTGCCGAACAACGCTGTGATGAGGCGTGTTATCCAGTCGTGCGACGATGAGCATACAACTCAGGTCGAGGAGCATAAGATATGGGACAATGTGCTGACAGTTACTGTGCCGAGGATTTCGGCGACGGTGTATGTGTACGAGAAGTAAGATACAAGCATGCATTAGTTGTGTAAATATGTATGCGCAAACAGAAGCGGCTTTGAAGATGGTGATTGTCGGAAAGCTTGAGTACTAAAAAATGGTATAGAAAAGCTTGGCGGGAAATCAGGAGGACAATTTGGCAGAGTTTAAACTCAGTTCGGAGTACGCTCCGACAGGGGATCAGCCCCAGGCTATAGAAGCCCTGGTAAGAGGCTACGAGAGCGGTATGAAGCAGCAGACGCTGCTTGGTGTCACCGGCTCGGGCAAAACATTTACCATGGCAAATGTCATACAGGCGCTGGGGAAGAAGACCCTTATTATATCACATAACAAAACACTTGCTGCTCAGCTGTATGGGGAAATGAAGGCTTTCTTTCCGGAAAATGCAGTTGAGTATTTTGTTTCATACTATGATTACTATCAGCCGGAGGCCTATGTGCCGTCGACGGATACATATATCGCGAAGGACTCATCCATCAACGATGAGATAGATAAGCTGCGCCACAGCGCCACGTCTGCACTCATAGAGAGAGATGATGTCATCGTTGTGTCGTCTGTGTCGTGCATATACGGTATCGGTAATCCTGAGGACTATAAGGCGATGATGCTGGGCCTCAGACCCGGTATGGCGCTCAACCGTGATGTGCTGATATCGGAGCTTGTGGATATGCAGTATACACGGGGGGATATGGACTTCCGCAGAAGTACATTTCGGGTAAGAGGCGATACAGTGGATGTGATGCCGGCCAACCGTGACAGCGAGGCTATACGTATCGAGTTCTTCGGCGACGAGATAGACAGGCTGTCGGAGTTCGACCCACTGACGGGCGAGATAAAGCGTGATATCAACTTCACGTGCATCTTCCCTGCGTCCTACTACGTCATCGAGAAGAGTAAGCTTGAGGCGGCGCTGAAGGAGATACGGGAGGAGCTTGACGAACGTGTGGAGTACTTCAAGTCACACGACAAGCTGCTCGAGGCTCAGCGAATCCGTGAGCGTACCGAGTATGATATGGAAATGCTGCGTGAGACAGGCTTCTGCTCCGGTATAGAGAACTATACGAGAATCCTCGCCGGAGGCAAGCCGGGTGACCCGCCGGACACGCTGGTAGACTTCTTCGGAGACGACTACCTCATGATAGTTGACGAGTCGCATATGACACTTCCTCAGGTAAATGGTATGTACGGCGGAAACTATAAGAGAAAGGAAACTCTTATAAACTTCGGCTTCAGACTGCCGTCCGCTATGGATAACAGACCGCTGAACTTCTCGGAGTTTGAGGAGAGAATAGATAAGATACTCTACGTGTCGGCGACGCCGGCGAAGTACGAGTCGGAGCATGAGGAGGCACGTGTCGAGCAGATTATAAGACCCACGGGACTGCTGGATCCGGAGATATCGGTGAGACCAGTGGAGAATCAGGTGGATGACCTGTATAGAGAGATAGTCGAGGAAACCTCGAAGGGTAACAAGGTGCTGGTTACAACGCTTACGAAGAGGATGGCGGAGGAGCTGACGGATTATCTGAAGATGCTGAAGGTCAAGGTGAAGTACCTGCATTCGGATGTGGATACGCTTGAGAGGATGGAGATTATCAGAGACCTGAGACTCGGTGTGTTCGATGTACTGGTGGGTATAAATCTGCTGAGGGAGGGACTCGATATACCGGAGATAACACTGGTTGCTATACTCGATGCCGATAAGGAGGGCTTCCTCAGATCCGAGACATCACTTATACAGACGATAGGACGTGCTGCGAGAAATGTTGACGGACACGTAATCATGTACGCGGATACGATAACAGATTCTATGAAGAAGGCTATCGATGAGACGAATCGTAGGCGCCAGATACAGCAGAGGTATAACGAGGAACACGGTATCACGCCTCAGACTATAAGGAAGGCTGTGAGAGAGGTTATATCGACCGGTATAGAGGCGGCTAAGAAGGAGAAGAAGGAGCGAATCGGTAAGGATCCGGATAAGCTCACGAAGAAGGAAATCAGAGCCGAGATAGAGAGGCTGACGAAGAAGATGAACAAGGCTGCGGCTGAGCTTGACTTCGAGAAGGCAGCTGTGCTGCGAGACGAGATGATAGAGCTGAAGCTGCGATTAAATGAATGATAGATGTGTTTGTCGCGGTTCCACGAATCTCTGATTCGTGGATGTCGAATTGTAAGTATAAAAATCCCCGTGAATGTGCCTGTGATACCTTGTATCGCAGACACACGCACGGGGATTTCGTACCTATAATCCATGTTAATTATCAGAGTTCAGCGTCTCCATAGCCCTCTTGCCCTCTTCGGTAACTGGACGAATCCACTTACCTGAGTACATATGGTACTGCATCATGATGTAGCGGATGGGCTCGTCGATGTAGCAGCACATGAAGATAATAATCGGCGATACACCCTTATAAGCGAGGAAATATATGGTCGGCAGTACCAGGAGATACATAAATGTTATCTCAAGCGTAGAGCCGAACGCAGGATTTCCTGCACTTCTGAAGATATCGTTCTGAACCCAGTTCTGCATACGTATCAGAGCCACAACGCTGAATGTGGCAAGGAACGCGAAGCCATAGTGGTATGAATCACCCGACAGTCCCATGGCATGCAGCAGCGGGTCGTGAACCAACAGCAGGATGCAGCAGATAACTGCGGTCATGCCTGCGCAGAAGTAAACTATTCTAATGGCACGGCGGTATGCTATTATGGGCTCACCCTCGCCGACCTTCTTACCGACCAGGACGGTAGCCGCATTTGAGAATCCGCTGAAGAAGCCGACTATCAGGCTCTCCAGGGTTCTGAGTACTGCCATGGCTGCGATAACACTCTCTACCTGGTGACCGAAGAGTGTTGCAATCAGGAGATTACTGATACCGATTGCCAGCTCATTTGCAAGGATAGGCAGGCTTTTCCATATAAACTCCCGTATAAATGCACGCGTCCACCTAAAGTAGCCGCGAAGCTTAAAGAGGTACGGCGTGTGGTTCAGGTACGATACGATAATGAGAACCAGCACATTTACGACAGCAGATATAACTGTACCGATGGCGGCGCCGGGGGCACCGAGTGCGGGAAAGCCGAGCTTGCCGTAGATAAGTATGTAGTTGCAGACACAGTTCACGATGACTGCGGCGAAGCCTGCGAACATCGGCAGACGCACGCGCTCGATAGACCGAAGCAGGGTACTGATACCGACAGAGAGTGCCTGCAGCGGATATGCGTACGCGCAGATGCTGATATAGGACACACCGATATCGCGAAGAGCCTCCTTATCAGTATAGAGGCTTAGGCATAGCTCAGGCGCATAAAGAGCAAATCCCGAAAATGCAAACGCAACCAGCATAATAATAGATAGCGTCAGTCCGAACGCACGGACTATGCCGTCGTGGTCCTTGGCACCCCAGTACTGCGCCAGGAAGAGCATACCTCCTCCGACGAAGCCCCAGTAGCTGGAGAAGAGAAGCTCGCTGTACTGGGCACAGAGTCCTACAGCACCTACGGTCTCCTCACCGAGAGATGCGAGCATGATAGTGTCGACCATGCTGCCTGTCGTGGTGAGCAGATTCTGCAGCGCCACGGGGATGGCAATTATACACAGCTCACGTAGAAATGAGTTCCAGTCAAACTTTTCCTTTGTTGATAAATTAATCTTCATAGCTTTAATCCCTTAGTGCTTAAAATGTCATGTTATGGTATAAATAAAAAGGCTGTTATATCAGCCTGCCTTGTGTCAGTCGCTATGCTTAATCGGTGCAGAGCCGGGGAGCGAACCTGATATAGTGGGCTGAGATATATCAGCATGCGAAACGGTATTATGTCACAGGTTTCGCGGGTATGCAAGACGAAAATTTAACATTTGTGGGATATCGGTTAAGGTTGTCTACTATTGTGAGTATGACATGAAAATCGGAGAGTATAATTGAGAGGGAATGGTTTGGATAATATAGCAGCGGAAGAAAAGAGTGACGATAGGGTTGTTGATAAAGTAGATGAAAGAGGAAGAGTAGGGGTACATATACGAAGAGGTGTACTCTGGGTTCTATTCTCTCTGATATATATACAGAAGATTTACTATCTGGTTGACCGTTGGGATTTATTTGCACACGGTACACTGACCAAGAATCTTGATATGTCTGATATAGTGTGGCTTGTAGTCACGTATGCCGCGGGGACTATCGGTATAGTTGCACTACTCTTCAGAGATGAGCAGACAACGTTTACGCTGATTTCAGTCGGTATATGGCTAAATGCATTTGTTGCAGTATTTGGATTTGCGTTTTCGATTTTGAACTGGATTACGCTTCAGGGCTTTGAAATAGACTTCAAGCTGTCAGCTATCGCGTGTGCTGTGTATATAGCTGCTTATATTATATATAAGGCCGGACGAAGTATAACGTGTGGCAGGAGGACGCCGGCGAAAACATTTGTGATAGCGGGAGTGATTCTTGTGTTATGTACCGCCGGGCTTGTCCTTGTCAGCAGCAGGGTGTCTGAATTTATGAGTCACTATGATGATAATCTCGTAAGAAAAGAGATAGAGATAGAAACTGATGACAGCGGTATGGAGGAGCTGTACTACGGCTGGCACAACGAACACCTGTATGTATATACATATAATGTGTCGAGGGTTTATCTTGTGCGAATGAATGGCGAGGAGATAGAACTTATGGATGAAATCGAAGATTCGCATCTCATGTGGACCTATAAGGTGTTCGGAGCCTGTGGGAAGGAGTACGAAAAGAAGGAGGTGTCTGTGTACACCTCGGATTTGGAAGAAAGAGAAGCCCTTCTGTATAGCTTTGAGAACCGTACGGTTCTGTTGACAGATTATATGAGGACTGACGACAACGAGAGACGTAATGGGGTTAAGGAATATATAATCATGCCGCCGGGGATGTCTGAGGACGAGGTGCTGGAAATATACAGGGAGAACTTCTGACCTGTGGCGACATTCACTACGGATTGAGCGCTTGACTTGTGCCTGCCTTGCAGGATTGTTGCGAACCTGTACCTGTCTTACAGGAACGTGTCGTGGCTGTGTCTTGAATCGAAGTATATATGAAGATACCGACAGCGAGGATTATAGAATAATCATTAATGAGTTGATATGAGGAGTAAGTAAGATGTCAGATAACATTTTAATCAGAAGGATGACAGAGGATGATAAGGAGGCAGTGCTTACGATGATGCGTGTGTTCTACGACTCACCGGCAGTGCTGCATACATCATCAGACCGCGTTCTCGAGAATGACTTCGAGGCATGCGTGGGAGTCTCGCCCTATCTGGACGGATATATATTTGATGCTGCGGGTGTAGTGGCAGGCTACTCCATGGTGGCAAGGAGCTACACCACAGAGTACGGAGGCTTATGCGGATGGATAGAGGATCTCTACATCCGACCGGAGTATAGAGGACGCGGTGTAGCGGGACAGTTCTTCCGTGCACTCCCCGGTATGTATCCGGAGGTCGTCAGATTCAAGCTGGAGGTAGAGCCTGAGAACGAGCATGCCGTGGAGGTTTATAAGAGCTGCGGCTACAGCTACCTGCCGTACAACATCATGGAGCAGGTAGTGAAGGAGGACTAAACTCGAAAAACAGAGTTAGAGCGATTTATATATAGTGCAAAATCGCTCTAAGTGGTAAAAAAATAAGGTTAGAGCAATTTATATATGTTGTAAATCACTCTAACTTGTTTTAAAATGGGGTTAAAGCTAAAAACGGAGGTGACAGGATGCTGATTGCCAGAGATAAAGAGAAGAAAATGCTTAGTGACCTGCTTAAGAAGGATGAATCATCATTTGTTGCTGTATATGGCAGAAGACGCATAGGAAAAACGTATCTGATACGCGAGACACTGGGAGACAGCTTTATATTTCAACATAGTGGATACTATGGAGGAAAGCTCAGTGATCAGCTTTTTGCTTTCTCGACATCACTTAGAGAGTATGGCACAGAAGAGTATGAACGTCCTAAAAGCTGGCTGGAAGCCTTTGAACAACTGAAGGATTTGATTAGAAGGTCTGAAAAAACCGGAAAGAAGGTTATATTTCTGGATGAACTCTCATGGATGGATACGAAGGGGTCAGATCTTATAATGGCGATTGAAGGCTTCTGGAACGGATGGGCTTCGGCACGAAAGGATATAGTACTTATCGTGTGCGGCTCTGCAACTACGTGGATGATTAGCAATGTGGTGCATAACAAGGGTGGCCTATATAACAGACTCTCATTTGCTATAAATCTGCAGCCGTTTACTCTCAAGGAATGCGAGGAGTACATACAGTCCAGAAATATTGTGATGAACAGACATCAGATAATAGAGTGTTACATGATACTTGGCGGAGTTGCATACTATTGGAGTCTTCTTCAAAGGGGACTTTCGCTTCCTCAAAACATAGATGAAATGTTTTTCTCGAGGAAGGCACTACTGAAAAATGAATTCGAATATCTGTATGCATCCATCTTTAAGAATCCTCAAAAGTATATGGATATCATAACAGCGCTCGGTACCAAGAAGACCGGTATGACGAGACAGGAACTGCTTTCTGCGACGGGAATGGCAAACTCCGGTACATTTTCGAACAGACTGGATGATTTGGAGTCCTGCGGCTTTATAAGGAAATACTATGAGCTTGGCAAGTCTGAAAGGAATGCTGTATATCAGTTGATTGATAACTTCACGCTGTTTTACTTTAAGTTTATGAAGAAAAAGGTTACGGATGAACACTTCTGGTCGAACAGGCGTGACAGTGCAGGACTTAACGCATGGTGCGGACTTGCATTTGAAATGGTATGTCTTGAACACGTGGCACAGATAAAGAATGCGCTCGGCATAGCGGGAGTTTCCACGGAGGTAAAGACTCTCAGCTGCAGCGCTGATGCTGACAAGGGAATAGTTGGTTCTCAGATAGATTTAATGATTGTACGGAGGGATCAGGTTATAAACCTATGTGAAATGAAATACTCCCGCAAGGTTTATACTGTAACAAAGAAGGTTGACGCTGATATAACTAATAAGATAAATGATCTGAGGATAGTAACAGGAACCAGATATGCTATTCATCCTGTACTCGTGACAGTGTATGGTATCGCTGAAAACTCATATTTTGGAAATATACAAAATGTTATTACAGCGGATGATTTATTTGGTTGATGTAAGAAAAAATACTGGAGAAATGTTATGGAAATAAGAGACAGGATAACATATGCGCTGGGAGAGAAGCCGGCGGAGCTTGTAATAAAGAACGCTAAGGTCGTAAATGTTTTCTCGGGCGATATAAGTGAGGGTGATGTAGCCATTGCCGATGGGATAATAGTCGGTGTGGGTGAATACAGCGGCGAGACGGAGGTGGATGCCGGGAGAAGGTATCTCATGCCGGGATTTATAAATGCACATCTGCATGTAGAGAGCTCGATGGTGTCACCGAGACACTACGCAGAAGCTGAGCTTGCCATGGGCACGACTACGATTATCACGGATCCGCATGAGATAGTGAATGTAGCCGGACATGAGGGTGTGAAGTACATATTGAGTGAGGCAGGGAAGACGCGGATAAACTACTATGTCATGATGCCGTCGTGCGTGCCGTCAACACCCTTTGAACATGCCGGAGCGGTGATGATAGCGGACTCGTTTGAGAGATATATGGATGACAGCCACCTGCTCGGGCTCGGTGAGATGATGAACTATGTAGGCGTTATAGGACGTGACCCGGAGGTGCTGGCAAAGCTTGAGATGTTTAAGGATAAGCCGATAGACGGTCATGCACCGGGGCTTACAGGGCGAGAGCTTATGGCATATAAGAGTGCCGGGATACTTACGGAGCACGAGTGTACGACCTTTGACGAGGCACTGGAGAAGCTGCGTGCGGGATTTGCGATACTTATAAGAGAGGGCTCGGCCAGCAAGAATCTTGAGGCGATTGTAAGAGGTATCGTGGAGACAGGAACAGATACGTCTTACATGGCATTTGCAACGGATGATAAGCATCTCTATGACATCTATAGAGAGGGTACGATACGCCATAATATCGTGAAGGCTGTGAGCCTTGGACTTGACCCTGTGAAGGCAGTACAGATGGCAACGATAAATCCTGCGAGAATATACGGACTGCGGGATGTGGGCGCTATAGTGCCGGGCTACAGGGCAGACATTGTGCTGACCGAGAGCCTCGATGAGATGAAGGAGCTTGAGGTCTATAAGGATGGTGTCAGGGTGGAGCCGATAGCGTACGTGAGCGCTAATGATGGCACAAACCATGACTGGCAGGCAGAGAGTGAATCAGATAAAGATTTTTGCAGAATCGGATATTTGTCCGAACTGAAACATGTGCAGAAGGATGCAGCTGAATCAGCAGTCGTACGTGCCGAAGCAAGTGAGTATGTTGGTGATAGTGAGGCGAAGAAAAATCCTGCCATATACGACAGCGTACACATAGCTTCGATAGACGGCACACCGATTGCAGCGGATATAGAGGATGAGAACTATGTGATAGGTCTGGTGGACGGACAGATAATTACGGAGAAGCTTAAGTACAGCAGGGATGAACTCACCGCTGCACTGGAGTCCGACGAGGTGAATTATATATCGGTAATAGAGAGACACCATAAGCTCGGATCTGTCGGACGCGGCTTTATACGGGGCTACGGACTGAGACGAGGAGCTGTAGCGACGACGGTTGCACATGACTCACACAACATAATAGTAGTCGGAGCAGACGAAGAGTCTATGAGGCAGGCTGTCAGGACGGTTGCTGAGATACATGGAGGATATGTGTGCGTCGACGGAGAGGATGCCTGCTCACTTCCGCTTGAGATATGCGGGCTCATGAGTGCTGAGGAGCCGGAGCACTTCGCACAGGGACTCGGCAGGATGATAGCGAAGGCACGCAGTATGGGAGTGGGAGAGGGAATAGATCCCTTCACAACGCTCAGCTTCACGGCGCTTCCGGTCATACCGTCACTTCGTATCACGGATATGGGAATGTTCGATGTGGACGCCGGGAAGCTGATAAAGTGATTGTTTTCGATATGCATATTCTATAAAATGGTAAGTGTATCGGAGATATGTCACTTTGAAATAAACGTAAGCGCCGCCATACCACATATGTGACTGCTGTTACGCAGCAGTGATTATTGGGAGAGATAATATGAAGCATATAAATACATCGATATATACATTTGAAAATCTAATAAAGGGCAACCTATTATATGTTGATAAGACTCAGTATATGTATAAGCTTGTAAGCGCTGTTGGCGGACAGTACTTCCTGTCGCGTCCGAGACGTTTTGGTAAGAGCATAACGGTATCAACGTTAGATGCGATATTTCATGGTAAGAAGGAGCTTTTCAAGGGGCTATACATATATGATACCGATTATGACTGGAAGGAGCATCCGGTTATAAGAGTTGACTTTGCAGCAGAAATAGTTACGGATATTGACTCTATAAATAACAGTTTGAAGAGAACATTCGATATAATAGCCGAAAGCTATGGTGTTGAAAATGTCGGTGATTCTCCGGCGGCTATGTTTAAGAATATGATATATGCTCTGAATGAAAAGTATGGAACCGGTGTAGTTCTACTTATAGACGAGTACGACAAGCCCATCCTCGACCATATGAACACACCCGAGGAAGCAGAGAAGTACCGCGGCTACATGGACTCCTTCTATCAGGTAATCAAGGGCTCTGAGTCGATGCTTCGATTTGTGTTTATCACGGGCGTTACGAAGTTTGCGAAGGTATCGATATTCTCGAAGCTAAATAATATATTTGATATAACTATGCATGATGACTATGCGGCGATGCTCGGATATACGGAGCAAGAGCTTGTCGACAACTTTGGTGAGTATATAGAAGCGGCAGCTGAGAAGCATGGCAAGAGCTTCGATGCGATGTGTGATGATATACGCAGATGGTACGATGGCTTCAAGTTCACCGATAATGGTGAGAATATGTACAATCCGGTATCAATCGGAAGCTTCTTTAACAATACCTATAAGTTTGAAAACTACTGGTTTGCAACGGGTACGGCATCATTTCTGGTGAAGCTTCTGAAGAAGAACAGGCTTGTGCTGAGTGATCTGGAGTGTGTGATGATTTCGTCGGACTCCTTCAACACCTTCGATGTGGCAAGGCTTGCCTCGGACATGGTTGACACAGAGCAGATTATGCAGATGCTGTATCAGACAGGGTACCTCACGCTTGACAAGGTCGTAGTTCAGGAACCCAAAATGTACTCCCTCAGATTTCCAAACAAAGAGGTTGCGAATTCATTTGCGTCAAATCTGCTAAATGTATATGCTGGACCGCGTGGTGCGATGAGCTTCGTGGGACAGATTGTAAGAGGTGCGATGGATGGTAGTACAGAGGGGATGATAGAGGCACTGAAAAGCTTCTTCTCCGGACTGCCGTATGATATACAGATAAAGAGTGAGAAGTACTACCAGTCGATAGTATATACGATATTTAAGATGTGCGGCATGAATGTGATGACAGAGCTGAGGACTAACGTAGGACGAATCGATGCCGTGATGACGATTGCAGATCACATGTATATCATAGAGTTTAAGCTGAACCGCTCAGCTGATGCAGCACTTGAGCAGATTGACGAGAAGAAGTATGCGGACAGCTTCATCCTGCCGGCACGTGAGAGTGGCAAGACCATACACAAGCTCGGCATCAACTTCTGCTGTGATGAGGATGTTCGGAATATTACAGGCTGGAAGGAAGAAGTGATATAGAAAGCTATGAAGTTAAGAGTTATACAAAGCAAGAGAAAGACCATATCGCTGTCCGTAGGAGAGGACGGACTCGTGATTGTCCGTGCGCCCTTTAGGATGTCGGATAAGGAAATCATGGCATTTATTAATAAGAATGCTGAGTGGATAATTGAAAAGCAGAAGCTCGTGCAGGAGAGACAGAGTCGTATAGAGGAAATACCTCAGATGACTCCGGAGGAGCTGCAGAAGCTGGCTGATGAGGCGATGCAGTACTTTCCTGAGAAGGTACGATACTATGCACCGATAGTCGGAGTTACGTATGGCAGGATAACTATACGTAATCAGAAGACACGGTGGGGCAGCTGTTCGTCAAAGGGGAATCTCAACTTTAACTGCCTGCTGATGATGGCACCAGAGGAGGTACGTGACTACGTCATCGTACACGAGCTATGTCACCGTCTCGAGATGAACCACTCTAAGCAGTTCTGGAGCAATGTCGAGAGAGTGCTGCCGGACTATAAGCAGTCGGTTGCGTGGCTAAAGGAGCATGGCGAGGAACTGATGGCGAGGAATTGCTGATGCGACTAAATGATTATTTGAAAAGTACATTTGGATGTAAGGTCTATAAGCTTGCACTCTCCACAGGCTGCACGTGTCCGAACAGAGACGGACGGTGCGGCACCGGAGGGTGTGCTTTTTGTGCGGAGGGAAGTGACAGTACGTGCTTTGCGGACAGAGCCGCGGGCGACGGGCTGAGAACTGATGTGATGCCGATACCGCAGCAGATAGAGAGGGCAAAGGCGGCACTGCAGGGGAAGCTTCCGAAGTCCGGCGAGTGTAAGTATATCGGATACTTTCAGTCGTACACAAATACTTACGGAGACGTAAGCGAGCTCCGCGAAACGTTCGAGGAGGCTATAAGCTGTGATGACATAGTCGCGCTTTCAATCGGCACGAGACCCGACTGCCTGCCGGACGATATGATAGAGATGCTGGCAGAGCTAAATGTTATAAAACCCGTGTGGATCGAACTCGGTCTCCAGACTATACATGACGATACGGCTGAGATGATTAACAGGGGATATAAGACAGAGGTATTCTACGACACATATGGACGCCTCAAGGCTGCAGGACTTACCTGTATAGTCCATGTGATACTCGGACTTCCCGGAGAGACAAGAGAAGATATGCTGGAGACGGTGCGGGCACTCGCAGACCTTACACCGCATCTCGACGGCATCAAGCTGCAGAACCTGCAGATACTTGAGGGAACAGTGATGGCCGAGCAGTACCGCCATGAGCAGTTTCATATATTTACACTTGAGGAGTATCACGAGCTGCTGCGGGAGTGTGTGCAGCTGCTGCCGGAAGGCATAGTGCTTCACCGTATAACAGGTGACGGACCGAGACGGCTTCTCATCGAGCCGAAGTGGAGTCTCGATAAGAAGAGGGTTATGAATACGCTTAGTGATATATATGAGCTGCAGGGAAAGACAGACGAGTAAAACCTGATGGTGCAGTTAAACTGACGAAGCATAACCCGGGTGGGCTCAATCCGGACGCCCTCCAGCCCTTGACACAGCCCGCACCCGTGATGTAAGCTGTCACGGGCTGTGCGTCTGCACAGCCACAGACATGCACGGCTATGGTGGTCTCCTCGATGAGCGGAGCTATACCACATAAATAACCGGGTAAAATCGGAGGGGAAAAGGATGGATTCGATAGTACAGTTTATAGACAAGCTCGACGGCTGGGTATGGGGCTGGTGGATGATTATTCTGCTGTTCGGCACTCATATCTTTCTCACAATCAGAACAAGATTTATACAGGCAAAGACAATCAGTGTCGGCATACCGCTCTCGGTGAAGGCTGACAACGAGGCAGAGGGCGAGGTTTCAAACTTCGGTGCCCTTACCACGGCGCTTGCCGCAACCATAGGAACCGGAAATATCATAGGTGTCGGAACGGCTGTTGCACTCGGCGGTCCCGGTGCTGTGCTCTGGTGCTGGCTCACAGGTGTATTCGGTATAGCCACTAAGTACGGTGAGTCACTCATCGCAGTTAAGTACCGTGTTAAAACCAAGGATGGACGCATGCAGGGCGGTGCCATGTATGCACTTGAGAGAGGTCTCAATATGAAGTGGCTCGGCGTGCTCTTCGCACTGTTCGGCGGCTTCGCTTCATTTGGAATCGGATGCGCCACTCAGGTAAATGCTATCGCAACGGTTGTACATAAGAACCTCAGCATACCTAACTGGATAGTCGGAGTTGTAGTAGGTACACTCACTGCAGTCGTTATCTTCGGCGGTATCAAGTCTATATCAAATGTGTGCGAGCGTCTGGTTCCCTTCATGGCTATATTCTATGTAATCGGATGTCTCATAATACTCGGTATTAATTACGACTTCATCATCCCTGCGATTAAGGTAATCTGCAAGCTTGCATTTACCAAGGGAGCTGCAGCCGGCGGACTTGTCGGCGGCGGTATCAGATATGCTATACAGTACGGAGTTGCCCGCGGACTCTTCTCAAATGAGTCGGGTATGGGCTCTGCACCTATCGCAGCTGCGGCGGCTCAGACAAGAAACCCCGTGCGTCAGGCGCTCGTATCATCAACAGGTACCTTCTGGGATACGGTTGTTGTGTGCCTTATGACAGGACTCGTGCTTGTAACAAGCATCATGAAGAATCCCGATATCGATGTAAGCATGATAGATAACGGCGGCGAACTCACGACGCTTGCCTTCGCGCAGATACCATATATCGGACCGATTATACTCACACTCGGCATCATAACATTTGCGTACTCGACTGTGCTCGGCTGGGCATACTATGGTGAGAGATGCGTGGAGTATCTGGCGGGTAAGAGGAGTCTCTTCATATATAGAGTGATATTTATCGTGATAGCGGTCATAGCACCGATATCCAACCTAAATGTTGTCTGGACCATCGCAGATATACTCAACGCCCTCATGGCCATCCCGAACCTTATAGCTGTACTGCTGCTGTCGGGAGTCATCGCGTCAGAGACGAAGAAGTATATCAACAACCTCGACGCGTGGGACGAGGAGCCTGTGCCGGTTGTCGATGAGAATGGAAACGAGATAGATGTCGTGGTCGATGAGACGCTGGCAGACTGAGAACTCTTGTCAAAAGGGTTGTTTTGACTGGTGTTGGATCATAGCAGAGTATTATAACATACCGCAGTGCCGCGGTATATGTAAGGCGGGAGCTAAGACTCCCGCCTTTTGCTTAGAGTCGGAGAAGTACTCGACATACAGACTACCCGCCCGAGGCGGTCCTTAGATTGGTTAGCGTAAAATTTTAGTCGGAAAAATTTAAAGAAATAGAAAAGGGGAACCCCTCTTTGTGATAAAGTATTTGTTGACAAAAAAAACAACACAAAGGAGGAGAACCCCATGGTCAATAGTATAAAGTA